>Ga0209013_10004830_pt1 | contig 11734 bp, 10 predicted proteins | sample Cruoilmetagenom2_FD_187291 | JGI IMG/M metagenome (GOLD analysis project Ga0209013, IMG submission 187291) | Oil polluted marine microbial communities from Coal Oil Point, Santa Barbara, California, USA - Sample 2 (SPAdes) (version 2) | ecosystem: Environmental > Aquatic > Marine > Oil seeps ...
CAGTCCGACATGCACATAGCCCCGACTACTCCAGTCGAAACCAAGTCATCCCCATGTGGGCGGATAATAGCACTTTTAGGTTAGTTTGTCAAGAGAATTGAAACTAGCGTTATATCTTAAGGTATATAATGCTAGTATTGTCGTTATATACTTTGGTACATAAGGCACGTGATGGAACTCTCTTCCCCGCTTACTTTAGAAATGTTAGGTAAACCTTTTTTATTGGAGAAGCGTATAGAATTACTTTATGCCATAGAGGAACATGGTTCAATCTCCAAGGCAGCGAAAGCCGTACCTATGAGTTACAAAAGTGCATGGGAAGCAGTGGATACAATGAATTCTCTCTCCCCGGAACCTATTGTGCGAAGAGAGACAGGTGGGAAAGATGGTGGTGGTACGACTATCACTGCTTATGGTGAAACGTTATTGGAAAACTATGCTTTACTTAAAGCAGAGCATACACGTTTCTTAGCAAGATTATCAGAGTTGACAAATATACAAAGTGGCATGTTTAAAACCATCGGTAGACTTGCTATGCAAATCTCTGCACGGAATCAGATACAAGCAGAGATCATAAATATAGAATCTCATAATGTAAATGCAAAGATTACGTTAAAGCTTAAGAGTGGGCAAACGCTTATCTCTGTTATTACACAAGAAGCAGTAGAGAATTTACAACTGGAAAAAGCACAAACAGTTACGGCAATATTTAAATCCAGTGTAGTTGTATTATTGGATTCTGTAGAGCATAAAAGCGATGATAATATTTTAGAGGGTATTATTTCAAAGATAGAGATAGATGAAGAAAATATAAAAGTGGTAGTAGATATAGGAAAATATGACAATATTGTCTCAGTGATGTCTAGAGATGTGTTGGAAGGTATGGAACTATATGAAGGTCTCACTATACACATCATGATAAAAAATAATGACATTATGTTGGGAAAATAGAATGAAAAAAGCCGTATTGGGTTTATTTTTGATAATGCTTACAAGCACAGTGTACGGAATGAATGAAAATCCTGAAAAACGTAAACTGAAAAGCAGTATGAAAGAGGTCTATAGTGTCCTTCCGCAAGACGTAGATAATATAACTGATATGTTCAAAGAAGGTTATTTCTACGGACGTTTACGTTTTAACAATTTTGGTTTTCAATGGAATGATGAATTAGAAATAAAAGGAAAGACCCTTCGTAAAGATCATGCTATTGGAGCATTAGGCGGATCAGTCATTTATAAGAGCGCCTACTTGAACGGCTTTGCTTTTACTGCAGGACTTTACGCAACTCAGGCTTTTGGAGCACTTGATGATAATGAAGCATATTTGTATAAATCAGGTAAAGGGGTCTTAAGCCGATATGATCTGTTAAATGAAGGAAAAGAAAATATTATCTCTTTGGCTCAAGCCTATTTGGAATATAGAAATAAAAATATTTCCCTAAAAGTAGGGCGTCTGATGTTTGAAAGTTTTTTAACTGCAAGCAATGATACCAAAATGATACCTAATACCTTTGAAGGGGCAACGCTGGGAAGTACCTATTCCCCGCATACTGTAGTAAAAATGGCATACTTGACCCAACAAAAATTAAGAGATCACTCTGAATTTCATCATATTCTTGCACGAGGTGATGTGACAGCTGATGATCATTTTAATAGTTACAGTGAAAATGATGATGCAGGGATGCATCTTGGTTTAACTGAATCTAAATTGAACGAGAGAGGGATTAAAGACAGGTTGATCATTATCGAGGGAAAGAATAATAGCATTGAGCACCTTATTGTTAGAATGAACTATACGGCTGTGCCTGATCTTGTATCTTCTGCAATGGTTCAGGCAGATTATAAATTTGGTTTTGGTGATCTGTCTGTTATCCCGGCTTTAAGATATATGCAACAGTTTGATAATGGTGCAGGAAAGATAGGTGGAGCAAACCTTAAAACAATCATAGAGGGATATACAGATCCAGACAGTTTAGACTCTTGGTTGTTCGGTGCAAGGATTGATTTGATACAGGATGCATGGAAATTAAGGTTTGGATATACTAAAATTGCAGATAAAGGTGATATTGTAGCACCATGGAGAGGATTTCCTACAGGTGGTTTTACACGTGCTATGTCACAGTATAATTGGTATGCCAACACTGAAACTTACATGGTTAGAGCAGATTATGATTTTGATAAAGCAGGGTTTGTGCCTGGATTGAAAGCATTTATGCGCTATGCCATACAGGATTTTGATGATGCTAAACCAGGTGTTCTCTACGCAGACAGTGATGTTTTGACACTTGATGTATTGAAAGAGATAGAGAGTATACCTAATCTCTATCTGAAGTTTAGAATGGGACACATTGTAGGTGATCCGCTCATTAAAAATGGTCAAATAAAAAAACTTGATCCCTCTTATGATGAGGCAAGATTTGAGATCAATTACCTCTTTTAAAGGAATAGCATGAAATTAAAACTACTTTTTATACTACTGTTTTCAACATACAGTATGGCAGGAACTATTCAAATTGCTGTTGCAGCTAATGTAAGTTATGCCATAGATGATCTAAAAAAAGAGTTTAACAAAGTACACCCGGATACTAAAGTGCAAGTTGTGCTTGGCAGCTCTGGGAAACTTACAGCACAAATCAAACATGGTGCCCCTTATCAGCTATTTATGTCAGCGAATATGAAATATCCAGAAGCTTTATATGCAGACAAAATAGCCGTGACCAAACCACTTGTTTATGCTCAAGGTACTTTGGCTTACTTAAGTAGTAAATCCCAAGACTTCTCTAAAGGAATATCACTTGTAAAAGATGAAAATATTAAAAAGATCGCTGTGGCAAACCCTAAAACAGCACCTTATGGTAAAGCTACCATCGAGGCTATGAAAAATGCTACTGTCTATGAAGATGTAAAAAACAAGTTTGTCTTTGCAGAATCTATTTCCCAAACGGTTTCTTATACTGTAACAGCTACAGACATTGGATTCATAGCCAAGTCTTCACTCTATAGTCCCAAAATGAAACAGTATAAAGAAGATATTAACTGGAAAGAAGTTGATAGAAAATTATACACTCCTATAAAACAGGGAATGGTAATACTTAAAAAAGGTGAATCAAACAGTGAAGTGAGAGCATTTTATGATTTTATGCTAAGTCCAAAAGCACAAAAAATATTGACTGAGTTCGGGTACCTTCTGCCATGAGTCAATTAATCGCAACGATCAAAAATATAGAGAGTGTAGATAATCTTAATATTGTTACATTTATGTGTAATAATGAAACGTTAAAAATGATGTCTTTAGATCTTAATGATACTATTCAAATAGGGAAAAGAGTTGTTCTTGGCTGTAAACCTACTTCCATTGCTCTTGCAAAACCAACAATTGACCATCAAGAATTTTCTGAAATATTGAGTTATGCGAATCAGATCAAAGTAAAAATATTTTCTATGGATATTGGTAAATTACTTACTTCTGTAAAGCTGAACTTTGGTGATTTTATTTTAGAATCTATTATTACAACGGCATCAGTAAAAAGAATGAAATTAAGTGAAAAAGATGAACTGCTTGCACTCATAAAAGCAAATGAATTGTCCATTCAGGAAGTGCTAAATGATTGAGACTTTAAAGGCAATGGAGTTTACTCCGTTCATACTCTCTTTTAAATTGGCTTCCGTGACCACCTTGATCCTCTTTTTTATAAGTATGCCGCTTGCCTGGTACCTTTCTCAAACAAGATCAAAAATGAAACCTCTGCTTGAAGCGATCACCGCACTTCCCATCGTTCTGCCTCCTTCGGTTTTGGGGTTTTACATACTTTGGGCACTTTCCCAAAACTCGGCACTTGGTGCTTTTCTTGAAGAGCAGTTTGGGATACAACTGGTTTTTAATTTTGCCGGACTTGTAGTGGCTTCGTGCTTTTACTCTTTACCCTTCATGGTGCAACCGCTTCAAAGTGGATTTGAATCACTCAATAAAAATATGCTTGAAGCCTCTTACATCTCCGGAAAAAGTAAACTAACCACCATTTTAAAAGTGGCTCTGCCAAATATGAAACCGGCACTATTAACAGCAATTATCGTTACATTTGCTCATACCGTTGGTGAATTTGGAGTTGTTTTAATGGTGGGTGGAAGTATTCCTGGTGAGACAAAAGTGGCTTCCGTTGCTATTTATGAAATGGTTGAGATCATGGATTATTCTTCTGCACATATTTACAGTATTATCATGCTTATCATCTCTTTCGTGGTACTGTTGTCTGTGTATATTTTTAATCAGAAACAAAATAAGAAATTTGGGGCATTTTAAAGATGATAAAAATAGATATATCTAAAAAACTGCATGGCTCCAGTGGTGTGATGGATCTGAATATAGACCTTGATATAAACGAGGGTGATTTTGTTGCACTTTCAGGAAAAAGTGGAAGTGGAAAAACAACACTTTTAAGAATTTTAGCAGGTCTTGAAGAGGCAGAAGGAACCATAAAGGTAGCAGATGAACTTTGGCTTGAGGGAAAAAGATCTTTAGTGCCTCAAAAACGGAAAATAGGATATGTTTTTCAAGAGTATGCACTTTTCCCAAATATGAGTGTCGAAGAGAATCTGCTTTTTGTCAATAAAGACAGAGCGTTGGCAGATCACTTGCTTAAAATTACAGAACTTGGTGAATTAAAAAACAGATTACCAAATACGCTAAGTGGCGGACAGCAGCAGCGTGTAAGTTTATGCCGTGCTATGATGAACAAGCCAAAACTTTTGTTAATGGATGAACCTCTCTCTGCCTTAGACCCAGATATGAGAACAAAGCTTCAAAATGAGATTTTAACGCTACATAAAGAGTTTGGAACTACAACCATTATGGTAAGTCACGATCCAAGCGAGATCTATCGTTTATCTTCACGAGTACTTGTTTTAGATCAGGGTAAGATCATAAATGATGGAAAACCAAAAAATATACTTCTTAAAACACAAGGGTCTCAAAAATTCTCTTTTGAAGGTGAATTACTCGATATTACAAAAGTGGATGTGATTTATATAGCGATCGTTTCCATTGGTCAGCAGCTTGTTGAGGTGGTTGTAAGTTCAGATGAGGCAAAGAATCTAAAAATAGGGCAAAGCGTTAGTGTAAGTACAAAAGCGTTTGCTCCTATGATTATCTAAGATTTCAAGCTGTCAATCAACTGTGCAGCCGTACCAGCTTTCTCACTTTTAGGTTGATAGAGATAGTTATTTAGCTTTTCAGGAATATGTTCTGGTATCTCTAATGCCTCAAACTCCTCTTTTGCCAACTGTTTTGCTTTAAATAGAGCCATCTGTACACGTGAATAGAAGTTTGCTGCTCCTTCTCCTGAAGTTTCAATACTTAGAAAATTGGCCTGTGGGTAATGACTGGTCACAAGTGATTGTATCCCGTCACTGACAGCGGAAGAGGGCATACATCCAAAAGGTTTTACAGAAATGATAAGGTGTGAAAGATTATGTTTTACACTCTCTAAAAGGTGTGCTACTTCCAAATGTCCCTCACCACCCTCTGCATCTAGTGGATAATAGACCCTGCTGAGTTTAGAGAGTTCTTCAATGTTTGGTATCTCATAGTCATGCAGTCCAGCCGCTTTTGCATAGAGGGTAAAATAGGTTTTGACAGCTGCTTTTGCCAGTTTAATCATTACTTTTGTTTTGATATTGCTAAAGTCAATGTTTTTCATCTCTTTATCTTCTAAGTCTTCTACTTTTTTGGCAGCATATTCAGCCTCCCAAATACTCAGCATCAAACGGTTCATAACAGGTTGAGGGATACACTCTGCACCTTCAGATTCTAAAAATCTATGAAGATTGTAGTTGCCGTCACCTTCAGTCATCGCTGCCCAGAACTCACCCATGACCATCACTTTGGCTTTAGGTTGTAGGCGGTCAAGTGTTACTTTTTCTAATACTTTACGGCAACGCCACATCGCCAAAACAAGATTTTTCTTTTGCATAAATGCATTTGCGAGTATCTCATAACATCTCTCTACAGCTTTGTCTGTGCTTCCTTTTTCTACTTCATAAGGACGTATTTTATAGGTTAGAAGATTGATGATATCACCAATGATAGCGGCTTTGATCATTGTAATGAAAAATGTAGGAGAGAAGTTAATGCTCTCTTCGTCATTTTCGGCTTGAAAGATACCCTCATTATGCTGAAAACTCATGATACGAAAGCCTTCAAATCCTGCATCTTTCAGTGACTTGCGATACTCAGTGATATACATACCAAAACGGCAGGGACCACAGCCGCCAGCAGTAACAAAGAGGTACTTTTGTACTATCTCTTCACTACTCATACCTGTCTCTTTTTGTAAGTTTTGCAGGTACTTCACAAGGTTCCCTACTGTAAAGTAGGTAGGGTTGCACTGCCCCCTGTTTCCAAAAGCTTTTCCTTTACGAAATGATTCAAAGTCAGGATTGGGTAAGGCAACATAGTTCTCCCCTAAAGATCGCACTGCTGCCATCATCAGTTTGTCTTGGAGTATGGTCGTGCCACCGAAGAGCATAATAGTATCTTTTTTATCTGCTCTTGCATAGCTCTTGTTGATGGTGTCACGCCATTGGGTTTTTTCTGTACCGAGATAGCTCAGACTTGTATTGCTATCGTCATGAGGTTTTATGCCACTACATGAACTCATACGGTTACCTCCTGCGGAGTAGTGCTAAGTGTTGAGAGCTGAGTGTTAAGGTTGGGTTGTTGATCTTTCATAAGCGTCCTTTTGTATTGCTCAAGTGTGTAAGCAAAGGTTTTAACCCTTATTTTGATCGAGCCACCAGGTTTGTTCGCATCTATGTCGTGCAATGTAAGATGGGGTGTACGACTTGCCCCTAAAATTTTATCGATAATAGAGTAGGTTGGTGCATCATGACCACATTTAAAACTGGAAAGATCCACTACTGCGATGTTGGGATGACGTGCAGCAAACTTTGCTGCCCAGACTTTTTGTGCTGAATTAGTAGAATAATTCTCCGGCCAGACGTCACGGATATCAAAGTTGTCCTTGATATATCCTTGAGTCATATCTTCACCGAAATAGGTTTCAAGATATTTTTCATCTCTTGGAATACTACGCATGGAGAGTGTTTTAAATCCAAGACTCTGGAACTCATCAAGTACTTCATGGTTAATGCCTGGATCAGAGTGGTAAGGGCGCCCTAAAAGCAAGATGACGATCTCATTATTTTTGACTGCTTCATCGAGTAGCTTTTCTCCCTCTTGCATCATGGCTTCGTCATTAGCTTCTAGTGCTTTCCATGCTTGCTCTGCTGCCCAATTACTTTCATCTTTGCTAATATGCAGTCGTTCTTTCCATGTGTTAAAGAGTTCTTTTTTAAGTAGTGTTTTATTGTGAAAGGTCATGGAGTCATCAATGTACTCTATGCCTCTGTTCTTAAAGAGGTCTTGCTCTTTGGTAAAGGCAGAGTAAACCACTCTAGGTGTCCCCACGATGATAGGACAAGCTGTCTGCCCCATAGTACTGGTGATGAAACCAGGCAGGGTAACCGTGGCAGGGAACCAAAGATAGTCAAAAGAAACTTTGGAGAATTTTTTACCAAACATCAGTGCATAAACGTGAGACTGTGCTACTTTGGCAGGGAAACATGAATCCACTGAACCGTATTTCGCCCCTTCCAGGTACATATCTTCGTTAGAGAAGCTGGAAAACTGAATGTGTGCAGGAGCAACATCAAGTGCCTCAAGATAGGCTCTAATGAAAGGAGCTGTGTTATAGATATTGAGTACTTTTGGTATGGCGATGCGTACTTTTCTGCGATGTTCTCTCTCTTCTTCGCTACTCACTTCAAAAGCTCTTTTAACCTCTTTTCGTAAAGTAGGTCCCCATCCGCCCAGTGTTACTTTTACTTCTTGGATAGTCACTAGGGTAGCTGAAGTAGGTTTTTCCTCTAACATATAGCTTGAAGCGAAGAGTGCTTTAGACTCTTTTTTGACAAGATTTGGTGTATTTTTTTGTAGTGATTTTCGTTCATTTTGTAGTATTTTGAGTGCTGCTGGAGACTCTACCGTTCCACTTTCACAGGCAAACCCTGCAATGTAACGTACTGTTTCAGAGTTGGGTGTCTGTGTATCGATAAAGGTACGAGAGCAGTCTATAGGACAGAAGTGACATCGTGTAGATTCATCGGTACGAGAAGTGTAAGTGAGTTGAAGGGCTTCTTTCAGACCTACAAAAGTAGTATATCCTCTTTGCTTGACCACATCTCTAGCTTCTATGGCTGCACCAAATGCACCTGCCTCACCAGGGTAAGGATGTACATCCACTCTGGCATCAGGCACAAGCTCTTTGATGTAATCCACTTGGGCTTTAAGTGCAGCAAGATTGTATTGAGTACCACCTTGGAGTACAAAGTGATTACCAAAAGCAGCAAGGTTAGGGGCTTGAACAACATACTGCCATACATTTTTAGGCAGTACTTTAGCTATACCTGCAAAAAGTTCCTCTTTAGAGTAACCCTCTTTTTGAAAGTTGACTCTGTCTGTATCCAGAAAGACGGCACACCCATAGTTAAATCTTGGGGCTTGTGCAGCAGAGAAAGCCACATCTGCATATCCCTCAACAGGTACACCAAACTGTTTTGCCATACTTTGGAGCAAAGTTCCGTTACCTGCAGAACACTGATTGGAGAGACGAAAGTTTTTCATCATTCCGTTTTCCATAAAAAGCACTTTGATGTCTTGTCCGCCAATGTCACAAATGATGTCGATACTCTCGCCAAAAACAGCTTGGGCACTCTTCATATGGGCAATGGTCTCGATGATGTTTGCATCGGCGTTGAGTGCTCCCTCCAGTACATCTGCTGCATATCCGGTCGTACCTAGACCTTTAATATCGTAGAAGTTGTTTGGGTCTTGCTCTTTGATCTTCTCAAGTAACTCTATAGTATCTTGTATAGGGTTTCCTTTTGAGAGTTGATAGACTTTGAGAAGCAGTTTTCCCTCTTTGTCAACCAAGACAGCTTTAGAAGAGGTAGAACCTCCGTCCATACCTAGGTAACACTCTGTTTTTTCACTTAACTTTACAGGTTCAAAAGGTGGGATACTATAGGCATCTTTAAAGGCTTTCAACTCTTCAGGACTTTGCACAAGTGGAGCGTCGTTACTGGAACTGCTTTGTATACTTCCTGATTCTACTAAGGTTTTGAGTTGGAGTATGCCATTAAAAGATTTGTCGTGGTTGCCTTCACCTTCACCAAAGACCACAGCACCAAAAGCTGCATAATACTGGGCATTCTTGGGAACGATGATGAGTTCATTGATCTTCTCTTTATCATACTCTATCCCTCTCTCATCCCAAAGTTCAGAGATACGCATACGCCAACACTCTTGTAGAAATGGCAAGTAAGTATTAGGACCACCTAAAAGAAGTACTTTAGGCATGAGTGTATTACCACGTGTAAGTACAGTAAGGTTTTGCATGACGATGGCATCAGCCAGTGAGTTCATGATCTCATTGGAGGGTACAGAGGTTTTTACAAGGTTGACGATATCCGTTTCAGCAAAAACACCACACTTGGCAGCAACATGATGCAGTTTGTCTGTTTCAAAGGTGAGTTTTTGTACATCCTCACTTTCCATACCCACTTTCATGGTACACTTCTCTATGGTTGCACCCGTACCTGAGGCACATTTATCATTCATAGAAGTAGAGACGGTTTTCTTACCATCTTCTCCCTCTTTAAAGTGGATGATCTTCGCATCTTGTCCACCCAGCTCTACCACGGCATTGACATCAGGATGATAATACTCAACAGCAAGCACCACAGCATTGACCTCTTGCACAAAACGGGCATTGATCGTCGGAGCGATGCGGCTTGCACCTGAACCTGTAATGTAGACTTTATCTATCTTTTTATACGCTTCTGGATGGGTAGTTTCAAGTGTTTCGAGTAGTCTTAGGAGTGTTTCAGCCTGTTTGGTATCATGAGCAGTGTACTCTTTGGCAGTGATGTTAAACTGTTCATCACACAGTACATATTTGACGGTAGTGGAACCGATGTCTATACCAAGAGCATATTTTTCTGTTTTTATATGTGTCATGATGTACTTTTTTTAGAAGTTTTAATTGCCCAAACTATCCATATGATCCCTACAATGATATAAGGGATACTTAGCATCTGCCCTGTACTAAATGGTAAGTCTGTTGTGTAGGCGGCTTGTCTTGTTTTTGTATATTCTATGAAAAATCGTGCGGTAAAGAGTGTGACTGCAAGAATTCCGGGGAGTATCTTTGTAGCAAAAGCAGGTGTTACATTACGGTAGACAGTTACAAGGAGAGCAAGGATGATAAGGTAGGCGAATGCTTCATAGAGTTGTACTGGGTGTCGTGGTATCATGTCCACACGTTGAAAGATTATTGCCCAGGGAAGTTCAGAGGGCTTTCCTAGTATCTCAGAGTTAAAGAGGTTACCAAAACGTACAAAAGCAGCAGTCAACGTCCCAGGTATGGCTAATCTGGAGAGAAGCCACGTGTAAGATTCGTTATGGCGTTTAGTAAATACATAAAGGGCTATAAGTACTCCAGCAAGACCACCATGGCTGGCAAGTCCACCTTTCCATACAGCTAGTATCTCAAGAGGATGACTTAGGTAGTAGTCTGGTTCATAGAAAAAACAATGTACTAAACGGGAACCTACTACTGTACCAACCATAATGTAGATGAGCAAGTTATCTAGTACAGCAGGATCTTTCTTTTCACGTTTATAGATCCATTGAAGTATCATTAAGCCAAGAAAGAAAGAGCCTACAAAAAGCAGGCCATACCAACGCAGTTGTATTGAACCGAATTCTATAATGTTAGGATTGACGTTCCAGATAAAGTGTTCCATATATTCGTTGCCTTTTTGTAATTATGGGTATTATACTTTAAATTATTTAATACGGTATTGAGAAATGCATTTAAAGTAATGGAGAAAAAATATGATCATTTATATACACGGTTTTGGCAGTCATGGATTAGGAAGTAAAGCTAATGCTTTTAAAACTTATTTTAAAGAAAAAGGAGAGGCTTTCCTTGCTCCTTCTTTATCTTATATCCCAGATCTGGCCATTCATACACTCGAAGAGCTAATAAAATCAAATAAGGATGTTAAACTTATAGGTTCTTCTTTGGGTGGATTTTATGCTTTATATTTGGCACAAAAATATGGACTAAAGGCAGTGCTTGTCAATCCCTCTATTTATCCGTATATTACCCTGGAAAAAGTGTTAGGCGAAGCGCCCAGTTTTTATGATGAGAGTCATTTTGAATGGAAGCAGTCACATTTGGAAATGCTTAAAAAATATGAAACAGATTCAGTCATTCAAGAAGATATTATGCTTTTGCTTCAAAAAGGCGATGAAACACTTGACTATAGAGAAGCCGTGGCAAAACTTCCAAATGCCAAACAAATAGTTGAAGAGGACGGGAGTCATAGTTTTGATGGGATTGAGAGGTATTTTATTGAGGTTGATGGTTTTCTAAACTAATCATCTTTAGTCATTAGTTTAGAAATATGAGAATTATTCGTTTATCTTCTCTTTTATCTCTCTGGCAATCGCAGAGATCTTAGTGATCTTCTGTGAATCACTTAAACTGTTATGAAGTAATATTTTCACAAAAGCAGAACCTACGATAACACCGTCTACACCTTTGGCTTTCTCTTTAGCTGTATTTTCATCTACACCAAAACCTACATAAACAGGGGTTTTTGTGAATGA
>Ga0209013_10004831_pt1 | contig 11733 bp, 12 predicted proteins | sample Cruoilmetagenom2_FD_187291 | JGI IMG/M metagenome (GOLD analysis project Ga0209013, IMG submission 187291) | Oil polluted marine microbial communities from Coal Oil Point, Santa Barbara, California, USA - Sample 2 (SPAdes) (version 2) | ecosystem: Environmental > Aquatic > Marine > Oil seeps ...
TGCTGTGGTCCAAAGGACGTAGTCGTGCGCGCCATGGTAACAGCCCTCAAATTTTACAATTTTATCCCGCCCCGTATAACCACGAGCCAGACGAATAGCACTCATCGTCGCTTCAGTACCGGAACTGACCATACGTACCATTTCAATAGAAGGGACAAGCTGGCAAACCAGCTCTGCCATTTCAGTTTCAATTTGTGTCGGAGCACCAAAACCCAGACCATGAGCGGCTGCATCCTGTACTGCTTGAACAACTTCCGGATGGGCGTGTCCCATGATCATTGGTCCCCATGAAGCGACATAATCAATATATTTATTATTGTCTTCATCATAGAGATAAGCGCCCTCACCTTTTTTGAAATAAACCGGATCACCGCCAACACCCTTAAAGGCTCTGACCGGTGAATTAACACCACCAGGAATGGTTTTTTGGGCTTGTTGAAATAGATCATGTGAGCGGGTCATAGTAAATATTTTCCTTTCCTGTCAATTTAAGGTCGTTTTATTCAAAGAGTGTTTGATACGCTTTTGCCGTATTGTATATGTCCTGACTATTATGGAACAAATCATTAATAACTGCGATGGCATTGGCGCCCCTTTTTATTAGCTGTGGTGCATTATCTCGGGTGATGCCGCCAATAGCAACAATGGGCACTGATAATTGTCTGGATGCCTGTTCGAGCAAGTGCAACTCTGCCTGTAACGCATCCGGCTTGGTTTTTGATGGGAAAAAACGTCCAAAAGCGACATAATCAGCACCTTGCTCAATTGCTTTTTGAGCACTTTCCAATTGGTTGTAACAGGAAACGCCGATAATAGCCTGATGACCTAATTGCTTTCGGGCATCAGCAATTTTCCCGTCTTCTTTACCCACATGTACACCATCTGCAGCAACGGCTTTGGCCAGTTCCGGATCATCATTAATAATAAAACAGACCTGATATTGTTTACAGAGACTGCTTAATTGCTGAGCCTGTTCAAGCTGTTGTGTGTGTGTCGCTGATTTATTACGATATTGAATAATTTTTGCACCGCCGAGAATAGCATCCTTTACTGCCGGGATTAATTTTTCTGCTATTATTAATTCCGGATCGGTGATTGCGTAAAGTCCCTGGATTGACAGGGATTTATTAGTGGGTGAACTAGTCAATTGGTTTTTCCGTCCAACTTTTTGTCCAAAATAGCCGATCAGGATGATACTGCCCCATGCCGGATTGATAACCATTAACAAGTGACTGCCAGGCATATTGTTGGGCAATTCCAGCAGCGTCAGGAATGGAATGGCCTAAGGCTATCAGGGCGGCAACTGCAGATGTCAGCGTGCATCCAGAGCCGTGATAACTACCGGCCAATCGTTTCCAGGTTCTGGACTCAAGTTTTTTATGCTGTCCATATAATGAGTTAATGACTTCTTCAGTGCCCTCATGGGTTCCGGTCAGCAAAACATATTCACAACCATCATCCATTAACTCCTGGGCGCAGGCTTCCAGAGAATCAGAACCGGGGGCCAATAAGCGTACTTCATTACTATTAGGTGTAACCAGATTGGTCAGGGGAAATAGCAAATCAGAATATGCAAGAGCCATTTCTTCAGTGGCTAAAGACGTGCCTCCTCCGGCACTGATAATGGGATCCACAATAACTGGAATATCAGGATAATCATGTAAAATTGTATGGATGGCACTTATATTTTCCAGGCTGCCAACCATGCCAATCTTAAATGCGGCTATGGGCATATCTTCCAGAACCATACGAGCCTGTTCTGATACTATTTTTGCATCGACGGCAGAAAAATATTTTACATTTTGGGTGTCCTGAACCGTTAATGTTGTAATGACAGGAGCAATCCGTGCGCCCATGCTGGCAGCCGCTTCTATATCCGCCTGGATACCGGCACCACCAGTAGGATCATTACCGGAAAAAGACATAACAACAGGAGGTGTTTTATTCATAGTGTAGTAAATATCAAATGATGGAAGTCTGCCTGAATGGGCTTAGCTTGTCTTGGCCTAATTTATATGGGTTTAACAATGACTAAAATAGTAATACCCATCAATAGAAAAACAGGAATTTCATTAAACCAGCGATAATAGACATGGCTTCGGGTATTTTTATCCTCTTTAAACATCTTTACCAGTTTCCAGCAGTAAACATGATAGATAATTAAGAATGCCACAATGACTAATTTAATATGTAGCCAGAGCATTGAGGAATAGGCTTGCCAGGCATATTCAAATAACATCCAGGAGCCCAGGACAATAGTCACAATAGCTGCTGGTGTCATAATTCCGTAAAATAACTTACGCTCCATGATTTTAAATCGCTCATTACTGATTTCATCGCTGCTGCTGGCATGATAAACAAATAATCGGGGTAGATAGAACAGAGCTGCAAACCAGGAAACCATAAATATGACATGAAAAGCTTTAACCCATAACATTAACATTAAAAAAACTCCGCCGATATATAAGAAAAACCCTCGTTCCCACGCTCTGCGTGGAAACCAGAGAGAAAGAAAAATTATTATTACAGGATAAGACTCTGGATGTTTGTTTCCAGTTCAGTATGAGTCATTTCACCCAATTTATGTTTATAAATCCTGCCGCTTCGGTTAATAAAAAAAGTCGTCGGTGTCAGGGATACATTACCAAAGGCTTTTGCAATATTGCCTTCTGAATCCAGAACAACCCGATAAGTCATACTTTTCTGCCGAACCATTTCTCTGACCTGGGACTCCGGGTCATAATCCATGGCGACGCCAATAACAACCAGATCCTGTGGTGCGTATTTTTTCGATAGTTCAACCAAAGCTGGAATTTCCAGCACGCAGCCCGGGCAGGTAGTTGCCCAGAAGTTGACAATAACTGCCTTACCTTTGAGTTGTTCAAGACTGAAATTCTTACCCTGTAGATCCTTGAAACTGACCTGAGGTGCCGGAGGGTGTCCGGATGGGGCAAACCATAAATATCCCAGTAATACGGCCAGTACGACAATAAAACCTGGAACGGCAAAATCTTTCATTTTCATCTGTTTATCAAACTATCATCTATACACAAGCTTGTATTATAATGGTTAATTCAGTTGAATTTCCAGAAATTTGGATTTAGGTTCTATTGATCCGCTAACTTAATTTGTTCTGGTAAAGAGCAGGGTAAAAAAACAAGGAAAAAAATGTGGCAAAGATTAAAGCAGCTATTGTTGGTGGAACGGGTTATACCGGGGTTGAGTTATTAAGATTACTGGCAAATCATCCGGATGTTGAATTGCAGGTCATTACCTCTCGTTCAGAAGCGGGCATGCCGGTCAGTGAACTATTTCCTAACTTACGGGATCACCTGAGTATTCAATTTTCTGAACCCGATGTTGTTGCTCTGAAAAATTGTGATCTGGTATTTTTTGCGACGCCCAATGGCGTGGCGATGAAAATGGTACCGGAATTGATAGAAGCTGGTGTTAAAGTCATTGATCTGGCCGCTGACTTTCGTATTAAAGATATCAAAGTCTGGGAGCAGTGGTATGGTATGGAACATGCTTGCCCCGAGTATGTTGAACAAGCGGTCTATGGACTGCCTGAAGTGAATCGTGATCTCATTAAACAAGCCCGTTTAATTGCTAATCCCGGGTGTTATCCAACTGCCGTGCAATTAGGTTTTTTGCCCCTGATTGAAAACCAGCTGATTAATACGGAATTTCTGGTTGCCGATTGTAAGTCTGCAGTAAGTGGTGCCGGACGTGGCGCCAACGTAGGTACATTATTATGTGAAGCCAGTGAAAGTTTTAAAGCCTATGCTGTACCAGGGCATAGACATTTACCTGAAATCAAACAGGGACTGGCCGTTGCTAATAAAGAAGAAGTGGACTTTACCTTTGTTCCCCATCTTACGCCTATGATAAGAGGTATTCATGCTACTCTTTATTCTAAGCTCAGGGCTGATAATACCGATGCAGCAGATTTACAGGCAATCTTTGAACAACGTTACGCCGATGAACCTTTTGTTGATGTGATGCCGGCAGGCTCACATCCTGAAACCAGAACAGTGAAAGGCGGTAATATGTGCCGAATTGCTGTACACCAGCCACAGGGCAGCGATACCATTGTGGTTTTATCAGTGATTGATAATCTGGTTAAGGGAGCGGCAGGGCAGGCTGTTCAGAATATGAACCTGGCTTTTGGTCTGGAAGAAAGGGCCGGCCTGAACATTGTTCCGCTTATGCCTTGAGCGGAAAATATAATTTTTAATCGTATGATGAAAAATAAAAACTTATGACACATATTATTGTTTCCCGTAGTCATCCCGTTCAATATTACGGCATGCGTTTTCTTATGCTGTTACTGGCTGTTTCAATGCTGTGGGGAGCCTATGAATTGGGCTATATACAGTCAGAAGAGGATATTATTGAAGCGAAAGGCGGGCGGAGTTCTCTGATCGTACAGCAAAAAATTTTAAAGAAGAAAAATTCTGATCTCAGCAAAGAACTATTGCATCTGGAGCGTAAATATTTATTAGAACAGGAATCCAGCCAGATAATAAAGGCCGGAATGACAGCCGATCAGAACAAAATTGCAGAGCTGGAAAAGGAGCTGGCATTTTTTAAAGCAATAGTTTCCCCAGCCAAGGATAAGAAGTCAATATACCTGCAGAGTATGGAAGTTGTGCCTTTTTCCAGGAGTGATAAGCAAGCAAATCAATATCGATATAAGTTTATTATTGCCCAGAAAATCAAGCAAAAATCCTATACTAAGGGTTTTATCACAATTTTTATTAAGGGCAAGAAAGATAATAAGACGGTGAAATTGTCAATGTTTTCACTAAAGGATTCAAAGAACGAAAAAGAGGCGAAAGAAAAAACATTCAAATACAGTTTTAAGTATTTTCAGGAGTTTAGCGGTATAATAAGCTTGCCTGAGGGGATGATACCTCAATCAGTTGATATCATCATGGATTCGAAAAAGAAAAAATCAATTATTGAGTTGACGGACCTGGCCTGGTCTGAAAATGGAGGAATGAAGTATGTGGGGCAATAAAAAAGGAGCGAGCAAAAGAATTGATTCGCTGGTAGGAAAAAACACTAAAATTATGGGTGATTTAGACTTCTCTGGCGGCCTTCTGGTTGATGGCAAGGTTATGGGGAATATTACGGCAGCTGAAGATGAAAATGCGACGATAACCATAAGTGAAAACGGTTATGTACAGGGTGAAATACAAATCCCGAATATTATAATTAATGGTACGGTTGAAGGTAATGTCTATGCCAGTAACCATGTTGATCTGGCCAAAAAGGCGAGAGTTTTTGGTAATGTTTATTATAAACTGTTCGAAATGGCTATGGGTGCTGAAGTGAATGGTAATCTGGTACATGTTGCTGAAGAACAGATGACTAAAAATCTTGAAACTAAGCCAGAACCAGCGCGTTTGGAAGAGCCTGAAATTTTTATAAATAGTTAACTTCAGGTGTATAATGGTTGACTAATGCGCTTGGTTATTGAATAATAAGCATTGAATTTGGAGAGAATAATGAGTGAAAGTATGAATGAAAGCAGTCCATTAGATTTTACTGATGCCGCAGCACTTAAAGTCAAGGCATTGATTGAAGATGAAGACAATAACAACCTGAAATTACGTGTTTTTGTTACCGGAGGTGGCTGTTCAGGCTTCCAATATGGTTTTACCTTTGATGAAGCAGTAAATGACGGTGATACTGAGGTTGAAAATCAGGGTGTGAAGTTATTAATTGATCCAATGTCATTTCAATATCTGGTAGGTGCGGAAATTGACTATAGCGAAGGTCTTGAAGGTTCTCAATTTGTTATTCGTAATCCTAATGCAACAACAACTTGTGGCTGTGGCTCTTCTTTCTCTACCGAGTCCTCCTAACATCAAGAATAATTTACAGACTCTTCCCTGAGCTGATGAATGAAAAAGCGCTGTTACCTGACAGCGCTTTTTTTTGCCTGGGATTATCTACACTTTATCTGTACTGCGAAAATAGCTTTTTCTGCTATGCTTAATTTATATAAATACAAATTCCTTTGGGGGCAATATGAATGAATACCTTCCCGGTCTGGCAGGTGTGCCGGCAACAAAATCTAATATCTCTGACATTGATGGGGAAAAGGGAATTCTTTTTTATCGCGGTTATGCCATCGAAGAACTGGCAAAACACAGTACTTTTGAAGAGATTATTTTGCTGCTCATGAATGGTGAGTTGCCGAAAAAAGATAGATTGGAAGATTTTACCGCCCGTTTGCGTACCAATCGTGCCCTGAAATATCACCTTCTTGATTTAATGAAAACCTTGCCTGCTTCAGCTGATCCTATGTTGATGTTGCAAACTGCTGTATCCAGTCTGGGTATGTTTTATCAGGGAAGTGAATGTCTGATTGATGGTGAAGTCTGCACAGATCTGGATTATGTTAATTCAGCAACGGTGAAAATAATTGCCAGAATGGGAACCCTGGTGTCAACCTGGAAACACATAGCTAAGGGCTATGATCCGGCACCAATGCGCTATGATATGAATTATGCCGAAAGTTTCCTTTATATGTTAACGGGTCTGGAGCCTGATCCGTTGATGACGCGTATTCTGGATGTTTGTTTGATTTTACATGCTGAGCATACCATTAATGCCTCAACATTTTCAGTGATGGTTAATGGCTCGACACTCTCATCACCCTATAGTGTCATTTCGTCCGCAATTGGCTGTCTATCAGGCCCCTTACATGGTGGTGCTAACGCGAAAGTGTTGAATATGTTGGAACAGGTGGGCAAACCGGAAAATGCCGCTAAATTTGTCGATGAACAATTGCGGCGAAAAGGTAAGATCTGGGGTATGGGACACCGTGAATATAAAACCAAAGATCCTCGTGCCACCATTTTACAAGGGCTTATAAAAGAACTTCTGGAGACCCGGGGAGGAGATGTAAATCCTTTGTTTGAAGTTGCAGAAGCACTAGAAAAAGCCTGTGAAGACAGGTTGGCGGAAAAAGGTGTTTATGCCAATGTGGATTACTATTCAGGCTTACTTTATCGAGAAATGGGCATACCGGATAACCAGTTTACGGCAATCTTTGCTATCGCCAGAAGTGCTGGCTGGATGGCGCATTGGCGTGAGCAATTAAAAGATAATCGTATATTCAGGCCCACGCAAATTTATACCGGTGAAAGCCAACGCTCTTATGTGCCAATGGATGCTCGTTAGTTTATGGTAGCTTGGGCTGAGCGAAGCGAATCCCAACAATAATTGCCTCAAGCCGGCCAGATAGCACCAAGAATAACGTCTTCTCTGGCACCAGTGACAGATGGTAAATTTGACGTCAAACCATTTAATGTTTGATGGGCAAGCCATGCAAAAGCGCTGGCTTCTACCCAATCAGGGTGTAAGCCAAATGCCTCTGTTGAAGCAACTTTCACATCCGGCAAAAGTTCCTGCATTCTTTCTATAAGCTGATCATTTTTGACGCCACCGCCGCAAACCAGAAGTTCATCGATCGGAATGCTTAGAGCTTTAATTTCTTTAGTAATCGACTGACAGCTCAGTTCAAGTAATGTTGCCAGAGTGTCAATTGGAGTAATATTATCGGCTACTTTCTCTAACTGTGCTTCTATCCATTGATAGGAAAAATATTCCCTTCCGGTACTTTTTGGAACAGGTTTTGAAAAAAATGGTTCACTGAGCATTTGTGATAATAACGTTTTATTCACTTGTCCCTGAGAAGCCAGTTGTCCGGAGCGATCATAGGCACAGTTAAAATATCGAACACACCAGTCATCCATTAAACCATTGCCCGGTCCGGTATCATAGCCAAGGATTGTTTCATGTGCAGCAGGCAAGAAAGTTAGATTAGCAATTCCGCCAATATTTAAAACAACCCGGTTTTTAATGTCGTCACTGAACAATGCCCGATGAAAAGGCGGTACTAAGGGAGCGCCCTGACCGCCAGCGGCCATATCCCGACGGCGAAAATCTGCAATCGTAGTGATATTGTTTTTTTGCGCAATAATGTTGGGATCACCAATTTGCAGCGTTGTTGGGTATGGGCTGTCAGGATAATGACGTAAAGTTTGCCCATGGCTGCCTATGGCATGGATTTGTTCAGACTTAATATTATTTTTCTGTAATAAATGCTGACAGCAATCAGCAAATAATTGACCCATTTGAACATCCAGTTCAGCATAACGATCCAGCTCATTAGCTTGTTGTTCCTGGCTCAGAGCAAGCAGGTCTTTTTTCAGTTGTTCTGGAATCGGGTAAGTTTTTGCATCAAGAAGAGAAAATTTATTTGCTAAATTAATTGCAGCTATGACAACATCTACCCCGTCAAGACTGGTGCCTGACATCAGCCCCATAAAATAAGAGGGGGTAGAAGATTGGGAATGGATTTTAGATATGTTCATTCATCTTTTAAAGCAACCGTCTCAAGTTTCCTTAGTTTAAGCTGTGAAATCAGAGTATCTGATGCAATTTGAAAATCCTTACGATATTTCTTTGCGATGGGAGCAGCACTGGGTAATGGAACTGTTAATGGATTGCGGTGAACGCCATTAAGACGAAATTCATAATGCAGATGCGGGCCTGTAGCCAGACCGGAACTGCCAATGTAGCCAATGGTTTGTCCCTGTTTGACACGGCTGCCTTTTCTGATTTTCTTATTGTATGAATTCATATGAGCATATAAGGTAGTGTATTTAGAGCCATGCTGTAAAATGATGACACGGCCGTAACCGCCTTTTCTACCTTTAAAAATCACCTTGCCATTACCGACAGATTTGATCGGTGTGCCACGAGAAGCAGCATAATCTACCCCTTTGTGTGCGCGGATCTTATTAAGAACAGGATGTTTGCGTCCGGAAGAGAAACGAGAGCTGATACGGGAAAATTCAACCGGAGTACGTAAAAAGGCCTTGCGCATGCTCAAACCTTTTTCTGAGTAATAATCGGTATGCCCTGAAGCATCCGTATAACGGACAGCCTTGAATGTTTTTCCCTGGTTTACAAACTCAACCGAGAGTATGTTCCCATCGGAAACTTTTTTGCCATCAATATAATTTTCTTCAAAAAGAATGGAGAATGTATCGCCTTTGCGAATATCCAGAGCGAAATCAATATCCCAACCAAATATATGTGCCAGTTTCATTGTCATTGAACTGCTTAAACCGGCTTTACTTGCTGATGAAAAAAGTGAATTGTTAATAGTCCCGGAAGCGAACTGCTGCTGGACATCAATTTCTTTACTATCAATACGAGAGATGAATTTTTTTGTCTTGCCTGCAGCGCTTTGTTTTTCAACAATGAGCGTATCCACCTGATTAAGAGCAAACTGGAGTGATTCCACTTCATTATTACGATTAAGGCCAATAGTAAATTTTTGACCAGGTTTAATACGGGTCAGGCGTTTAGCTTGTTTACCGGAATTAATAATTTGGTATAAAGTTGTATTGCTCAGAGATAAACGCTTAAAAATTACCGAGAGGGTATCGCCTTTTTTCACTACAACATTGATGGTCTTTGCTGATTTTTTATTAGTTTCTTTTTCAATTAAAGCAGTTGAAGATTCAACCTTCTTTGTTGGAGCTTCATTAAGAGCAGGTTTACTTGTATTCGCTTGCTGAGTTTTCTGTGCTAACTCAGTTATTACTGAAGCGGTGATAGCTGATTTTTGCTCAACTTCTGGCTCAACTTCTAGTTCAACAACAGGGCTGACAGGCTCAGGCTTTGTCTGGTCGTTTTGTGTGATATCTTCATTGACACTCGCCAAAATCACAGTAGCTTTTGGCGTAGGCTCATTATTAATTAAATTGTTGTTCTGAGCGGTTTCCAGATTGACAGCAGGAATCTGTAATACTGTTTCAGGTTCTGCATAAACACTTTCTGAATAAACAATGCCTTTGGATAAAACTTCTGAATTATAACCGATTTCGGGTAAATCAATGGCTGTGGTTTGCACACTGACAGATGGTATTGCATCAGTATCTGACTGTTCGTTCTTAAGTTCAGGAGTAGAATCAGTAACCAATGTAACCAGAGATGTCAAAACAGCAATAGAAACAATGGAAGAAATCAGAAATACTCTGCCATTTTTTTTCTTATTTGATAACATATATCGATTATTATCCTTAAACTTAGTGTTCTAGTTTAAAAAGAGGGTGTAATTTACGGAAATTTCACAAGTTTTTTCGTAAAGATAGCGTCAAATCGCTATTAATGCAATAGTAAAATGAAAAAAATCAATTCTTTTTTAAATTAATGTTAACTGAACAGAGTGAAATTTGTGGTAATCTTATCGCACTTTTAAAAAGAACTGGTTAAAAAATAGACAGTTCCGATACAAACTGCTAACCAGTTCATACAAATTCATAAGCATCAGGCAGAAAAACAGGAGTATATAGACAAAATGGGCAGAATAGAAGAGGCATTGGAGATTATAAAAAGAGGCACGGATGAAATTTTGCTCGAAGAAGGTCTGATAGAGAAATTAAAAACCAACCAACCGCTTATTGTCAAAGCGGGTTTTGATCCCACTGCCCCCGATCTGCATCTGGGTCATACTGTTCTAATTAATAAACTGCGTCAGTTTCAGGACTTAGGTCATGAAGTTCACTTTCTTATCGGTGACTTTACCGGCATGATCGGTGATCCAACCGGAAAAAACGTAACCCGCAAACCTCTGACTGAAGAACAAGTATTAGAAAACGCCCAAACATACAAAGAACAGGTATTTAAAATTCTTGACGAAAAGAAAACTAAAGTCGTGTTTAACTCCCAGTGGATGGGGAAAATGAATGCTGCTGATTTGATCAAACTGGCTTCAAATCAGACGGTCGCCCGTATGCTGGAGCGAGATGACTTCAGTAAACGTTATGCATCCGGGCAACCTATTGCTATTCATGAATTTCTTTACCCAATGATCCAGGGCTATGATTCAGTTGTTTTACAAGCAGATATAGAACTTGGCGGCACCGATCAGAAGTTTAATTTATTGATGGGCAGAGAATTACAAAAAGGAAATGGGCAGTCACCTCAGGTCGTCTTAACCATGCCAATCCTGGAGGGACTGGATGGTGTACAAAAAATGTCAAAATCTTTAAACAACTATATTGGCGTTTCAGACGCGCCTGATGACATGTTTGGTAAAATAATGTCAGTCTCTGATGAACTTATGTGGCGTTATTTTGAATTACTGAGTTTCCGGCCTATAACAGAAATTGAGCAGTTTAAAACAGATATTGATAAGGGTACCAACCCAAGAGACATTAAATTTTTGTTAGCCAAAGAAATTATCAGCCGTTTTCATGATGAAGCCTCAGCCGAAAAAGCACAGCAGAATTTTATCGATCGTTTCAAGAAAGGCAAAATACCGGATGAAATGGACGAGTTTGAAATGAAAGCAGTTGAAGGTAGTCTTGGTATTGCCTATATACTCAAAGATTCCGGCATGACGAGCAGTACGGGTGAAGCCATTCGTATGATAAAGCAGGGTGCGGTTAAAATTGATGGAGACAAGGTCGCTGATACTAAATTGATGATCAATAGTGACACTACAAGTGTCTATCAGGTGGGTAAAAGAAAATTTGCCAAAGTAACCATAATATAACTATTTATAGAAGTTATATGAAAGTGACAAAAATATTACAAATTAGTGAGAAAAGTATTGACGGCCGGAAATTAGGGCGTATAATACACATCTCATTCAACGGTGTTCTTTATTGAAACTGTTGAAAAAACAATAAGTTAGAT
>Ga0209013_10004833_pt1 | contig 11730 bp, 9 predicted proteins | sample Cruoilmetagenom2_FD_187291 | JGI IMG/M metagenome (GOLD analysis project Ga0209013, IMG submission 187291) | Oil polluted marine microbial communities from Coal Oil Point, Santa Barbara, California, USA - Sample 2 (SPAdes) (version 2) | ecosystem: Environmental > Aquatic > Marine > Oil seeps ...
TTCTGCCCGGATATTTATATTTTCCAACGGACATTTCTATTCCCTTCCGGATCTTTTTGGCCACATCTTTTTTGCCGGCCAGAAAATAGGAGGCGGACAGCATCCATCTCTCAACATTTGTTGTTTTTGTTAGATTGTTTTCAACTATAAGATTCATCGCGCCGATCTGTGCTTTACCCGCCAGCGCAAGGGTATACAGGCGGTAGATCCTCGAGAGCATCAGGTCGGTGGTGATCAACGCCTGCGATTTCTGAAAACGGATCACTGAACCGATAAGGTCTGATGGTACATTGTATCCCCTCTTTTTCGCTTCTGCCAGAAAGTGCAGGGCATAATTGGTCCCCCACAGGCTGACATCACGGTTTCCCGGCCAGTATGACAATCCGCCCGAGGAGAGCATGAATTTTCTCAATCTTTCAATGGCCATATTAATATTTGTATCAACATCATCCAGGTCAATTGTGGAATCTTTTATAAACTCCTTTAAATACAATTGGGGAAAGGCTGCTGACACTGTTTGTTCAATACATCCATAGGGATAATGTATGAGCCAGGACAGGCGTCGCTCAATATCAAGTTTCGGGCGTCTCGATATCACAACGGATGCCCGGTTGGTCCCTTTAAGTCCTCTGTCAGGGATTGTGAAACCTGTGGAATCCCCCGGCTGCACCTCCTTTTTCTCCGAACTGTATATTCTCGGTGAAGAGGGGCGGATATTAATATTGGTCACTTTTTCGGTCTTGTTCCGGCCGGATTCCGCTTTGATGGTCACACGGCAATTGCCCACAGCATTTTTAACTTTCAGTTTAAAATAAGTATCTTTCTCTCCTGTTTTATCAAACACAAGCTTTTTTTTCTTATCTCCGGAAATTTTAATATTCCCTTCGGTTTTTATTGTAACACTCACTTTTTTGATCTTTTCATTCAAGGCAAAAACCGTGACAGGAACCGTGACAAAGTCTCCGGGCCCCAGTACACGGGGAAGAGTTGGCAATAGCATTAAATCAGTTTTTACGGGCACACTTTTTTCAGCAGTGCCGAAACTGTTTCCATCTGCCGCAATAACCATTACTCTCACGGAACCGATATAGTCCGGCATCCTGAATTTGACCTTTTTTTCACCCTTATCTCCAGTATTAATCGGGCCCAGAAACATTGATACAGGTTTAAATCTTTTAGATTTACCGGGTTCCATCTGAGAAGAACGGTACCCGTTTTTCATCGCTTCCATCTCACCGCCTATTGAAAAAAGTTTGTAAACATCTCCCTTATTAACCGACAGGACATAAGAGAACAGATCAGAGGTATTGATACCCAGTTTTTGTTTACTGAAGAAATTTTTCCAGGGATCCGGTGTTGAGAACTTTGTCAGGTCAAGCAATCCTTCATCCACCACAGCAATTGTAAACTGGACATTGCTCTTATCGGCAGAACTGACCAGAACCTCAAATTCTTTATTCGATTCAAGATTGTCAGCCATCCGGATCTCAATCTTTTTCCTTGTCGAAGGTTTCTCTACCATTAAAGGAATAGTACCGTAAACCCTTACAGGCCTGTCATTCCCTGTTTGAGAATGCGGCTGGATTATCGAAACAGAAATATAAGCATTAGGAAGCATCTGATCCGTAACAGGTACCTCGATCTCACCGAGAGCATCTTCACCTTTAAGTTCTTTGACCCAGGACCTTAAGATCCTGTCCCCTTTTTCAAGGGTCACAAGTAACGTCCCCTTTTCAGGTTTTGGAAATGATATAACTGCAGTATCACCCGGTTTATATTTTTTTCTGTCCGATCTCAGTGTCAGCGACCCTGCATCTTTAATATTCGATGGAGAATCTCCCCAGAAGTAAGAACTGAAAAAGAATCCGGCTTTGTGCCCTACTTTCATATCCTCTTCAACTTCGATAAAATATTCACCCGGCTGTTCCGGAGTAAAAACCACAGGAACCGGGATGTTCTTTGATGTAAAAGTCCCCTCTTTTACCACTTTCGTATAATTATCCTTTTTATACCTGACCCTGAATGCCGCAAGATTATCATATTCCCACCACCAATACCTTGCATTTCTATATATCCTGTATCTTAACGGACGTCCGGAAACAGTCTCTCCATCTCTGGTCACAAGAACCGAGTTTATATTTACATCGGATCCTACCCTGCTGTAGCCGTATTTTAATTTGGGACGTTCAAGTCCGATGTAATTTTTGTAAGGGTCAATAGGTATAAATACTCCTCCTGTATTAGGCCTCCCCCCTTTTTCAAGTACCTTCGCAGATATCTCGGCCCTGAGGGAAGAAGGGACATTGTTGATCAGCGGAATGCTCCAAGTCACCCCCGCCTTCCCATTCCCGTCGAGCTTCCCCTCAAAGAGTGTGGATCTGGATGACCTGAAGCTTCTTAAATCGTTTGAGAACGTGAACCCTTTAAACTTTTTGAATGATTTCGGAATGTGCTTAAGAAGAATCTTTATATCGGCTTTGAGAAAAGGGGAAGGCGATCCGAACAGATAATTCGAACTCAGGGACAACTTGAGTGAATCATCAGCAGGCCCCAGTTTCATTTTTCCCGGCTCGACCTTTACTTTCAGCCTGAAGGGTACTACAGTCTCGATTTTCAGGGTATGGAAAAAATGAGTACCCCCTATTATCAGTTTTGCTCTCCAATTACCTGTCAGGTCATTTTCAGCTGTAATTATCTTAAAATTATAGAACCCGTCTTTACTGGTTTTCTGAATTGTTTTCCGGACAAGCTGATTTCTGGGATTATAAAGCTCAAGGACAGCAGGGTGATTTTCAGGGAAAGTTCCATCATTATTTCTTGCAATTATAGAAAGATTAATCGGATCTCCGGGCCTGTAAACGCCTCTTTCAGTATATATAAAGGCCCTTGTCCCATCCGCCTTGCTTACAACCCCGCCGGTATCATAGGATGAAAGGTTCCACCCCATTTCGGTCGGCTTTATAATGCTTCTCTGTCCATCTTTTTCTGCTTCTATAAAAAAAACATTTCCTTTAACTTTTTTAAAAAATACAATTCCGTCACCATCAGTTTCACCGTCAACTATCTTCTGATTCTGATATGTCCTCAATGTCACTTTAACACCACTTAACGGTGATGAATCCAGAAGGTTCGTGGCAAACACAAAATGCTCCTCGCCTCCTTTTTTATAAGTAAGCCCTATATCACTAACAATAACCGGCTTTAAGATTTTACCGTGCCTGTATATATATCCGTAGGAGTTCGGATTGGAATAATAATCTTTACCATAATAATACCCAGCCTTTTTCTTCAGGCCTGAATAAAGCATATCCTCCCTTTTAAAACTCATTTCGACCACAAAGATCCCTTTATCCTTTTCACTGATCAACTCTTTCATGTCGAGCTGATGATTCAGCCACCTGTTTTTTGTATCCCCGATCTTCAGGATTTTTTCTGCCACCTTAGTACCCACCCTGTTCATATCATAATAGCCGAATCCACTATTCCTTTTTTTCTCTCCCGACAAAGATTCTCTCTGGAGAAACTGGCCGAGATTGGACTCATATACTCTCTTTACCAGAACTTTTATCTTTTTTATATTAAGTGTCCGAAATCCCAGCTTTCTCTGCTCAGACGAGGGGAGGAATATACCTCCGGAAGAGAAACTTATTTGAGGCTTTTTGTCTTCAAAGTTAACGGATCTTGTAATTTCTTTGTCGATCTTTCCGCCCCATTTACTCCGCACTCCGTTCACTTTAACCGTATATTGCTCTCCGAACTTGAAATCCCCTTCCACAAATATACTTTTCCCCATTGATTTTAAAGAGATATCCATAGACGGATCGATCAGGACCAGCCCTTTAACATCCTGCCCCTTTTTCAGTTTGTGAGAAAATCTTACCTCCAGTCCGGGCTTTTGTCCTTTATCAAACTTTATTATTTCTGTTATTTTAAACTTCACCAGGGGTTCAAGCTTGAACCTCTTAACTATGTTCTCAGTAATACCTGTTCCGGATTTGTTTATCCTGATAACATATTTCACACCTCCTTTCTTTCTGGAGAGTGTGCCGGAGGAAAAAACAAATTTTTTCCCGGAACTTTTCTCACTCCATAGCAGAGGAATATCTCCCTTTTCAGAAACAAGTGACACATTCTTCTTCACGAGTTCAAATTTTATTTTTTCAGTAAAACTGATCTCCCCGATATATTTAATTTTGTCGGGATCATTTTCATATACAAGCTCAAACTCTCCTGAAAGAGCTCCCAGCTCCCTTCCGGCCGTTCTGAACAAAAAATCGACAGGAAGAAGATCTTTAAACTCACCCTTCAAGATTGAAAGATCAGCCTTTCCTGTATACTCCTTATGATATGGAAGCCTGGAGGATGGAACAAAAACTATAGTCCTGTTATCTTCCCATTTAGTTTCACCAGTAATTTTTGGGCTGAATTTGAAGAAATCTGTTTTTAAAGGTTTACCAATTTCATTCTCACCGGCAACCGGGTCAACAAATCTCAGGTATATCCTGTCTCCCGAAGAGACAATTCCCGAAGTCACATGGCTTACAATGCGTGCAGTATCCTCGGAATATGAAACTTTTTCGATCACATCTTTTTTCTTTTTTCCGCATGACACAAAAGAAATTAAAGAAATTGAAATGACCAGAGTTGATATTGTTAATATTCTTAAAAAACTACTTTTTTTTGTTCCAGTAAGATGATTTGGCATTTAAAACCTCCGATGAGAATTATAGGAAATCGCTCTTTTTTATTCAATCAGAATTTGTCCTTCGGAGACTTTCTTCAATATTAAGTTGAAAATTTATTATCTATTATGTAAATTGTCAGAATGAAATTCCTGATCGCAATAGCAATCATAGCAGGCATAGCTCTGATCGGAACAAGAATTACATTTTTAAAAAAACAGTTCGGACTCGGGATAAAAAACATTTTTTTTACAGGAACAGAATATATCCTGCTGGGGGTTATTCTCGGAAGCGGATTTTTAAACATTCTTGATACTGAAACAATATCGAGATTCAGGCCTTTTCTGGTATTCGGACTTGGCTGGGTTGGATTTTTATACGGGATTCAATTTGAGATCAAACTTGTAAAAAATCTGCCGAAAAAATTTTTCTCTATAACTGCTATCCAGGCAGTTATCACATTTCTTATGGTATCCACTTCCATGTTCATCTTCTTCTATTCTCAGAAAGCTCTTCCTGGGGAGAAGGCAATTATTGTCTCAATTGTTCTCGGGATCACCGCACTCTCTACAGCTCAATCAGCACTTGCTATAGTGAATAAAAACTTTAAATTCAGAGATCAACGTCTGATTGATCTCCTCCGGTACGTAGCCGGTGTTGACGGGCTTTTCGCAATGGCTTTCTTCGCTATCTTCCTGGCATTCACTGATCCCGGATCAGGAACATGGTCATCTTTGTCCCCGGCATTAAAGTGGGCAGGGTTGACATTTTTTACAGCCCTCATTCCTACTTTGATATTTCTTCTGATGAACAGAACCCGTTATAAACACACTGATTTCCTTCTTGTGCTTTCAGGAACTATAGCTTTTACGTCAGGTATGGCTTACTACCTGGGCCTCTCACCTCTTCTGACTGGCCTAATCACAGGTATTGCCCTTGCAAATACGTGTAAATACAGGATCAGGGCATTAAATTTTCTAAGTGATGGTGAAAAACCGATCTACATAATAATGCTTATAATCCTTGGAGCCGGATGGGACCTGACCAATACTATAAGCCTTTCTGCAGTTTCCATATTTATTGTATTCAGGATCCTGGGTAAAGCAGCCGGTAATTTTGCAGCAGTTAAATCTTTCAGATCAGCATTCCCGATCCCCTCCGGCATTGGATTTTCACTATTGTCTGAGGGGGGAATATCCTTCGGTATAATCATCAATTTCATGATCCTTTATCCTGAACTATCCGGCCATTTGATATACATCGTAATAATATCTGCATTCCTATTTGAGTTGATCAGCCCCAGACTGATAATTAAATTCTTCAAAAACAGATCGAACATAGGGCCGCTAAAAGAGAAGGGGGAAAGTTGAACAGAAGAATAATTACCTTTATATTGCTGATCACAGCAATGTTAATAGTGTTTAACGCAGGGACTTTTCTTAGTTCACCGGTGAAAACATCTCCTTCTCTTATTATAGGATTCATGCTCCTTTCTTCGTTCATAGTAGGTTTTTTCTTTGAAAAAGGGGGACTTCCTAGAATAACAGGATATATTATTTCAGGCCTGGTATTCGGTCCGTTCATCATAAAATTCTACTCTTCCGAATCTGTTGAAGATCTTCTTTTCCTGAACAGCCTTGCTCTTGCCTTTATCGCTTTTAATGCCGGCTCCGAGCTAAGGATCAAAGACATTGCACATGAAATAAAGCCTATCATCTCACTCACACTAGGTGTAACTATAGTTGTTTTCACTGGAGTGACAGCAACTGTCTTTTTCATCTCAGACCTTATCCCCTTTATGAGACCTTACCCTATGCCTGCAAGAATCGCAGTTGCTTCCATCTTCGGGATTATCTCAGTGGCAAGATCCCCGTCATCAGCAATAGCAATTATCAATGAGACACGGGCAAAAGGGACCTATACCAATACGATCCTGAGCATCACTGTGATCATGGATGTACTAATAATAATTCTGTTCGCCCTTGTCATATCTGTTTCATCTCTGGTAACTAAACCGGGAAGCAGCTTTGAGATCTCATTTTTCCTTTTTCTGTTGTTGGAAATACTAATTGCTTTAGTTCTCGGCTATTTTCTCGGAAAATTTATTATTTTCCTTATTAACAAAGTAAAAGTTGAGTTTTCTGTTGTTATAATTGCCCTGGGTTTCTTTGTAATAAAGTTCACCCATTTTGCCGGATCATTCCTGAGCAAAAATTACGAGATGAACCTCAATATCGAACCACTCCTTATATGCATGGCGGCAGGCTTTACTGTACAGAATTTTTCTGATTATGGTGATATTTTTCTCAAAAGAATGGATAAGATCTCAATTCCGGTCTATGTAGCTTTTTTTACTATTACCGGAGCATCAATAAACCTCAATATTCTCAAAACCGGATGGATACTCGGGCTAGTTGTTTTCAGTTCCAGAATCCTCATGATATATATCGGATCGTATATTAGCACCAGGGCTGCAAATACAGAAAAAAAGATCAGGGAAAACAGCTGGCTTGGTTTTATTACCCAGGCAGGGATCAGTCTCGGGCTCCTCTCCGAAGTATTAAGGAGGTTCCCAGAATTAGGGATTCATATCCAGGCAATTCTCATCGCTGCAATAACTCTTAACCAGATCATAGGCCCTATAGGATTCAAATTCGGTCTCCAGAGAGCAGGAGAAACTCTCAGGAAAAGAGTGGGCGATCCTGGAGAACAAGATGAAGAGTTGATGACTTGACTAAAACTTAATTTGTTCTTAACATCAATAATGGGAAAAAAATGAAATTGACGGACTACCTAACACTAAAAAACATCAAGGTCGGACTTTCAGGCAGCAAAAAAGAGGAGATCATTGAGGAGCTGCTGGACATTGCGGAATCTGTATCCCCCGGCATGAACAGGACAGAAGCTTTCGAAGGACTGAAGAAAAGGGAAAAAGTTGGATCAACAGCTGTTGGAAAAGGTGTTGCTATTCCGCACACAGGAATCAAAAATTGTTCTAGAATTCTCCCTGTGATCGCCCTTTCTGAAGAGGAATTAAACTATGAATCTCTGGATGGGAAACCAGTGCGGCTATTTTTTATGATCATCTATCCGGAAAATGAGATAAAGCTGCAGTTAAAATTCCTTGCCAGGGTATCGAGACTCCTGAGACACGACAGCCTCAGAGAATCCCTAATGAAATGCAGTTCCCCTGCAGAAATTATGGATATCCTTATTAAATACGAAGCGGAACATTTTACCTGAAAACATGAAAATGGCAATTATAGTACTTAACCGGATAGAACTTCTTGAAGACCTCCTTTCTGCATTTCTGGAGATAGACATCCCGAAAGCGAATGTGACAGATTCAGTAGGAATGAGACATATAATTTCTCATGACATTCCGATCTTTGCCGGGCTTATGGACTCTTTTACTGGCAGCAGTCCGAAAAGCAAAACAATATTCGTAAATATTGAAGATAAAATGACTCAAAAACTAATAGAAGTAGTCAGAGATATATGCAGTGACCCGGATGAAACTGATACAGGATATATTATGTTCCTTCCACTTGAAAAGAGTATAGTATTCTAGAACTATTAACTCAGGAAGTTTCCAGACTGTTCTCAAGCTCGATTATTTTCTTATAAAGCTCTTCTTCGTTATCAATTCCGGCTACTTCGTCCAGAACATTGATTTTGCTGACAATCCGCGCAATATTTGCCAGTGATTTCAAATGAAAACTAACATATCTATCATTGCTCATTATTAAAAAGATAAGTTTTACATCTTTACCATCAGGAGCTTTGTAGGGCATCCCCTCCCTGATCAGGGCCACAGAAATGAAAAAATCGTTAAATTCTTCGCTGAAAATGTGTGGTGTCGCCACCCCTTTGCCGATCGCCGTCGACTGAATCTTCTCTCTCTTTACAAATAAACGCCTGACCTTGTTATGATCTTTTATAATTTTTTTATTTTTCAATAATTCAGAAAATGCATTATAGAATTCATCTGTATCATTAAAATTTCCTGTTATCAAAAAAGTGTCTTTACTTATGACATCAGCTAATTTCATTACATTCTCCTTTTTATATCATCGTCTGTATCAAAAATTGTATCCCTTCCGGCTGAGATCAGGAAGAATTTCTGATCTAAATCACTTTCAAGTCTGAACGGAGTCCCCCATGGATCTGTAGTATCACTCTTTGTTCGCAGGTATTGAGGAACAAGCTGATCTATAGATTCAGGATATTCGTTGTTGTCCGAAAGATATGAATTAACAGCATTCTCAATTGTTGAAATCTGAGAAAGGATCAATGTGTTCTTTGACCGTTGAGGTGTATCAACCATTTTCTCCAGAGCTGATTTCCCTCCTTCGGATTTGTCACATCCAGATCCGATCAGGAGGACAAAAAATATAGTTGAAATTATCGCAATTTTTTTCACAGAAAAATTTTATACCAGTAAAAAAAAAATTACAACATAATTCCATTTTCAATTATGCTATAATTTCTTTATGCAGTATCACGAAGATTTTGTTGCCAGTCTTCTCAAAAAGCTCAGCCTTTTTTCCGATCTTGAACCACCCGCCCTTCTTAAACTTTCATCCCATTTCAAAGAGAAAATTTTCAAGGTGGGAGACACAATCTTCACTGAGGACAGCATCGGAAACTCAATGATGATAATCACTTCCGGCGAGGTGCGGGTCTCCCAGAAATCAGGCCCGAACGATGAAGAGGCACTAATTGTCCTGAAAAAAGGTGACCTTTTCGGAGAGATGGGTCTGCTCGAGGACCTTCCCAGGTCGGCAACTGTTATTGCACATTCGAATGTTGTGATGCTTGAGATAGCAAGAGAAGATTTCCTGGATTTTATAACAAATGAGAGTGAGGCCGGAGTAAAAATCCTCCTCAAACTGTCAAGGATCCTCTCGTCGCGTCTGAGGGAAACCGACACAAAACTGAAAACCTTCATCAGCCTGACCATGTGGCTCTAGAAAATATTATACATTTTTCCTGTATGGCACTTTATGAACAAATTAAAGACAGCTCCTGGAATATTAAGGAAGAGTTCTTTAAAAACAATTTCCATCCATGCAGGTTTTGCCCCAGAGAGTGTCGTTCCGAAAGAGAGGATAACCACACAGGAACCTGCCTGGCTGGAAAAGAGCTTCGGATTGCTTCCCATAATCTTCATTTCGGGGAAGAACCCCCAATTTCAGGTGTTACTGGATCCGGGACAATTTTTTTTTCAGGATGTACACTAAAATGCATTTTCTGCCAGAATTTTCCGATCTCACAATTGAACAATGGAAAAAATTATTCTATTGAAGAGCTCTCCTCGATTCTTATTGATCTCCAGAATAGAGGCGCACACAATATAAATCTGGTATCACCGACCCAGTATCTCCTCCATTTTGTTTCTGCACTCCGTATTGCAGCAGGGAAAGGTCTTAATATCCCGATCGTATTCAACTCCGGGGGATATGAAAGAATTGAGGTCATAAAAGAACTTGAGAATATCGTTGATATCTACATGCCTGATTTTAAATATTCAGATCCGGAGATATCAAAAAAATATTCAGGGGTATCTGATTATCCAGAAACAGCATTCAGAGCAATATCCGAGATGTACCGGCAGGTCGGTCCTTTAAAAACCGACAAAAATGATATTGCCGTTAAAGGAGTGATAATCCGCCACCTGATCCTCCCCGGCCATAAAGAAAATTCGATCAATGTACTGAAAAAAATTGGAGGAAGCAATTTTCGCAATTCCTACCTGAGCTTAATGAGCCAGTTCTTCCCGGCATACAGATCAACAGATAACAAAGAAATTCAAAGAAGATTGACTCCGGAAGAATATGAGGAAGTGAAATCGATCGCATTGGAAGTAGGACTTGTTAACGGTTGGTTTCAGGATATCTGACCGGTTATTATTGAATCAATACCCTCAAGCACTTCAGCAGCACCTCCCGGGATACCAATATTTCCCGGTAGAACCTGAGGCTCTCTGATATTGATCCTTATCAGAATTGAATCGAACATTTCCAGGAATTTTTCCGACTGGTATCTCACTGTCGGAACTGCAGTCCCCGCACCGCACTCTATTACCACTAATTTTTTACCCTCAAGTCCTCTTCTCCAGTCAAGTAACCGCTGGTGCTGAGAGTGGGTCCTGTCCGACACCCAATTCCAGTCTCCGAACATGAGTATATTAGGCCTTGCTACTGAACCGCACTTTGAGCAAACAGGCAATTCCCCTTCTGCCCTCATGGTTTCAATATTCACAAAAACATTAGCATCCGATCCTTCCCATACATCTGTACAGGAGGGAGAAGTACATTGAAGAAAATGTATCGATCCGTGGCACTCTTCAACTTTATCATCAGGAAAACCAGCCTTCTGGAAATGACCATCCACATTTGAAGTGAAAATAAAATAATCCCCGCTTTTCATCTCAGACCATTTTTTTAGAATGTAGAATCCTTTATGAGGTGTTATTTCACGGTACATATTGAGTCTGTGTCCGTAAAACCCCCAGGCGAAGGGAGGATCCGAACTGAAACCTTCCGGATTTGCCATCTGGTAAAAATTCAGGCTTAGTTTTTTATAAGGGGGGTATGCATTCCAGAATCCTTCATTGCCGCGGAAATCAGGAAGTCCTGAATCAACACCTATACCCGCACCTGCAGTAAAAATAAGTGCATCGGCTTGGTTTATAATTTCCGCTGCTTTTTTATAGATTGTATCCATTATAATTCGAATTACTGTATTAATAATAATCTGCCCATTGCCTACTGCCTACTGCCAACTGCTCACTGCTCACTGTTTACTGCATCTATTTTTTCTTCTTCATTTCATCTGCATAAAGTGTAATTTGTTTTCCGTTATAAACACTCATTGAAGGTTTTCCGTATTTCTTTTTTACGGTTCCGTTTACGCAGATTTTTTTATTTATCAGAAATTCTTCAGGATTATAACTGAAATTTACAATATTATCTTTCCAAATAGTACACCAAAAAAGTTGTTCAGGGAAATCCTGATCAAAATTTAAAAAATAATTACCGGTTTT
>Ga0209013_10004834_pt1 | contig 11729 bp, 9 predicted proteins | sample Cruoilmetagenom2_FD_187291 | JGI IMG/M metagenome (GOLD analysis project Ga0209013, IMG submission 187291) | Oil polluted marine microbial communities from Coal Oil Point, Santa Barbara, California, USA - Sample 2 (SPAdes) (version 2) | ecosystem: Environmental > Aquatic > Marine > Oil seeps ...
CGTGTCTGGCCAAGATCCACGCGGAGTTTTACCGAATGAGTGAGGGTCTCGATTTCGTCATCCCGGTGCGAACCACATGTAGCCGATCCGAGCGTAGCGGTAAGGTCGCAGGCCTGAAAAGCCATCTATTGGCGGTCAGTGAGGGGGAACCAAGCCTGAGCGTGGCGAAACCCCTTCGTGGCGCTAACCAGTGCAAGCAATACCTCGGAACGGTCAGTTACGCCTCGTTGGTTCACGACCGAGAAGACACGATCAAAATTGAAGTAGGGCTCCGCGAGCCGCTGATCACACCAGCCGTGACGGGTTCAGCACGGACTGCGCTTCTCGACCCAATTTCCGGCCAAACGCTCGTTGCGCCTGTGACACTGCCATGCATATCAAAGGTCGAAGCCTTCGCCGAAAAGATCCGCGCAGCGCTGACACGTCGCGAGGTCGCGATCCGCGACTTCTACGACATCGACTATGGCGTCACACGACTCGGACTGCGCCCAACCGACTCCGAAAATCTGAAGCTGGTCCGCGAGAAGCTCGCCGTACCGGGCAACGATCCAGTCGATGTCAGCGATCTCAGGATGTCCAGCCTGAAGGGGCAACTCACAACTCGATTGCGACCAGTGCTACGTGACCGCGATTTTGACGCATTCAACCTTGACCGGGCGATTGCCACAATACTCCAGATTGCCGAAGCCATTTCGGTTCAGTAACCCGCCGAACCCCCATGGCCGGCGACTTGTGACGGCGTAGCCGAAGGCGAAGCCGTAAGCTGGAAGCGAAGCCTGCAGCTCGGCATCGGCCCTCGCCGCCGATCACCGGGAGAACCCAACCACCTCCGCACTCATCACCGTGGACCACCCCCAAAACCCCGATTCCGCATCAGGGTGCCAGGCCCAACGATCTTAACGATTCCTGCCCTCGCGTTGGTTCAGAGAGAGGCACCATTCGGCAGCTGGGGAAAATCGTTAAAACGTTGGGCACCGAAAGAAAGTATTTGCGCGTGCAGCCGGTCATCCGCAAAGGGGTAGGCCGTGAGCTGGTAGCGCAAGAAGCTGCGCACAACCTTTTCGGTGAAGACAATGGGGTTCAGGGCCACGGTCATGTCCTCCTACGGTGTTGGCGGACGTTCTGTGCTTTCCACAGCAGCATGGGCTGGGTTCGGATCCGCTCCAGCACGACAAGGTCGGTGTGCAGAGCCTCCGCATCTACCACGCCCTCGTCGTGCAACCGGTCAAGGAAGCAACGCTCGGAGGGCGACCAGTCGAGCAGCCGTTCCACGGCGCCCCCCAGCTCACGGCCGATCTCCTCGCGCAGCTCCTCCGGATCAGGCGCGGATCCGTTGCCACCCTGCCGCAACATGGGAATCAGTTGCTGCTTCACGGCTGCCTGGTCGGGCACGGGGTCTTTCGGCGCGAGATCGCGGGGATCATAACGTCCACCCGCCATCGAGCAGACAAAGGCCAGACGGAACTCCTCGTTCTCCAGCAGGCCGGGCACCAGTCGCATAAGGTTGGCCGCGTCGAATGCGTCGCGGGCGACGGTCCGCTGCATCAGCGCCGTAAACTTGCCCGCGGCCAGCTCCAACAGGCAAAGCGCCGGCACCTCGACCGGGTCACCAGGCGGGAAGCGGGCCGCCAGCCTTTCTGTATCCAGCAGCGGCACGCGGGCCACGTAGCTGACATCCACCTCGAGGTTTTGCGACCCGCCGAGCACGCTGACAAAACGCAGGCGGAACTTCCCGCCGGCATGATCGTCGGGCGCGCGCTTGACGGCGCACCCTTCGCGCTCGCAGACAGCCACCAGCGCTGCCTCGAAGCCCGGGCGTGCGGCCAGCATCGCCTCTTTGCCGGCCGCGCCGACGTAGTTCAGATCGATGTCCACCGACATACGAGGCACATCCAGGTGCAGCAGGTTCAGGGCTGTACCGCCCTTGAGCAGCCAGGCCCCACGCGTGGTCGGATGACGGTCGAGCCGCCCGAGGATGGCACACAGACGCAGGACCTTCTCCACGGAATCTGAACGGAAGCCGCTCTCGGTGGCGACCGTGTCAACCTGGCGCCGTGTGATCATGCGACGTCCTCCTCGTGGGCGTTGACCACCTTCTCGGGAACAATCAGCCTCCAGCGGGAGTTCAGCCTGCCGCCAAGCGCGCGGTCGAGGTGCACCGGGTGGTTGGGGAGCAGGGCTTGCAACTCCTCGAGGACCGAGGTGGGCACGGTCAGCTCCTCACGCCGCGTCTCAAGAAAGTAGCCGACCCGCGCCACCAAGGTGCAATTACCCAGGACCTGCACATAGTCGAGCAGCGCCTCCGGGTCAATCGCCGGAAGGGCGAAGAGCGAGCGCCAAACCTCGCCGATGCCGCCGGCCAGGGAGGGCCGGTCGAGCACGTCGACTGTCGTCCGCTCCAGGCTCGTGACGTGCACCTCCAGGCCGGCGCGATCCATCGTCTCGATCCAGGCGTCTCCGCTGTTTCTCTCCTTCAGGGGAGCGCGCGGGCGCACCGGCGCCAGGCGGCGACCCATGAATGTGACTGGCTTGGTCCGCGTCCAGGTGACGAAGGTCAGTTGCTCGAAGAGGCTCTGGGCGCAACCATGAGCCTCCAGGGCCGTGTGATAGGCGGCAGCGGCATCGGGGGCCATGCGGGCGGCAAGCGCGATGAAGTCCGGCGCCGCGGGATGCGCGGCGGCCCCCTCGAGGTCGCTCCGCAGATAGAGCCCGTTCTTGACCCGTACGATGCGGCCCTGCCGCCGCCACCGAGCCAGGTGGGCGTCCAGCGTGGCGGGGCTGCGTCCCGCCAGGGCGGCTCTCATCTCTTCACGGGTGAAGAGGCTGTGGGTGGCCAGAAAGTGGTCGGGCTTCATAGTTTTCAATCTCCAAGACTTGTAATTTTATACAAGTTTTGGGCATGGACGTCAAGCCATCTTCGGCGACTCATCTCTGCGGTCAAGGGGAAGCACCAGCGGTGGGCGGAGTTCGGAATACGCCGCGGCTGAATTCCACGCGCTGTGCCATCTCACGGAACCTGCAAAGCCCATTGGCCCATCGCATGTGCTCAGGGGTGCGGCAGTCGGGCTCGAGAATCTGCGGGGCGCCGACGAGGATGCACGCACACCGCGCGCGGCTGGTGGCGACGTTGAGCCGGTTGGGGTTGTAAAGGAAACTCATCCCTCGCGGCGCGTCCTCGGCCGAGGAGCTTGCCACCGAGTAGATAACCACCGGCGCCTCCTGGCCCTGGAACTTGTCGACTGTGCCGACGCGGACGTCGTCGGGTAAACGGTCGATGAGCGCGCCCACCTGTGCGTTGTAGGGGGCGACAACGAGGATGTCCCGTGGCTCGACCTGGTGCGAGACGCCGTCCGCATCCACCCAGCTCACCTCCGGCGCAAGCAGGTCGTCGATGATGGCGGCGATCGCCTCGACCTCCTCCAGCGACCGGTTCTGGTTCCCCTCGTGCTTGACCGGGACGTAGAACAGGCCGCTTCCCTCGAACATGGTGTCACCGGCGAGAGCTTGCCGATCCAGGCCATTCCGGGATCTCAGTCGCCCCTCGTAGTACAGCTCCGAAGTGAACTCACAAATCTCCGGGTGGAGCCGCCAGGTCTCGTCGAGGAACAGGCCGGCCTCGTCCTCGATCGTCTTGCGGCCGCCCAGCACGTGAACCAGGGCGGCAACCTCGGCCCCCTCCGGGTGCGCCCCCCGCTGCGGCTGCTCGAGCTGTTGAGGATCGCCCAGGAGCACCAGGTTCCGGGCCGCCCGGCTCGCCCCGAGAGTGTGCGCCAGAGACATCTGACCCGCTTCGTCCACGAAGAGATAATCCACCGAGTCAACCATGTCGTCTCGCGCCCACAGCCAGGCGGTTCCGCCGAGTACCTTGCCGGCGTCAAGGGCGGGCAGCGCCTTGCCGTTGCCCTTCAGCTCTTCGAGCCCGTCGACCGTGTCACCGCTCTTCTCCGATACCTTGTGCGCCACTTCCAGATCCACGCCCTCCTCGCGCGCAGCGCTCAGAACCTGGTCGAGCAGATTGTTAATCACCTTGTGGCTGACCGCCGTCACGCCGACCCGTTTGCCCTCGCGCGCCAGGGCGACGATCATCCGCGCGCCGGTGTAGGTCTTCCCTGATCCCGGAGGGCCCTGAATCGGGAGCACGCCGTCGTCGAGGCTGCCGGCCAATCGCACTGCCGCTGCGACCACATCCTCATCGGGACCTCGCAGTTGCCCTTCCACCACTGCCGCCAGGCGGGGCGGACGCTTCAAGAGCAGATCGCGTCCCGCGCGAAAGGGGCCGCCCCCATCCACCCCATGAGCGGCGACCGACCGCGCAAGCTCGAGCAATGAAGCATCGATTGGCCACGGGTTCACCCGCTCCTTGACCAGCACAGCGCGTGGATGCAACCCCGCAGCATCCCCACGCTTCTTGATGAGGAGGACCCGCTGCGCCTGGTCGATCCCGGCCACCGTGCCAACCCCTTCGCCGCCCACCTCTTCCAGCGTGTCACCTTCCTTGAAAGCCGCCTCCTGAGGCGGGAACCGATAACGGTGAATCGGGCAGCGGGCTGTGCCGCCGGCATCGTCGAGAAACTCCAGCCCGGCGACGGTCTTGCGCTCGTCAAACAGATCCTCGTCCACCAGCTCGTGGAGCCGGAAGAACTCCCACCACGCGCACCGGTCCTCGCGGTGGAAGTATTCGAGCTGATGCGCCAGCAGCCACCGGGCCCGCTCCTCGGCTCCCCATTCCTCCCGATCCTCCCCAAGCCCCTCGACCAGACGGTCGAAGACCTCCGCCACCTCGGCCGCCCGTCCCTCGATGGCCTCGCTCGCCTCACCACTCTCAACCTCCGGCCTGACGATCCCAGGCTCCCGAGCCGCCAGCTCCGCACGCCGCTCCTCGAGCCAATCCCGCAGGGCGGCCGTCGCCTCGCAGTCCTCCCGGTTGTAGGCCTCGACGACCTGAAGATCGTCGTCCGCCGTCTCGCCCGGCGCGCCCAGCTCCAGCGCGCACGCCACGCGCCGCAGGGCGGCCGACGCCAACCGAAGTTCCGTTCTCCTGCTGAATCCGAAAAACCGCTCCAGCTCCTTCAGCGAGTAGCTCTCCACGCTCGCCCGCAGCCCCTGCCGCGTCACCGCCAGAAGATCCACGAACCGCCCGCCCCGCAGCAACCGGTCCACCTCCGCCTCGCAGGTCCCATGTCGACCCATGATCCGCTTCACCGCTCCCGGATCGTAGGGCGAAAAGTGGTAAACGTGCATCTCCGGGAAGGCCTGCCACCGATCCATCACGAAGTCGACGAAGGCCTCGAAGGCGCGCCGTTCGCCGCCGCGGTCCAGACCCCAGAACGCGCGGTACTCAAGCGCCCCGTCCTCACCGGCGAAGGCCACACCGAGCAGGTACTCGAGCCCGCCGCCGTCCACGAAGGGATCCGACTCGATGTCGAAGAAAACGTCACCCGCAGACGGCTCGGGCAATCTGCTCAACCCACGGCCGGGTTCTCCGGGCAGAAGCTCGTGGACCGGCCTTCCCTCTCTGCGGCCCTCCAACTGGACGCGGGCCTGCCCGTGGGCGTACTCGAACGCCTCGAGGTTGCCACGCCGGGGCCGCTCGCGAAGCGGTTCCGGCGCCTCCGCAAACTGCTCGAGAGTGTGGATACCCTGCCGTTCCAGCTCCCCTATGTGCAGCGCCCGGAGGCCGGCCACGAGACTCAGGTGGTCGTCCGCGTGACGGCGCGCGTCGCACTGGATCCACCAGCGGCAGACGTCGCAGTGGGCGCACGGGTTCGGATAGGTCGAATGAGATTTCGGATCCTCCGAAAGCACACCCTCGAGGCGATCCCTTACAAGCCGGTAGTATGCTTGAAAGTCGGCGAAGCGAAAAGTCTCGCGCGGAAACCCCTCCCCAGGCTTCACCACGTACATCCGTTCCGGCACTCGCCCCTGCAACCGGCCAACCAGATCGGAGTAAAGGCAGAGCTGGAGCACCGTCCCACCGCGGGTGTCCGCAGCCAGCTTCGTGTCCACGACCTCATACGACCAGCCGCCCAGGTCGCTCGGCTCCTCGATCCGCACCAGCAGATCCGCACGACCTCTCCACCGCCCGTCGTGGAGTGCAGCCTGGACGATGACGCCGACACCCTCTCGCATCGCCGAAACCGTCCGTTCAACGGCCGTCGCCCCGTCCACGTCCCTCAGCTCGACGACATCGGGGCCGCCGGCACGAAGGTGCTCGACATACGCCAGCTCATGCGCGAGGCCCCGCTCCTGCAGTAGAGCCAGCCCCGGGTCGCGCCACGCAGGCCCCTCGCGCCGCCCCTCCGCCACCGCGCGGTCGAGCTCTGTCAAGTGCCGGCAGGCGAGGTGATTTGCGAGGTCGCTGGCAGAAAGCGAGATCAGAGGGCCATCGGTTCGCATCTTTGACGGCCTCCCGGCCGCAGGTCACTCAGGCGCATCTTCCAAGGGGACTCTGATCATCGGGAGGAGTCGAATCCTGATCCCCTCCGGCCTCACCGATACCGCGGCTCCCAATTCAAGTTCGTCCCGGCACAGATTAAGGACTCGGCCTATTAACTCCGCCATGTCGGATCCGCGAAGACCCTCCCACCGGACCCTGATTACCGAAGGTCCACTGGCCTCTTCAAGTGCCAGAATTGTGTGGAAGTCGGAATCAAGAGTGACAACCGTTCGCCCCTGGGTCCGACCTGCCGCCAAGATCGCATCATCTGGTGCCGTTGAGAGACCGCATTCGCCGGTATGAACCGCGTCCAGGCCCGTTTCGCGTAACAACTCCGCTGACGAGCGAGGCAGTCCTTGATCGAGCAAGAGCTTCATGAAGCGGCTGGAAGGTCGATCGATCTGTCTTCCAATTGGGCCGCCGCAAACTCGAGGGCTTGCCTGAGGTCTTCATCCTCCAGCTCGGGGTACTCACGACGGAGCTCATCCCGATCCGGGTACAGGGCGATCGCCTGAAGCGCACGGCGTACCGTGATCCGAAGGTCACGGATGCAAGGTTGTCCACCGAGCCGATTCGGATCGCGGGTAATTCGGTTGAAGTGCATCGTAATAACCCTTCCCGCCAATGATATCGAAGGAGGCTAGCGGAAACAACCTGACAAAACCCTCGTGGACTACACCCGGGCGACCGGCACCGGCAAACAAGGGCGGATCCCCTGCCACGCACTCATTCCTCTCTCTCTCATCCTTGGGCCGCCGCCCCTGGGACCGCCGAGCTCCAGCTCAGCATTGCGATGGCCGACCCTGGGACCGCCGAGCTCCAGCTCGGCATTCTGAATCCCGGCCGCCCGAGCCGAACCGCGGGCACCACGCCCTAATAACCTCAGCCATTACCCCTCGTCGAAAATTCAAAATTGAGAATTGAGAATTGATGAGCGTCCCCCTCGCCTCGCGAATCACCGCCGAGAGATCCCAGCCACCTCCTCGGTCATCACCGTGGGCGATCTCTCAGAACCCCGATGCCGCAGGGTCCCCAAACCCAATCGATGTGATGACGGAGGATTTTCCTGGGTCGAAGGGGTAGGCACTTCCGAATTCCGAATTCCGAATTCAACTACAGTACCCCCATGACCCTCGTAGCAGGAGCCGACGTCACGAAAGGCAGCTGGGTGATTGTTGTCCTCGAGAACGGGCGGTTCAAGCGAGCCCTGGTCGTCGAACATCTGATCCAGCTTCGTCAACGGCTCGGCCCGGTCGACGTCCTTGCGATTGACATCCCCATCGGTCTTCCGAGAGGAGGCGATGACTGGCCCCGCGCGGCCGACCTCGAGGCCCGCGACTTCCTTGGCCCCCGAAGGTCGAGCGTCTTCCCTTCTCCACCCCGCCCCGTGTTCGACGCCACGACCTACGCCAATGCCAACCATCTCCACCGGGAAATCACGGGTAAAGGCCTGTCCCGCCAATCGTGGGGCCTGTGCGAACGCATCCTCGAGGCCGAGTTTTTCGTTTCTGAAAACCCTGACATCATCGAGGTCCACCCCGAGGTCTGCTTCCGCGCCATGAAGGGCGAGCCTCTCGACTACTCGAAACACTCATGGAACGGCCAGGCCGAGCGTCGCCGACTCATGGCCGGCGCATGCATCAACCTCCCCGACCACATCCCCGAGGCCGGAAAGGTCCCGCCCGATGACCTCCTCGACGCAGCCGCTGCGGCGTGGACGGCATGGCGGGTCGCGCAGGGAACCGCCAGTGTCGTTCCTGACTCAGCCGCGGGTTGTGACCGAGCCCGGCGTGCGGTTATCTGGTATTGAGCCCCGACCCGGCAGCCGTGCCTTCATGGAAAAGGACCGCGAGAATCCACCGCCACGTGGGAAAATCCGACATGGCAGGGAAGCGGCATCTATAGTGGTCAAGGCCGAACCCTACGGGGGAACGCCATTGATCCCCCCGATGTCTGACGCGAGCCACACGCCGGGGTTTTTCTTGAGCTACTTCACCGGCGCCCGTGCGCAATGCAGATTCGACATGTGCAGGGCCGCGACCCCGTGAAGTGTCGGACGCCGACCTTGATCCCCCGATACTCATCTATGCAACGATTGGCCCCCAATACGCGAATAGAAAAAGTGCGTCTAGAGCAGAACCCTTAAGTTCCGAAGGAGTCGCATCGCGTCTCCGTCTCTAGTCGCACAAACAGTATCGGGCTTTGCCGCAGCTGTGTCGAGGTTTGTCTTCTGGGTGCCAGGCCCAACGATCTTAACGATTCCTGCCCTCGCGTTGGTTCAGAGAGAGGCACCATCCGGCGGCTGGGGAAAATCGTTAAAAACGTTGGGCCTGGCACCGAAATGGGACGTCCGACCCTGGGACCGCCGAACTCCAGCTCGGCATCCACGAGTGGCGCAGAATCCGATCCGTACCATCAATGGCAATGCCACAATGCGGAACGTGGCCACCGTCCCCCGTTCTGAAATCGTAGGCGCGTGTCAGTATGCGGCAGGCAGAACATCGGTGGCGATCAGGCGAAAGATCGCGCCCTCGGTGTCCCACGAATTATCGGTGAAGTCGCCCACGAAGTTGTAGGCAGTGGTCACCACAACCATGTCGAGGCTCGGTACCACGGTGATGAACTGGCCGCCGTGGCCCCAGGCGAAGTACACGTGGTGGTCGTCCACGTCGGCGTGCCACCAGAGGTAGCCGTAGCTGATGCCCCGGTACGGCCAGATATCGTTGCCGTACCACGTATCCGAGTAGTCGGCGAACGACCGCTTGATCCACCACGACGGAACGATCTGCCGTCCACGCCACCTCCCATGTTCCAGCATCATCTGCCCGAATGAGGCGAGCTGCAGGGGCGAGAGCTCGACATCGCCGTGACCCACACAGTAACCCTGTCGATCTCGCGGCCAGTAGCCGATTTCGAGACCCATGGGGCCAAAGAGATGTTGGTTGGCAAAGTCGCGAAGGCTGAGGCCGGTCGCCTTCGTCAGGATGCCCCCCAGCAGGTGCGACGATGCGCTCGAGTAATTCCAGGCCGTGCCGGGTTCCGTCTCGAGCGCCCAGCTGACGATGATGAACCGCATCCAATCGTAGCTGCGGCTGAGCTGGTTGAAGTACTCCGTGCTGCTGTCGAAGGGGTACCCGGCCCTCATCTTCAGGAGGTGCCGGATCGTGATGTCGCGCTTTCTCGGATCGAGACTGTCGATGTCGTACTCCGGGAAGAAGTCGATCATCCGTTGGTCGAGGTCCGGCAGATAACCGTCCCTGTATGCGATTCCGACCAGGGCGCCGAGAATGCTCTTGCCGACTGATGCCACAGGCTCAGGGGTGGTTCCGGTCCGCCCCTCGAAATACTCCTCCGCGACGATGGCGCGATTCCTGATGACCAGCATGCTGTACATGTGCGGGATGGCTGCGGCCCTCTGAAAAGCGCCTGCAAGCACCTCAGCGTCCAGGCCTTCTGCAGCCGGCGTGGACCTTCTGATCATGGTCCGCGGTGCGACCCTTCGCGACGTCCTCCGGAGCAAGTTGACCGATCTGATGGCAGCGGCCTTCTCCGGCCGGGCCGCACCGGCATCGACCGTTCCGATATTCTCGCGGACTGGAAGCGAACCCCCGCCGTCGGCCCCAGGGGCGAAACCGAAGGCGGCCAGGGCAACGCCTCCCGCCAATAAGCCCCACGCGCTCCGGATTGTCATGCTGTCCTCCCGGCTCGAAGGCCCAAGAACGATATCCAACCCAAACGTTATTCTCCCACGGTGTTACGCGTATTCTCGAACGAGGTTGCGCAACACAGGTTGCTTTGCAGCTGATTGCCCGGGCCCAACTCTGGAGGGAACTGCGCAGTCTGACGACGAAATTTCGAAAACCCGCCGATTCTGGACGAGAACCAGCTGGCCACAATACTGTTCAGTTAGGTGTGCAGCCGAGACGGCTGCGCTACAAAAGTGACCACGAATCCTTGTAGCGCAGGCGTCCCGCCTGCACATGCCGGCGTTCATTGAACAGTATTGGGGCTAGCCACAGTCGCCGGAAAGGGTACAGGCATCTGATCCGTTTTGCCGCCGGACGGACCGGCCCTGCAGCGTTCCGGCGGACTCCGCGGGGCAACCATGACAATGCAACAGTGCGGAACGTGGCACCCCTGCATGATGTTCCGCGTCATGCGAAAGCCCCAACGGGTCGTCACCCTCCATGCTACCGTGTCTTCATGTCTCTCCCGCCAGGCCTGGCGACCATGTTGCGCGAGCCGTCCCCCGCCGCGCTATGGGAGCTGCGGGGCGAGCTGCTGGCGAGCGGGCTGTCGCCCCGCACCCGTGTCTTCGAGCTTCTCGCCGGATTCTATCGGTTCCTCGATCGTCTCGAGACCGGCGCCGCCTCGCGCGACCACTCGGAACGGGCATCCCTGATGGACGTAGGCTCCTTCGGTGGCATGGTGGCCGCCGACCTCATCGAGGCTGAGGACTCCGCCGAGCTCGCGCGGCGTCTGCTGGCGGGCGCGCTGACCGAGGGCCTTGCGGTGCTGGCCACCCGCCAGCATGTGAAGGCGTGGCGCGGCGAGCTGGCGTCGGTGTTTCGCGACGCCGCCTGGACCTTGTACGACGAGCTGTGGCGCTGGGCCGCCGACCGCAAGCCGGAGCTTGCTCCGGCCGAGCGCAGCCGCCTGATCGACCAGCTCCTGGCGCCGGTCCACGACGAGCGCATTGAACCCTCCCAGAACGCCTTACTCGTGTGCTCGCTCTTCGCCCTGCTGATCGTCGAGGCCGTGGCTGACACCGATTCCCCCGGGGGTTGAGCGGAGCCTGGGTGCCACCAAGGGTGCCCATGCAATGCGACAATGCGAAGGGCACCCAAGGATGAGCGACCCACAAGCACCATCCTCTTCATGGGACGGGTGATGGATCCAGGGTAGACCAGAGGACCTGCATATGTTGTTCGAGATGGATCGCCTCGAAAAGAATGCGCGGGTTGTCGCGCTCACTGAATCGGGTCCCCTCATCGAGGTCACATTCAAGGGAAGAGCGTGGGATGGATGCGGCGTTGAATTGTGCAGATTTATGGGCCAGGCCTTCCAAGATTTGGGGCCGGCAGGCGTCGTGATGAACCTTGGCGAATTCAAGATCGGATCGTGGGACGACATCGGTCCCGTTTTTCTTCAACTGATCGACAAGCACACCCAAAAATTTCGGCCGTTCTGCATCGTCGGCAGAAGGCGCACGACCAAAAGTCTGAAAACGCTGTTCATGGCGATGCAGGTTTCGGGAATCGTAGAAACAGAATTTTTCGACGATGCCAAGGAT
>Ga0209013_10004835_pt1 | contig 11729 bp, 6 predicted proteins | sample Cruoilmetagenom2_FD_187291 | JGI IMG/M metagenome (GOLD analysis project Ga0209013, IMG submission 187291) | Oil polluted marine microbial communities from Coal Oil Point, Santa Barbara, California, USA - Sample 2 (SPAdes) (version 2) | ecosystem: Environmental > Aquatic > Marine > Oil seeps ...
TGGGCTGAGTGGGCGGCATTCCTAATTCCTAATTCCTCATTCCGAATTCATCATTCGTTGGTATGATCGGCCGGCTCTGATCGGGGGGGAATCGCCTTGTCCCACACCATAGACTATGCCGAGGTCGGGCTGAAGGTCGGCCTCGAAGTTCACCAGCAGCTGCTCACCGACAAAAAGATGTTCTGCCAATGTCCGGCGGGGCTCTACACCGATAAACACGACGGTTCGATCCTCCGCCACATGCGGCCGACCCTGTCGGAGCTCGGTGAGTACGACGGCACCGCGTTAATGGAGTTCAAGACCCGCAAGAACATCATCTACCTCCTCCACACGTCCAACGTCTGTACATACGAGATGGACGACACCCCACCTTTTCTGGTCAATCCACAGGCCATAGACATTGCCATCGAGCAGTGCCTGATGCTGGGCTGCGACATCGTCGACGAGGTCCATATCGCTCGCAAGCAATATCTGGACGGATCGATCCCTACAGGCTTCCAACGAACCGCGATCGTCGGCGTCAATGGGCGCCTCCCCTTTCGCGATCGTGAGCTCGGTATCACCCAGGTCAGTGTCGAGGAGGATTCCTGTCGCGAGGTCTCCGATCGCGGTCACCTCATCGTGTGGCGCACCGACCGGCTCGGGATGCCGTTGATCGAGACGGTAACCGACCCGGATCTCCGTACCCCGGAAGAGGTCGAAGAAGCAATTCTCCTGATCGGCCGCGTGTGCCGCTCCACCGGCCATGTCCGGGTTGGGCTCGGGGCGAGCCGTCAAGACGTCAACGTCTCGGTTCGGGGAGGACGCAGGGTCGAGATCAAAGGGGTGCCGAAGGCAGGCTGGGCACCGGCCCTGGTTCACGGAGAAGCCGTGCGGCAGGTCAATCTGCTCGCCCTTCGCGACGAACTGCACCGTCGAGGCTTCCGACAAACCTCCGATCTCGCGATTGAGCACCGGGACGTGACGAAAAGTCTCGCTGGCTCTTTTCTCGAGGCCCTGAGCCAGACATCCTGGGAACGATACGTTGACGATGGCGGACGCCGATCCGAGCTCGAGCGAGGCGCCGGCAGTTTCTGCATCCGTGCCATCCGCCTCATAGGCCTTGCAGGCACCCTTGGCTGGCCGGCCCAGCCCGATCGGGCGTTTGCAGACGAGCTCCGCGGAAGGGTACGAGTCATCGCGACCTTGGACCAGGCACCGATCCTCCTCCACTCCGAGGACTGGCCGGTCGGCACCGAGGGCGAGCTTGAATCCCTGCGCGAAGAACTGGGTTGCGCCGCGGGGGATGGTGTTGTGGTCGTGTGGGGAGCCGAGGAAGACACTCTGACCGCTGCCGAGGAGATTCGCCTCCGCTACGCCGACGCCATCGACGGCATTCCGCATGAGACGCGACAGCCTTTCGAGGACGGCAGCACTGATTTTGAGCGGATCCTCCCCGGCCCGGACAGAATGTATCCGGACACCGACAGCCCACCCCAACGGATCACTCGCGAACGCGTGGACGCACTGAGGGCACCGCTTCCGGAGCCGCCGTGGTCCCGCGAAGAGCGCTACTCGAGCGCCGGAGTGCCAACGCCGGTCATCCACTATCTCATCCGTCGCGGAGGCGCCCGTCTCGTCGACCTTGTAGTTGAAGAGTGCGCCGCGGATCTTCGCCGCGCGTGTTTTTTCTTTGGTGAACGCGCCAAGGGCCTACGGCGCGAAGGCGTCCCGGTGGATACGGTGCCTGACGCCGGATGGTGCGATCTCTTTCAACTCTTTAGCCGCTACCCAGCCACCTGGCACGCGTGGCGGGACCTCGTCGACTGGCTCGCCGCGAACCCCACAGCTGATCTTCAGACCGAGACCGAAGTCGCGGGTTTTGGGCACCCTCCCGAAGATTGGCAGGACACGGTGGCCGATCTGGCCGGAGATACAGCTCCAATCGGTGACGACAAGCGTCTGGGCCATCAGCGATACGTCATGGGTCTGGCGATGGACGAGCTCCGGGGCCGCGTTCCAGCATCGGACGTTGAAGCCCTGATCCTGGACCTCGTAACCGCCCAACTCGAGTCCAAAGCCCGATGATCGGAGAGCAGCATGGCTGAAACAGATCAGGACAAACTCCGAGGCTACCGTGGGCGCGCCCGCGCCCGTCTCGAGGAGCTGGGTGTCAAGGTGTGGTCGGATGTTCGCCTGGTGAACTCGGCAGGCAGCGTATTTGAGGGTGTCATTCTGCCGAGATCCGGAACATTTGACGACCTCCACATCGTGCTGAAGCTCAAGAACGGATACAACGTCGGGATCCACATCGACCGCGTCGATTCTGTAGAAGAAGTCGGTTACAAGGAGGCGGTCTACAAAATCCCGGAAAAGGAATTTCCGAGCCGCCCGGATCTGCCAAAGGTGACTCTTCTCGGCACCGGCGGTACGATCGCTTCGCGGCTCGACTACCGAACCGGGGCAGTTATCCCTGCCTTCACCCCGGGGGAGCTCTACGGCGCCGTGCCGGAGCTGGCTGACATATGCAACCTGACCACCAAAAAGATATTCGGCGTGTTTTCAGAAAACATGGGCTGGCCGGAGTACGAGATTCTCGCTGAGAATATCGGACGCGAAATCAACGCCGGCGCCGACGGAATAGTCGTCGGCCATGGTACCGACACTATGGGTCACACCGCTGCGGTGCTCAGCTTCATGGTGCAGAATTCACCGGTGCCAATCGTCCTGGTCGGCAGCCAGAGGTCCTCCGATCGGCCATCCTCGGACGCCGCTCTCAATTTGATCCACGCTGTGCGGACAGCGGCTTGGGCGGACACGGCCGAGGTGCAGATTTGCATGTTCGGACCGACCTCTGACAGCTACGCCCTGCTCCACCGAGGCACCCGCTGCCGAAAAATGCACTCTTCCTATCGCAGTACGTTCCGGACCGTGGGCGATATTCCTCTGTGCATCGTCGAGGACGACGACTTCAAGTATCTGACCAACGACTACCTGCGTCGCGATCCCGAGCGCGAGGTCATGGTCGATACCGCCCATGACGATCGCGTCACAATCCTCTATTACTACCCGGGGATGAAACCGGACCTGGTCGACGCGCTGGTAGAAAAAGGTTATCGCGGAATTGTCATCGCCGGCACTGGTCTCGGGCATGTCAACAGCCCGCTCTATCCGGCCCTCGAACGGGCGATCTCGAACGGAGTCCACATCGTCATGACCGTTCAGACCCTGTGGGGATTCGCCCAGATGTACGTCTATGATACCGGGCGCGATCTCCTCGATATCGGAGTCGTACCCCTCGACAACATGCTGCCGGAAACCGCTCTCATGAAGCTTGGCTGGGTCCTCGGTCACACCGATGATCACAGCGAGGTGCTGGCGATGATGCGGAAACCCATCAACCGTGAAATCACCGAACGAGAGCCGCACAACGGGTACCTGATCCTCCAGGGTGGGTTGCCCGAGACGGACGAGTTCATTTCAAGCCACTGGAAGTGAGTTAGCCCGTACTTCTCGCCACCTCGCTACTGCGGGGACCTCAGTTCTTAAAACGCACATCCTGAGGCCGCACCCGGCAGCCGACGATTTCGAAGGGTTCCTGCACAAGGGAGAGGACCGCGGGCTGAAAGAGCGGAAGGTAGGCGTGGACTGCACCAACCTCGGCAAGAACGAGCTGGAGAAGCTCGAGCCGCGTCTCCGACCTCGTCTCATGCGCAGCTTCCTCGATCAGGAGGTCCAGCTCAGAATCGCTCACAGCCGCTGCGTTGAAGCTCCCGAGTCCGCGAAGGGGTTCGCGGCTGTGAACTACGGCGTCGAGGAATGGGGAGGCGTCGGCAATGTTGAAGTTCCAGGAGAAAAGAAAGAGCTCGTTCTCGGCCGTTTCCAATCGGTGGTAATAGGACTCGTACTGATGAAGTTGCGGTTCGATCTCGATCCCGACCTCTGCCATCGAGTCTACGAGAGGTCCGACCACTGACTCGTAGCGCTCCTGATAATCGAGCGTCAGCCGGGTCCCGGGCGCTACTCCAGCCTCGGCGAGCAGACTCCTTGCTCTGTCGAGATCGCCGCCGTGCCGCCGATGGGCCGGGCTGAATCCGAATACCTCGGGAGACACCAGCGAGGTCGCAGGTTTCGCCTGCCCGGGGGAATAGATCTGTGCAACCAGCTTCGAGCGGTCGATCACGTCATCGATCGCCTCACGCACCCTGAGATCGTCGAGGGGTGGCCGGGTCACATTGATGCCCAGATATGTGGTGGCGACCGCGGGCAGTGCGACCACCCTCCAGGATTGGGCCGCCTCATGGTCCTTCACATAGCTCGATGTTACCGATGCCACCACATCCAGCTTCTGGTTGTGGAGGAGTTCGGCGAGCTCTTCAAGCACCGACACGAACTGGATCGTCACCTCATCGAAGTCCGCCGCCCGCGCCCAGTAGTCGTCCCAACGCTCGAGAACCACCGGACCCTGGACTGAACCCACCCGCCATTGGTAGGGCCCGGTGCCAACCGGGTTTGCGGGGTTGAAATCGCGAGGCACGATGGCCACCGACTCGAATCGCGTCAGGAGTAGCGGCGCCGGTCTGTCGGTCGTAATCTCAATCGTTCGATCGTCGCCCTCGAGCAATTCAACCCGTTCGATTTCATCGAGCTGGTGACCGAGAATCCGGCTCGCCCGCGCTCTTTCGATCGACGAGATGACATCTTCGGGCGTTAGTTTGCTGCCGTCGTGGAAGCGAACCCCGTCGCGAACATGAATCCTCCAGGTTGACTCATCCGGCGTAGTCCAGCGATCGGCCAACCCCGGCTTGACGGGTTGTCCCGGCTCAAAACGAACCAGGCTCTCGAAAACCGCTGACAAGACGAGAGTGGTCACGGCATCGCCGTGCGCGTGGGGGTCCATCGTCACCAGCTCATGCGGATAGGCCATTCGAAGACTTTTCACCGGCGGTGCCTGAGCGCAGGCAGCGGCGAGGATCACCCCCGAGATCGCGAGCAAAAATCTGATTTCGCCTTTCATCACTAGCGCAGCATCATACACGCGACTCTGGAATTAGGAATGAGGAATTAGGAATTTTTCGTTCGAGCCGGAACCGCCCACCTTTCACGGTAGGGCGTGGGCAAATCCGAAATCCGAAATCCGAAATCCGAAATTGACTAAACAACCCTATTGGTAAGTGTTCCGACACGTTCAACGTTCACATCAACTGTATCGCCTGGGTGGAGCGGGCCCACGCCGGAGGGGGTACCGGTCATGATGATATCGCCTGGTTCGAGGGTCATGACCTGGGTGATGTAAGCAATGAGGAAGGCCGGGGAGAAGACCATCTGCTCAGTGTTTGCCTTTTGCCGGAGCTCGCCGTTGACCGTACAGCTGACCTCTAGTTCGCCGATCTCCTTTTCGCCGATGCCGACGACAATCCACGGCCCGAGCGGACAGAACGTGTCGAAGCCCTTGCCGCGGGTCCATTGGGAGTCGGCCCTCTGGAGGTCGCGGGCAGTGACATCGTTGCCGCAGGTGATTCCGAGGACCTGCTCCCACGCTCTCTCCTCCGTCACAGCCCGGGAGCGACGGCCAATGACCAATGCCAACTCGCACTCGTGTTCCACCTGTGATGACAGCTCAGGCAGAACGATCTCGGCACCAGGGGCGATGACCGAGGAAGGGGGTTTGAGGAAGAGCAGAGGCTCCGTCGGCACGTCCGCCCCGTGTTCCGCGGCGTGGGCCGCGTAATTGCGCCCGACACAAACGATTTTGCTCGGGGTCGCGGGCGCGAGCAGAGGCAGGTCCCCGAGTCGACCTAACGATTCCCCTGCATCGAGAGAATCAAACGGTCCGTCTGAAATTCGAAGGGCCTCATCATTCTCGACAACACCCCACGCCGGGCCGTCTTCTGTTGCCACCCGAACGATGTGCATAAAGTCTCCCCCATCTGAACCGCTTGCCATTGTAGTGGCGCTGCCCGCGTCGCCGTCTGAAAAAATGAGTAAAGAGTGAAGGGTCGAGATAGAACGGGGGGACGGGCGGGCTTTACTCTTGACTCTTTGCTCTTAACCCGCATTTCTCACCAGCTTTCTGCTGCGGCCGGCGATGCACCGCGCCCAGCGGTGTTTTCTCGCGTCGGGGTGCTCGACGTACCGCAAGTACGCGCTCCGCGCCCCTCAGGTCGAAAACCCCACTGGGCACGGCACCTCGCGGCCCTCGCGACGAAACCCGGTGAGATATGCAGGTTAACCCGCGTTCCGACGCGGATTCTACCCGAACAGTCCGACGGCTTTCGCGGAGCGGACGATATCGCGGGTCCGTTCTGCGGCCGCCCTGACTTCTGGATCGCTGTCCTCCAGGGCCGCATCCAGGACCTCGCGCGCCGCACCCTTGCGTTCGAAGTGCACGAGCGCTCGAACCGCATTGCGCCGTACCCGGGGATCGATGTTGCGACATAAGGTACGAACCGTCTCAAATGCCGTGGCTTCGTCGATGGCGCCGAGAGAGATGAGCTCGGTCAGCACATAGCTCGCCCCCTCGACCACCCTGCCCTCCTCGCTGTCGAGGCCTTCGACAATCACTTGAATGCCACTCTGGTCCCCGCTGTGAACGATACTGAGCGCCGCAAAGTGACGGGTCGTGTCGGAGCGGTCGTCGAGCGCACCGAGAACACGGGGATCAAGACCCCCACCAACGCGCACCATAATTGACAGCAGATCCTCGAGGCGATAGGGGTGGAGGTCGCTTTTGGTCCGCTGCAAAACGTCATCGACAACGCTTCGGTCTCCGAGCGTACCAATGCAGTTGACGGAGCCCGCATAGCGGTCCCTGAAGTTTATGTCTTCCGCCGGCAGACCTGGATCGAGTGGAGGTGTCTTCTCACGTTCGGCATTGAGCACGAAACTCAGAAAATCACTGAATAGCCCGTCGGCGCAGTTGATCGAACCCATCGTTGGCCGGTTCTGGAACGACAACACCATGCCACGCTGCAAACGCATCCCACGCTCACGCACAAGCAGGGACACCTCGCTGTGAAGCTGGTCGTTAAACGTCACCTCGCCGCTGTCCGGCGTACGCAAGCTCGTGATCGCCAATAGACCGAGAATCACCACCGTCGCGACACCGGCCAGCTTGAGACCGATGTTTTCGGTCAAGCTCGCAATGATTTCTTTGGCCGGCGCGACCCGCGCCTGACGTTGTCGTTTCTTGGCCTGCTCTCGGATTTGCTCTTGTTCTTCGCTGCGTTGTTCGATTCGGTTCCGGGCCAGACTCTCGAGTTCGCGCTCGACCATCTCAGGGGATAGCCAACCAAAACCTCGTCGGCTGAGATCCTTGAGCAGACGTTTGAAATCTCCCTCGCTCCACCTCGGTGATCCCTGCTCCTGTGTTTCGCGCTCCTGGAGCCGGAGAAAGACTTCGAGAAACGGCCTAGCCCGATCATCCCACCGCCCGCGTTCAGGCGGCTCCGGCTCCCAGTCGAGGAACCAAAGGCGCAGGGTAGCGTCTGATCCGGCAGTCAGGGCCGCGCCGCCGTCTCTACCGAGGTTGACGTCGAACACGGGCCCGGCATGACCCTCAACCACGAGTTCAGCCGTGCCTGTGCGGACATCCCAGAGCCTGAGGGTTGCGTCTTTGCCCGCAGATACCAAAAATCGGGCATCCGGGGTAAACGCAATAGCATGAACTCCGCCTTCGTGGCCGGTGAGAACCCGCCAGCAACGTCCGCTCTCGAAATCCCACAGGCGGATCGAAGCGTCCTCCCCGGCCGACGCAAAAACTCGACAGTCAGGGCCGACCGCGACCGCGTTGATGGCCCCTTCGTGCCCCGCCATTCGCCGGAGTTCGGCGCGCCTCGGCAGGTTCCATACCGTGACCTGGCTGTCCCATCCGCCGCTCACCACGAAGCGACCGTCGGCACTGACCGCAAGCGCGGACACCGCGTCCTCGCTGCGACCAAGCAACTCCGGCAACGCCGTTTCTTCGAGTGGCCACAGCCGAATGGTCCCATCGTCGCCGGCAGAGACAACCGAATGGCCATTGGGGTCGAATGCCACAGCCTGAACGATCCCATCGTGACCTTCGAACTCGTGCCGGCACGCGCCGTCGCCGGTGTCCCACACCCGCACCCACGAGTCGCGACCCGCGGAAGCCAGCCAGAGACCGTCCTCGCTGGCCGCAACCGATGTGACGCCGCCGCCGTGGCCGGCAAGGACTCGTTCCTCGACGCCCGTCGATGTCTCGAAGAGCCGCAGCGAGCCATCTCCACCACCGGCCAGAGAAGACGCACCGTCAACCGTCAGCCGGCACGCGTTCACCACCGTACCTCCGCCGATCCTCCGCAGCTCAACAACCGATCGGGGTGCGTGCTTGGGGAAGAATGCCAACACGGTGTTCCAGAGCTCGAGTGCCTCCTGGTGGAGTTCGTAGCCAATAACAGCGCGCGCCATCCGCAGCGGTTTGATGGCCTCCTCCATCTGACCCGCTCCGATATGCACACGCGCTAGATCCAGCTGCTCACGGAACCTCTGCTCTCGGCCGGCCAGCTCGCCGGAAGCCGCAGTTTCGGCCAAAGCCAACGGTAACCGCGAGGACGAGCTTTGGGGCAGAACCAGCTGACTCACGACCGACCCGTGGGCAGCGCTGAGGCTTGTTCCGCCATCGGTCCCTATTGCGTAAACCGGGTTCGCCAACCTCATCACGCGCAGCGCATCCCCGGTGTCCAGCCCCCACAGCCGTACGGTGCCGTCTTCGCCACCGCCGACGACCGTTTCTCCGACCAGGGCGACGGATGTGACCGCACCACTTTGACCTCGCAGAAAACGAATATTGCTACCCTCAACAATGTCCCAGACACCGATCGAACCGTCCTGGCCCGCCGACAGCGCAATCCGTCCGTCCTCAGTGATCACAAGGTCGCGAATCGGCCCCCGATGGCCTTCAAGGACCTGGACGCATCGCCCCTGATCGAGGTCCCAGACCCGGAGCGTGCCATCTGCGCTAGCCGTAACAATTCTCGAACTGGAGGGGTCCCAGGCGACGGCACTGACAAATGCGGCGTGGCCCTGGAGCGTCTGCACGCATTCTCCGCTTTCAAGGTCCCAGAGTCTGAGGCTGCGATCGGACCCTCCGCTTGCGACCATTTGCCCATTTGGCGCCGCATCGACGCAGATCGCAACTCCTGGATGGGATCGCAAGGTCCGTAACTGCAGTCCGTTGGCAAGATCGAAGAGGGTCAGCGGTGAGTTCTCCAGACAGGCGACAAGAATGTCGTCGATTGCCGTCATCGAGCGGCCCGGTCTCGCCGGCCCACCGAGATTTATGCGGTGAATGGGACGGTCTCCGCTCGCCTCCCAAACCGAGGCGTCGCCGGCGACAGATCGGACCACGAGCCATCCGTTGGGTAGGGAAAGCAAGCTCTGCACCGGTGCGGAGTGGTTCATCACCCGAGAAATCCAATGACCGGGCAGATAGGTTGCTACGGCGTCAGAAATACTCCTACCAAGCTCGGAATTCAGGGCTCGCGCACGCGCCATTGCCTCCTTCTCCAACTCCTTGTTCCCGTCGCGAGAAAAAACCTCTGCGAGCCCGAGCACGACCTCGAGGTCGGAAGGACTTGCCTCGACAGAGGCTGCAAGGAGCTCACGAGCCCTCTCGAGGTCTTCGGTATCGTCGAAGTATCGTGCCCGTGTGAGCAGGGCGAGCCCGCGTTCGCGGCGCACGGCGTGCGAGGTTTCGTCCTCGTCATCAGATCCGAGGGCAGCATCCGCTCCTTCGGGATCGTCGAGGAGGAGGCGCAGACGAGCGCGCAACAAACGACCTCGTTTCGAGTCCCCAAGGGACCGTCCGGCTTCACTCAGGCGTCGTTCCAACTCCGCATCGGTGAGGCCATCACGGCGCCATTCAAGCAGGCCGGAATTGAAGGTTGCCTCGAGGTGGCGAGGATCTGCGTTGAGCGCTTCGCGAAAACTCGATCCCGCGCGCTCGGCCAAACCGAGGGTGATGAACGACACGCCGCGGTTGTTGAGGGAGTCTGCGAGGAGCTGCGTATGTTGGGGCTCGGGACGCGGGTAAGCGCGACCGGTTGTCTCCCGGTACATTTCGACCAACCATCCTCGTAGCTGAGCGAAGGATTGCGGTCGTCCTTTCGGGTCCTTCGTCACGCACGCTCGCACAAGGGCCGCAAGGCGTTTTTCAAGGCCGGGCTCGAAGACTGTTGGGTCGGGCGGTTCCTCTTGAAGGTGCAGACGCATCCAGCCGCTGAGCTGCGCCTCGCGGGTTTGTGATTTCGAATCGGTGGGCATCACGAAAGGACGGCGGCCACAAAAAATTTCGTAAAGCATGCAACCGTAGGCATACATATCGGTTGCGATCGTCCCGCGAAGCGATTGGCGCCACAGCTCGGGCGCCATATACGGTGGCGTTCCGACGAGGCCACCGTCTACCGTAACCGTCTGCCAGCTCCCGCTCACCATGGAGGAGTCATCACGCCTCCCCGCGTGAGGCAACTTCGGTTCCACCTGCACCCGCACGTCGTCTCGAACAGTCTCTTCCAGACCTTCGGCACGCACGAGACCGAAGTCCGTGACTCTGGCGATTCCGTCAATGGTCAAAAGCACGTTGGCCGGTTTGATGTCTCTGTGAACGACCCCCTGATGCTCGACGCCCTGATCGTCTATCCAGAGGAAGCTGTGGGTGTAGTCGAGGCCACTCGCAATCTGAATCGCGACATCAAAACGCTGCTCGAGGCCCGGCCGCTCCTCTTGCCTCAGCCATTGGCTGAGATCACCGCCATCCACGTACTCGATGAAAAGGCGGGGCATGCCGCCGATCTCCTGCAGGTAGTAAGCAGAACAGATGTTGGGGTGAACACCGAGAGCAACCCAGGACTCGGCCTCGCGCTGGAACCGGGCACGCCCGTCCTCAGTTGCGAGCACCGATGGCAGCGGGGTTTTGACAGCCACCATGCGCTGGAGCTCACGGTCGAATGCAATCGACACGACCGCCATGCCGCCACGCGCGACCTCTCGAACTTCGTAGCGTCCGTCGACAACCATGCCCGCGAGCCAGCCGCGCCCCTGGTCGGGTGCGGAGAGAGTCGCGAAGGTTGGCGGTGCAGCGGTCTCACCGGCCACAAAACGGGTCGCGGCCCCCACGGGTTGTGGGGGCGGTTCAGCCGACCTGGTTGCGGGTGAATCCTCGGCAACCGAATGTGCAGCGTCGAGCTCCGCCAGAGCCTTTTTCCGCCACCCTTGCGCTGTTGCCGAAGCAGAATCGAGTTCGAGACAACGGTCGAGGGCTACCACCGCCTCGGAGTATCGCTCGAGGCGGATCAGACAATAACCCCGGTTCAGCCAGGAGCGCGAATGATCCGGAAACCGGTTGCACCACATTTCGAGCTTTGGAAGGGCTTCCTCCCACTGCTCCGCTTTGAGTGCCTCGACAATCTCGCCCTTCAATTGCTCGGCGTTGAACTCCATGACCTATTAAGAATACCGCGAGTTTCGGCTATCCCGCTTGGTTGGCGGAACTTGGGGGAAGGCTATGCGGCTTTACGGCTTTACGGCTTTACGGCTTTACGGCTTTACGGCTTTACGGCGAAGACGATCAGGCTTCGCGTCGGCTTTGTCGAGGCGACGTGCCATCCTGCCGCATAGCCGTCCTGCCGCATAGCCGTTAACCCCAAACGTATTTGGAAGCGCGATCGGTAAGTTTCGTGAATAATGGCACCCACAGGGGGAGAAGATGAAGATCACGTCGAAGCGGCGGG
>Ga0209013_10004837_pt1 | contig 11728 bp, 10 predicted proteins | sample Cruoilmetagenom2_FD_187291 | JGI IMG/M metagenome (GOLD analysis project Ga0209013, IMG submission 187291) | Oil polluted marine microbial communities from Coal Oil Point, Santa Barbara, California, USA - Sample 2 (SPAdes) (version 2) | ecosystem: Environmental > Aquatic > Marine > Oil seeps ...
CGTTAAAGCTGATAATTAAAAGAGTTGTAATGATAACAGTTAGTACAGCAACTGGGAGAATTATGCTTTTTTTCATGTTTCACATATATTAACGTGACAAAGATACTTTTTTCGGAAAGAGATACGTTTCATAAATTCAGGCGCTTATTTAGATACATTTGAATTGTCGAATAAAATAATGGTATCATGGAAAAAAATAACCGATCGGTAATAGTAGCCGGATTGTTTATTGGTTTGGGCCTTATCTTTTTAGGGTTATTCATTTATAAAGCGATTATTCATTTTAAATCGACGGAACGGGTTGTCAGCGTTAAAGGCCTGGCAGAAATGGAGGTAAAAGCAAATATTGCTATCTGGCCGATAACATTCAAACAGGTAAGCAACGACCTGGGATATTTGTACAAGGACATGGAAGAGAAGCAGGAAATGCTGATTCGGTTTTTAAAAGACAACGGTTTTTCTGATGAAGAAATCAGCGTATCGCAAATGGTGACCGTTGACCGCCAGGCAAATGACTATTATTCCCAGAAGATCAACTACCGGTATTCATCAAAAAATACGGTTACCGTTTATACGGATAAGGTGGATCATGTGAGAGAGGTGATGAAAAAAGTGGACCAATTGGGAAAAAAAGGGGTTGCCATCCAACCCCAGGATTATGATAACCGGACACAGTTTTTATTCACTAAACTAAACGAAATAAAGCCCGGTATGGTAGAAGAAGCTACAGCCAAAGGCAGAGAAGTGGCCATTAAATTTGCCAAAGATTCGCAAAGCAAGCTGGGGAAATTAAAAACAGCCCGGCAGGGACAATTCACTATTTCAGACAGGGACAGTAATACGCCTTATATAAAAATTGTCAGGGTGGTTGTGTCCATGCAATACTACCTGGCCAACTAAGTTTTTAATAAAAAGTTTCTGTTCCGGAGGCCAAATTCATTTTTTGCTCTAAATTTGGAGTAAATTCAATGGGATTTGACACAACGGAAAACAAATACAAAATTTGGCACAGCACCGGTCTTTTTCACGGCCATATCTACCATATTAGGAGCCATTCTGTTTTTGAGATTTGGCTTTGCCATTGGCACGGTCGGTTTCTGGGGCGCCATATTGATCATCTTGCTGGGCCATATGGTTACGATTCCAACCTCACTGGCAATCTCCGAAATTGCAACCAATAAAAGAGTAGAGGGTGGCGGCGAGTATTTTATCATTTCCAGGTCGTTTGGTATCAACATCGGAGCTACCATCGGTATTGCCCTGTTCATGTCACAAGCCATAAGTGTGGCCTTCTATGTCATTGCTTTTACCGAGGCGTTTGATTTTGCTTTTTCGTATGTGCACGAATCATTTGGTTTCGCCTTATCCAAACAAGCCATCAGTATTCCCTCCATGCTGGTGTTGGCTGTTCTTATTCTTACAAAAGGTGCTAATCTGGGCGTAAAAGCGCTGTATGTGGTTGTTGTCATTCTCGCTGCTTCGCTTGTTTTATTCTTTCTGGGAGATACGGCATTTGCCGCACAGCATGATTTTAATATTTTCAAAGCGCAGTTCAGAAATACGGGCAGTTTTTTTGTTGTATTCGCTATTATTTTTCCTGCATTTACAGGGATGACAGCTGGAGTTGGCTTATCGGGGGATTTGAAAGAACCTTCAAAATCAATTCCTATAGGGACCATATCAGCAACTATTATCGGAATGATTATTTACTTTTTCCTGGTGTATAAATTTGCTGTTTCTGCCAGTCCTGAGGATTTGATGGGCAACCAAATGATCATGCGTGAAATTGCCATCTACGGAGCAATTGCCGTTCCTTTGGGGCTTGCAGCTTCTACTATCTCATCGGCATTGGGCTCTGTAATGGTGGCGCCGCGAACGCTTCAGGCATTGGCCATAGACAGAGCCTTTCCGGGAAAACCGCTGAACAACTGGCTGGCACGGGGCAGAAAAAGAGATGGCGAACCATTCAACGCATCGCTGGTAACGGTGTCCATAGCCCTGGTATTTGTGGCTCTGGGCAACATCAACTCGGTAGCCTCCATTATTTCCATGTTTTTCATGGTGACTTACGGTTCGTTATGTTTGATATCATTCTTGAACCACTTTGGGTCCTCACCCGCTTACCGGCCTTCGTTCAAATCAAAATGGTATCTGTCGCTCATGGGTTTTGTAGTTTCCATCTGGGTAATGTTCAAGATAAATACCCCTTATGCAATGCTTGCCTTTGTGCTGATGACAGGTATTTATTTATACCTGCAAAAGATTCACAAGAACAGGCGCGGTTTTTCCTCCATTTTTTCAAATGCTATATTTCAGTTAAACCGCAATCTGCAAGTGTATTTGCAGAAAAAGCAAACCCGGAACAAATTCAAAGAATGGAGGCCTAGTGCCATATGTATCTCAAAAGATTCGTTTAAGCGCGACAAAGCATTCAGGTTATTGAGCTGGATTGCTTATAAATACGGTTTCGGCACCTATTTGCATCGTATCGAGGGCTATTATTCGAAAGAAACAAAAAAACAATCGGAAGAAGAATTGAAAAGGCTAATTCAAAAAGTGAAAGGCCTGGACAGTCATGTGTATGTTGATACACTTATCTCCCCTTCTTATACTTCGGCCATCGCACAGGCTATTCAAATTCCGGGTATTGCCGGTATGGAGAACAATATGGTGATCTTTGAATATGATAAAAGAGATATGGAAAGTCTGGCACATATCCTCGAAAACTTTGCTTTGGTTAATGCCGGCGATTTCGATGTCATTATTTTAGCAAATGACCAAGAAAAGATGGCATACAAGAATGGGATCCATCTCTGGGTTAAATCGACAGATACGGAAAATGCCAACCTGATGATCCTGCTGAGTTTTATAATACTGGGCCATCCCGACTGGGATAAAAGCGACATTAAGATTTTTAATATCTGCAAACCGGACGAGGAACAGGAAACGAGAGATAAGATGCATGAACTGGTTGTTTCTGGTCGGTTACCCATTACGTCAAAAAATATTAATATAATTGTAAGTAATCCGGAGATTTCATCAAAGTTACTGGTTAATGAGCACTCTGAAGAGGCCGGTATTACGATGATAGGATTTAGAGACGAAAAAATTAAACGTGAGAAGGAAGAAGTGTTTGAGGGCTATGACGAGGTAGGTACAATTATGTTTGTACACTCGCACGATCAGAAAATTATCGATTGATTTTAACACATATTTTAAGAGTATCATTTATGAGTAACACAAAAAGCAATTTTGGTATTCAGGAATTCAACATCAAAGATGTGTACTACGTTAGTGTAATACTTACTTTGATAATCCTCGCACTGATCTATTTCGATAACATCATCAAACCATTTGTTGTAGCCCTGCTGATATGGTTTGTGATCAAAGAGTTGAAAATCAAGCTGGGGCATATCAGCATAAGAGGCCTGACGATGCCTCCCTGGTTGCGGGGGCTGTCGGCGTTTCTGATCATAACCCTGGTGCTTGCAGGAATTTCTGAATTAGTGGCTATAAATGTGGAAGAGATCAGTAAAGAAGCTCCCAATTATAGCGATAAATTTGATGAGTTGTTTACTACTATCAGTAAAGCGGTAAAAAACCCGGTTTTTACGAATTATGTCAAAACAGCTCTGTCGAAGATAAACTTTGCTTCCGTAGCTACTAATATTCTGAATTCGCTCTCGTCCCTGCTATCAGATTTCATGATTATACTGATTTACGTGATTTTTATGCTATTGGAAGAATCGGCCGCTAATACAAAAATGAAAAAAATGTTTCCGAGAGAAAACAAACAAAATAGCCGTGTTCATGATCTTTTTGGCAAAATCGACAAAGCCATTCGCGCTTATATCGGTTCGATGGTACTGATCAGTCTGATAACAGCTGTAGTGAGTTATATTGCCTTGCTGATTATGGGTGTGGATTTTCCGGTACTATGGGCATTCCTGGTGTTTGTTCTCAATTTCATCCCGTACATCGGGCCGTTTATTTCTTCGTTACTGCCATCCTTCCTGGCTGTATTTCAGTTTGGCGATATGTTATATTTCGTGTATGTATTTGCCGTGTTGGAGATCATTCAAACTATCCTGGGCAATTTTGTACAACCGAAGATGATGGGCAAAAGCCTGAACATAAGTGCCCTTACCGTACTGATAGCCTTGGCTTTCTGGGGAAGTATCTGGGGAATTGTAGGAATGGTGCTGTCAATCCCCACTACATCCATCATGATCATTATCATGGCACAATTTCCGAAATCACGGTTTATCGCCATCATGCTGTCGGAAAAAGGTGACCTTGGAGATTAACAAAGGAGAATACAGATAACTGTTTAACAATGACCCATAGAATAGCCCATAAATTTAAAGAACTTTTCCGATCCGATCCGGTACTGGTAAGGTCTCCCGGAAGAATTAACATCATCGGCGAACATACTGATTACAACGATGGTTTTGTAATGCCTGCTGCTGTTGATAAGGCCATTTATTTTGCCGTTAAACCGAATAATAACGGGCTTTACCGGTTCCATTCGTTTGACTACAACGAAGATTACCGGACAGACAAGGAACGCATAGATCCCTGTGAAGTGCCCTGGGCCAATTATTTGTTGGGCGTTGTGGCGCAGTTTGCCAAAGACGGTAAAGAAATTCCTGGTTTTGACTGTGTTTTCGGTGGAGATATTCCTGTAGGAGCTGGCATGTCGTCATCGGCAGCTATTGAAACGGGAATAGCTTATGCTTTGAATACCGTTTTCGATCTGGGCTACGATAAGCTAACCATGGTAAAATACGCTCAGAAAGCTGAACACGAATATGCCGGTGTGCGGTGCGGCATTATGGATCAGTTTGCTGTGTTATTTGGGAAAAACCATCAGGCCATAAAACTCGACTGCCGGACATTATCGTATGACTATGCTCCGATAAAATCGGATGATTATCTTTTTGTGCTGGTGAATACCGGCGTAAAGCACAGCCTGGCATCGTCGGAGTATAACAATCGAAGGAAAGAGTGCCATACTGGCGTGCAGATATTGCAGCAGTATTATCCGGAAGTCGAAGCGTTGCGCGATGCCACTGAGGATATGCTGAGAGAACATCAGTTGGAGTTTCCACCGGTGATTTTTGATCGCTGTCAGTATGTGATACAGGAAAATATGAGGGTGCTATTTGCTGTGGAAGCATTGGGAAAAGGAAATTTTGAAACGCTGGGTGAACTGATGTATAAGACACATGCCGGTTTGCGCGATTTATACGAAGTAAGCTGCGATGAGTTGGACGTGCTGGTTGAAATTGCCCGGGGAGTAAACGGAGTGCTGGGGGCCCGGATGATGGGCGGCGGTTTTGGCGGGTGCACCATTAACCTGATTGCCCGGAATAAACGGGAGGAGTTTAAAAAGAGTATGTTGCGTAAATATAAAACCCCGGAAGGAAAACCTCCCGATATAGTTGAAGTGGAAGTAACCAGCGGGACTTCTTTAATTGAATAAAATCGAATAATTATGAACGAAAGTTTTGCCAGTATCGATTACATCATTTTCTTTTTATACGCCCTGCTGATCATTGGCGTGGGATTATACGTGTCGCGCACAAAAAAAGGGCAGGAGAAAACAGCTGAAGATTATTTTTTAGCCGGGAAAAACCTGCCCTGGTGGGCTATTGGTGCCTCGCTGATTGCCGCTAACATTTCGGCAGAACAATTCATCGGTATGTCGGGCTCGGGTTTCGCCGTAGGACTGGCCATTGCTTCATACGAATGGATGGCAGCACTTACCCTGCTCATTGTGGCCAAATATATTTTGCCTATTTTTATCAAACAGGGTCTTTATACCATTCCCGAATTTATTGAAAGACGTTTTAACACCAACTTAAAAACCATCCTCGCAGTTTTCTGGATAGCTCTGTTCATTTTTGTCAACCTGACTTCCGTTTTGTTTCTCGGAGCTAAGGCGCTTGATACCATCATCGGCACAGGTGACGGAAGCACCATCATATATTTCATCATCGGGCTGGCTTTATTTGCGGCAGCTTACTCTGTGTGGGGTGGCCTTTCGGCAGTTGCATGGACTGACGTGATCCAGGTTTTGTTGCTGGTTGTCGGCGGACTGGTCACTACCTTCATTGCCCTCGGTCATGTAACGCCTGACGGGGGTGTGTTTAACGGATTTGCACATATTTATGAAACGGCGGGCGACAAATTCCATATGATTCTGCACAAGGACAACCCCGAATTCTCCAACCTGCCCGGCATTGCCATGCTGGTGGGAGGTTTGTGGGTGGCTAATCTGTATTACTGGGGGTTTAACCAGTACATCATCCAGCGGGCACTGGCAGCCAAATCGTTGCGTGAAGCCCAGCGAGGTCTGGCGTTTGCTGGTTTCCTAAAGCTGATCATTCCGTTGCTGGTGGTTATTCCCGGTATCATTGCTTATGTCATGTTCACTCAACCCGAAGGAACGGCTATGATAGATGGCGTAAACGATGTGTTTACCAAAGTCGATGGTTCAACTGACTACGACAGGGCATACCCGTGGTTGATCAGCACCTTCATCCCCGTTGGCCTGAAAGGGCTGGTAGTGGCAGCGTTGTCAGCAGCTATCGTGTCATCGCTGGCTTCCATGCTGAACTCCACATCCACAATCTTTACGATGGACATTTACAAGCCGTATATCAACAAAAAAGCGGAAAACAAACAACTGGTGGCGGTGGGACGTATCACCGTACTGGTGGCATTGGTGATTGCCAGTTTGATCGCCCCGTCCCTTGGCTCGCTGCCGCAGATGTTTCAGTATATCCAGGAATATACAGGATTGGTAAGCCCGGGTATCCTGGCTGTATTCCTGATGGGTCTTTTCTGGAAAAAGACCAGTACCAATGGGGCTACCGTGGGCGTGATATCTTCAATCCCTGTGGCGCTCGGCTTTAAACTATTACCTATCGATATGCCGTTTCTCGACCAGATGATGTACACCCTGTTGATCACGATTGTCATTATCATGGGCGTTTCACTTTCCTATGCCAAAGGCGATGATAACCCCAAAAGCATCCCACTGCTGAAAGAAACGTTTGCTACCGGTAAGGCGTTTAATGTAAGCACTTATGCCATTCTGATCATTTTGGTTGTGCTGTACTCTGTGTTTTGGTAACCAATAAGCAAAATATATTTTTGGAATGCACGTAAAAATTTGAAAAGATTGTTCTGAGTAAATTGGATAAATGAAAAAAGGCTATACTTCAGAAAGAATGTAACCCTTTGTAATTCATTGTGGAGCATATCGGAGTCGAACCGATGACCTCTTGACTGCCAGTCAAACGCTCTAGCCAACTGAGCTAATGCCCCAACGAGGCTGCAAATGTATAAACTTTTAAATAAATGATACATTTGTTGTAATGATTTTTTAAAGATATGAAGCGTTTATTTGTTGCCATAAAAATTCATCCGTCGCCCGAACTGCTTCAGGTTTATTACGGTTTGAAAAAAGACCTGGCACTCGAAAAGATCAAATGGGTGGAGGAGAACAACTTTCATCTTACACTAAAATTTTTGGGAAGCACGTACACGTCGCTTATGGATGGAATTGATACTGCTTTAAAAAATGTTTCGTTACACACACGTTCTTTTGAAATACGCATGCAGGATCCGGGTATTTTTGGCAGCAGGTATGATCCCAGAGTGATATGGCTTGGAATTGAAAATAATACGCAACTTGCTGAATTTGCTAACAATGTACTAATTGAACTTGATCAGGTGGGTTTTCCGCGCGACCGCCAGAATTTTGTACCCCATCTTACTATCGGAAGAATGAAGCATATTCATAACAAAAAGCACTTAAAAAATGTTATTGATAAACATAAGGGAAACCTCATACATCAGGAGCCGGTTAACGAATTTTATCTGTACGAAAGCATATTAACACGCAAGGGCCCTGTTTACAAAGTTTTAAAAGAATACAGCCTGACATAATGAAAACAAAAAAGTGAATCTTCCGTATAATCGATAATAATTTAGGTTTTGCACAACAATTACAGGCATACACAAGTTATTAGTAAGAATTTTTTTACTTTAGCGCATCATATAAAGATGAGGGTGAGACGTCTATTCTTATACATATTGTTGGTTGTAAATCTGTTGTTTACATCAGGTATGTTTGCGCAACAGCTACCGGTGTTTACAAACTATAAATACAGCCTCATGTATTCAAATCCTGCCTTTGCAGGTATGAGTGAAGGCATTTGCGTTAATGGTTTAATGCGGCAGCAGTGGGCGGGTTTTGAAGATGCCGATGGTAACAAAGTAGCACCCCAGGACTTCCTGATCACTGTTGATTCTCCGATTAAGGTTCTTCACGGAGGTATTGGTGGTTCTGTGATTCAGGATAAACTTGGCTTCGAAAGTAACATAGGTGTACATATTGCTTATTCATTTCACGCCAATCTTTCTTTTGCCACTCTGGGTGTCGGCGCCGGATTTAACCTCACAAACCGGTCCATCGACTTTTCGAAATTCAAGCCATTGATTGAAGGCGACCCGGCTTTATTAACATCGGAGACCAGCGATATGCTGTTTGATGCGAATTTCGGTTTGTTTTTGAGTTCGTCCGACAGATATTTTGTCGGTGTATCGGTTGTCAATTTGTTGGAATCTCATGGGAAAAACCTGGGAGCAGGTGATAATGTAATTCAGTATAAAACCGACAGGACATTTTTTGTCACAGGAGGGTATACCTTTTACTTACCAAGAAGTCCCAAATTTGATATTGAATTAACGGGCATGATCCAGAGCGATTTTGCTTCTACACAATATAATGTAACAGGTGTCGTTAAATACAATAGCCGCTTTTGGGGTGGAGTTAATTACCGCTTTCAGGAATCGGTGGGCGTTCTGGTAGGTTTTAGAGTGAAGGATTTTCGTATAGGATACTCTTATGATGTGAATATCATGGGGTTAGGCGTGCCGGGAAGTCATGAAGTTGTTTTGAATTATTGTTTTAGAATAAAAGGAGATAAATCAAAAACCAGTTATAAAAATACGCGTTACTTGTAAAAATAAACAGACGGAGCCTTATAAAAAAGAAATCTTACTGTATAATTTTTTACTTTTGGTGGTTTTTATAATACCTTTTAGAAGAATTAGCAAAAAATCAATTATGATAATGAAAAGACTAATCTTATTTTTGTCTGTCGTAGTTTTCCTCAGCAGTTGTGGCAACTCTGGTAATGGAGAACTTGTTGGCACACGGCAAAAATCGAAACCTTTCTATCAACCTGATCCATATGGCATGGCCTTCGTGCCTCAGGGGAGTTTTATTATGGGTGGAGGTAACGAAGACGTTACACACAGTTATTTGACACAACCCAAAACTGTTTCCGTTGCTGCGTTTTATATGGATGAAACAGAAATTACCAATGACGAATACAGACAATTTGTCTATTGGGTGAGAGATTCGATTGCCAGAACGATTTTAGGCGATGTGAAGCCTGAAGATTACCTGATAGAGGAAAATCCGAAGACAGGTGAAGTTTATGACCCGCCGTATCTGAACTGGAAAACCGAGATTGACTGGAACAGCGAAGATCAGGATGTAAGAGACGCTTTGGAGGAAATGTATTTGCCTGTTCATGAACGGTATTTCCGTAGAAAAGAAATAGACACACGAAAATTGATGTACGAATACTACTGGGTTGATTTGCATGCAGCAGCAAAAAAAGATTTTTCTGAAACAGGAGATTACAGGAATGCCGGTCTGGCCAACAGACCTCAGGGCCTGCGCGACCGCTCGGTATATGTGCGTAAAGAAACAATTTCGGTTTATCCCGACACTTTGTGCTGGATACATGATTATACTTATTCATTCAACGACCCTTTAACAAAACAATATTTCTGGCATCCTGCCTACGACCATTATCCGGTAGTTGGCGTTAACTGGAAACAGGCACGGGCTTTTTGTATTTGGAGAACAGAGCTGTTAAACAGTTATCTGCAAGCCAAAAAAGGAGAAACATCACTTGCCGAGTTCAGGCTTCCTACAGAAGCGGAATGGGAATGGGCTGCCTTGGGCGGATATTCACTTAACCCATATCCATGGGGAGGTCCTTATACCAGAAATGAAAAAGGCTGTTTCCTGGCAAACTTCAAACCTTTGCGTGGAAATTATATTGCCGATGGTGGTTTACGCACCATCATCGTAGGCCACTTCCCTGAAAATGATTGGGGACTCTATGACATGGCCGGAAATGTAGCGGAGTGGACACTAAGTGCTTTTGATCCGTTATCATACAATTTTACCTGGGACATGAACCCTAACTACACTTATAACTCAAAAGAAGATGATCCGCCGGTAATGAAAAGGAAAGTTGTCCGTGGTGGTTCCTGGAAAGATATCGCTTACTATATCCAGCTTACTACCAGAGCTTACGAATATGAAGATTCTACAAAGTCGTATATTGGCTTCCGGACAGTTCAGCCCTTCCTGGGCAGAAATAAAGGAGACAACCCAAACAAAGCATCACGCGTTTACAATTAGAAAAATATAAAACAGAACAATTAATTAAGAAAAAAAATTATCATGGGCTTTTTTGATTTTACAAGAACAAGAAATTACAAGAATTTTATGGCCAAAGTTTATGGCCTCGGAGCATCAGTAGTATTAATTGGTGCCATGTTTAAAATTAACCACTATCCAGGAGCGGATTTAATGCTTATTATCGGACTTGGTACCGAAGCAATTATCTTCTTTTTCTCTGCGTGGGAACCGCCATTTGTTGAGCCTGACTGGAGTTTGGTATATCCGGAACTGGGTGGCATGTATCACAATGTAGGAGATCAGAGTTTGAAGAAGCGAAAGTCGCCGACAGAAAAGCTGGACGAAATGTTTGAAGAAGCAAAAATAGACCAGGATGTGATTGAAAAACTCGGTGAAGGGATGGAAAAATTGTCGGAAAATGCACAGCAATTGGGAAAATTGTCTGATGCAAGTATTGTAACCGACGAGTTTACTGACAATCTTTCTGCAGCAAGTTCTTCGGCAAAACAGTTTGGCGATGCAGTAGCAAAAGATGTGGACGCAACAAACGAATACGGAGAAAGCCTTAAATCAGTAAAAGAAGGAGCTTCTTCGCTGGCCACAGCGTACACTGAGGCGACCGATATTCTCAAAGGTGATATGAACACGACTGAACAATTTGCCAATACGGTTAAAGGAGCATCTGAGTCAGCACAAAGCCTTGCCAATAGTTATGCCAGGTCGGCAGAAATTCTTGAAAAATCAGTTTCCGCCCTTGATTTCACCGCTCTTGAAGGGGATGCATATAATCAGCAGTTGCGAAAAATAGCTGAAAATTTAGCTGCGCTAAATGCCATTTACGAAATACAATTACAGGGAACTAACCAAACTGTTGAATCAACGGACAAACTTCAGGTAACATTGAAAACATTCCTTGAAAAACTGGAACAGTCAACCGCTTCAACATCACAATTTACCGAACAGATGGCAACATTATCCGGCAAGATGAGTTCACTTAACAAAGTCTATGGTAATATGCTGACAGCCATGAATATTAACGGTTAATAGAAAAATCGTTAATAAACAATTATTTACTTAAACTAAAAAAACAAGAAAATGGCTGCATATAAGGAAACCCCACGGCAAAAGATGATTGCCATGATGTACTTGGTCCTGTACGCATTGCTGGCTTTGAATGTGTCAAAAGAAATTCTGGATGCCTTTCTGGTG
>Ga0209013_10004838_pt1 | contig 11728 bp, 4 predicted proteins | sample Cruoilmetagenom2_FD_187291 | JGI IMG/M metagenome (GOLD analysis project Ga0209013, IMG submission 187291) | Oil polluted marine microbial communities from Coal Oil Point, Santa Barbara, California, USA - Sample 2 (SPAdes) (version 2) | ecosystem: Environmental > Aquatic > Marine > Oil seeps ...
GGAGGCATATTGAGCGGCTCGCAGCGGACGCCGCGGGTTGGGAGGGGGCCACCGAGATTGGCCCGGTGCTCCTGCAGGTAAACCAGCTCCGGGCTGCCCTCGGGCGGACGGTAGAAAGTTGCTTCACGAGCCTCGTCGTCGGACAACGGAATCCCGAAACGAGTGCGAAACTCGATCAGTTCATCTTGGTTGAGTTTCTTCTGCTGGTGGGTGATGTTTCGCCCTTCGCCGGATTCGCCAACACCGTAGCCCTTGATCGTGCGGGCCAGGATTACGGTAGGGGAGCCTGTGTGCTCGACCGCGGCCTTGAATGCCGAGTAGACCTTGGACGGATCGTGACCGCCCAATCGGAGACGCCGTAGTTGCTCGTCAGAGAGATTGGCGACCATCTCCTTCAGCTCGGGATACTTGCCGAAGAAGTGCTCGCGGACGTAGGCGCCGTCGGAGGTCGAGTACTTTTGACTCTCGCCGTCCACCACTTCGCCCATTCGGCGAACCAGTAGGCCATCGGTGTCCTCGGCGAGTAGCGGGTCCCAGTCCTCGCCCCATATCACCTTGATAACGTTCCAACCAGCGCCTCTGAAATGACCTTCCAGCTCCTGGATGATTTTGCCGTTTCCACGCACCGGGCCGTCGAGTCGCTGGAGATTGCAGTTGACGACAAAGATCAGATTGTCGAGGTGTTCACGGCCGGCCAACGAGATCGCGCCGAGCGCCTCGGGCTCATCGGTCTCGCCGTCACCAAGGAAGGCCCAGACCTTGTGGTTTGATTTTGGATGGAGGCCGCGGTCTTCGAGGTAGTGGTTGAAGCGAGCCTGGTAGATGGCCATGATCGGACCGAGCCCCATCGACACCGTCGGAAATTCCCAGAAGTCGGGCATCAGCCACGGATGGGGGTATGACGAGAGGCCGCCGTCGAATCCATCGCGGAGTTCGCGTCGGAAGTTGAAGAGTTGTTTCTCGGTCAAACGGCCTTCGAGGAAGGCGCGGGCGTAGATTCCAGGTGACGCGTGCCCCTGGAAATAGACCTGATCACCGTCGTAGTGCTCGCCCTTACCGTGAAGAAAATGATTGAATGCGACTTCGTACAGAGTCGCTGCGGAGGCATAGGTGGAGATGTGACCGCCAATTCCGTCCTCTTCGAGATTGGCGCGGACCACCATCGCCATCGCGTTCCACCGCACCAGACTCTTGATCCGCCGCTCGATCTCCCGACTCCCCGGGTACGGCGGCTGCTCGGAGATAGGAATTGTGTTGATGTAGGGAGTGGTGGCCTCGAATGGAATCTCGACACCTGCCTTGCTGGCGTGAATCTGCAGATCCTCGAGAAGCCGGCGAACCCTTTCCGGACCTCCGTGGCTGAGGACCCAATCCAGTGACTCGAGCCACTCCCGGGTCTCAATCGCGTCGATATTCTCGGTCGTGCCGTTTCCCGATGTGCTGTCACTCATATTGACCCCTGAGTTGTGGTATTCGTTTCGCGCCACTGAGCTCATGGTGATAACAAACAATAACGCAATCGTGTTTCAGTATCGACTGGAAAAATTAGCAGGGATGGATAGGTAAATAATTTGGATCTCGGAATGCCGCCCATCCGCCCGGAAGCCCTATCCACACTTTCGATGGCTGGCTTGTGCGTGACTATTGGACCGTTCTAAGAGGCGGCGCCCGGACGAGCCGTGGAACCCTGCATCCGATCGGCGAGAATTTTCGCGAGGTGATTCGGGTGGCCTGAAGTCCTTTCGAGCAGGCTCTCTGCGACTTCTTTTGGCAACGGTGGTGCGATGAAGTAGCCCTGGACCATGGTGACTTCCAACTCGACCAAGGCCTCGAACTGGGACCGGGTCTGGACTCCTTCCGCGACTGTGTCCTTGCCGAGATTTTTTGCCAGGGTAATGATCGTGCGAACAATCTCTGAGCTCTCCTCGTCTTCAACCATTCGCGACACGAAGGAGTAGTCGATCTTGAGCGTGTCGATCTCGAACCGGCGCAGGTAGGCAAAGGATGAGTAGCCGGTGCCGAAGTCGTCAATGCTGATGGCGATGTTGAGCGATCGAAGTTGCTCGAGCACGGCCGAGGCGTACTGAGCGTTTTCCATGAGCACGCTCTCGGTGACCTCGAGCTTGAGGCTCTGGCCGTAAAGACCGCTATTGCGTAAGATAAGATCGATTCCGGCGACCACATCCGGGCGCATGAGCTGGGTCGTCGATAGGTTGACCGACATGGTCGCTCGCGAGTGGGCGCGGAACTTCTGGTGCCACACTCGAAGCTGTTTGCAGGCTTCCTCGGCGACCCAACGGTCGATCTGAATGATGGCGCCCATTTCCTCGGCAACACCGATGAAGTCTGCCGGCATGAGGAGGCCACGCTCGGGGTGCTGCCAGCGCACCAACGCCTCGAATCCTGCAATGTGCCCGTCGTCGATAGCGACGATCGGCTGATAAAAGACCCGGAACTCGTTGCGTGCCAGCGCGCGACGCAGGTCATTCTCGAGACGGAGGGTGGCTACCACCTGTTTGTGCATCTGGTCATCGAAGACGGTAAAGCTGTTGCGACCCATCGCCTTGGCGCGGTACATCGCGGTGTCGGAGTCACGAAGGAGATCTTCAGCGCGATTGTACTCGGGGTTCCACAGCGCGATGCCGATGCTGATCGTGGCGAAGACCTCATTGCCATCGAGATCGAATGGGACTTTGAATTCCTCTTGAATGCGCTCCGCGGCCACCGTCGCTCCACGAATATCCTTGATGTCCTCGACCAGGATTACGAACTCGTCGCCGCCGAACCTGGCGACGGTATCGCCCGGTCGACACGCCTTCTCGACTCGTTCGGCAATCATTCGCAGGAGCTGATCCCCATGAAGGTGACCGAGAGAATCGTTGACGTTTTTGAAACGGTCGAGGTCGAAAAAGAGAACCGCGAAGCCCTGCTCTGGATCGCGTTGTGCTCTGGCGAACGCGTGGCGGAGTCGGTCAACGAGCACCGTGCGGTTGGGAAGGCGGGTGAGTGCATCCTGAAGGCCCGAGGTCCGTACGGCCTCTCTTGATTCATCTTCCTGATCGACATCTGTTTGCCGGCCGACGACACGAATCGCCTTACTCTCAGCATCCATTACAATTTCGCCCCGGGTCAACATCCAGCGGTACTCTCCGCTTTTCAGCTGAATCCGGTACCGCTGCTCGATGACCGTTACCTCGCCCGCGATGCTTGCGTCGATAATTGCCCGGAGACGGGTGAGGTCCTCCGGATGGACTCGGCTCAGCCAGCTCTCGAGGTTATCCTCGATCTCGTCCGGGGCGTACCCCAACATCTCTTTCCATCGATCTGAGAAGTGGACCGTTTCGGTCAGGAGATCGAGATCCCAGACCCCGTCCCCGATGCCACCTGTGGCGATCAGGAAACGCTGGTACTCCTGACTGATTTTATCCTGTAGCGAACGCATTTCGTCGAGCTCGCGCAGGCGGGTCTCGATAAGGCTCAGACGCGTGGCGAGATGGCTTCGGTCGAGCGGAAGCATGACGAAATCGTTGACACCGAGCTCGAGGATCTTGACCAGGGTGTCCGGTTGGCCCCGGGGGACCAGCGCAAGGATCGAACACAGTTGCGTTCCGTTTTGAGAATATAAATTCGACACGAGCTTGGCCGCGCTCTGCTGACCAAGGTGCCAGTCGATGATTGCAAGATCGGGCACGTTACGACGTGTTGCATACCGAGCCGCCCAGGGATTCCGGTGGACAGATGTTGAGTATCCGCGGTCGCTGAGAAGTTCGCGGAGATCGTTGCCCAGGTCGGCGTCCCGAGTGCAGACAAGTACTTCTCGCCGTTCCCTGTCGGTGGATGACGCGCTCACGCCCTCCGGAGTCGGAGGATCACTTCGCTTTCGCCAAAAATCGAAACGAAATGGGGCCATCGCACCTCTTCTTGTCGGGTGGCCGACCCCGCCCAAAGCTGCTCTTTGGTTCAGGATCCGGCTGATTTCAACCTGCTCGAGTCTATCATTGATGCTGTCCAGCGTTGTTTTCTCGGTGGGCGACAGAGATCCTGAGTTATTAGGAAATGGCGCAACTTTCGACTACGGAATCCAGCATTTTGATCTCCAACGGGAAGTCACCACCGGAGGTGAGTCCCCTGCGACATGGTCGACAAATGAACAGGCGGTGCTTTCGGCCTGTTCGAGGGCTTGCTTAAGCAGAGTATGCGCGGTTCTCGATCACGGGCTCGTGCGAAGTGCCGAGCGAGCTTCGATTAGGCCAGAGTGGCCCCCCGTGTAGACTCGTTCGGTGAAGGTCCGACGAAGAAAACTCATTATTGGTGCCGGCATCACTCTCGCTCTTCTGGCTGCGACGGTCATCGCCTTTCACCTTCCCGCTGTCCAACGAAGCATCTGGAACCGGGTTGCGGCGATGATTGAAGAGAGCAGCGGCTGGCAGATCGCGACTGATGACATCGCCCTCCGTATGCTGCCGGCGCAATTACAGACGAACGGCATAACGGTTGCCTACGAAGGCCGCACCGTCGTCTGGCTCGATCGGGTCGAGGCGAAATGGCGGTGGCTCCGTGTGCTCAGGCCTCCCCATAGGCTTGAATCGTTGACCCTTGAGGGAGTGCAAGTCGATTTCGATTCGCTGCCCGAGAAATCGGCGGATAGCCAGGCGGCAGGATTCTCTTTTCTGGAGGCTTTCGAGATCGGAAAGCTTCGCGTCATCGGAGTTGGCGCAGCCGAATCGATTTCAGGGATCGAGGTAGCGGTCGACGGTTTGAATATCGACGGTCGGCTGGTATCCGGATTGGCGACGGCGCGTGTATCGGCCGAGAACCTATCGCTGGCGCGCGACGGTCGAATTTTACAGCTTGGATCGGTCGATCTTGAAGGCCATGGATCGCAAGAAGGGCTTCGAGTGGAAAGGCTCAAGTTGGGCTCGACTGCAGTCGGTCTACTCGTGAGCGGTGAAATGAGTTTCACGCCGGCCTTGGATGGTCGTTTCGAGGTCATTTCCAAGGTCGATCTCGATTCGGCTGCTAGCTGGTGGGATCCAAACCTCGCGACCGGGCTCGATCCTACGGGTCGTCTGGAACTCGAGGGCTACGTGGGGGTGAGGGAAAAGGAAGGCATCGAGCTCGTGCTCGGACATCGAGGGCAGACCATTCGTGTCGCCGGGTACAACCTCGATGTCTTGGATCTCGCCCTCGAGAATGGCCAACCGAGGGTGCACGCGGCCCACACGGACTGGGGCCGGGCCACCCTGACGATGATCTCGCCTGGAGTTGGCAATCTCTCAGCAACCTTCGACGAGGCGCCGGTCGATCGCGTGCTGGCATTTGCCGCGCCGCGCCTCGCCGCGGTCGTTGGGGAACCGGCGACCCTTACCGGTGAGGTCGACGGCACCGTCTCCTACCCAATCGTGGCGGAGTTCCTCTCCGGCAGGGTTGAATTGGAGCTGAGATCGCCATTGGGCCGATTCGCCGTGCGTGCGGACGGCGCCGGGAACACGTGGCGCGTGGCTGAGTTGGACGTGCGAGCGATGGGCGCGACCCTGAAGGCGAGCGGGTCCATTGACGAAAATGGAACGATCACCGCCGACGCGTTGCTGGCTGCCGCCGAGCCGAACATGGTTGCCGAGTCCGTCAAGCGTTGGCTGCCCGCCGTTGCTGGTTTGGAAGTCGACGGCGGGCCGATCGAGTCGTGGGCTCGAGTAGGCGGTTCGCTTTCGGCACCAGTTCTGTCCGCGACTGTGGAGTGGGCGGATCCCATGATCGGCGGGCAGCGTGTCAGGGAAATATCGGTAGAGGCGTCAGGCTCGATAGACGACCTCGAGTGGAAGGCCGACATATCAATCTCACCGGGTTCGTCGCTCATTGCGTCGGGGACGGCCCGTCCCCTCGAAGGAACGGCCAAAGGCGACTGGGAGATGCGCGTAGAAGATCTCGAAGAGCTGATCTCCTTGATAGAAGCCCCTCCTCACATTGCCGTTCGAGGGCGGGTTCAAGCCTTCGGGACTTTTGCCGCCTCGGGCAGCGATATCCGAATCGAGGGCGAGATCTGGGCGCCCAGCCTCACGGCCAATGAGTGGTCGGTCGGAAATCTGAATGCGGTGTTTGCCGCAACTCCAGAAGAGGTCGCGGTCAGGAGCTTCAGGGCAGAGGCTTTTGGCGGGGTGGTGGAGGGCCAATTGACGATCTCGCCGGCCGATTTGTCGGCGCCGGCGACCGCAGATCTTCGATGTCGAGACATTGATCTGGGCTCCATGCCGGTCGAAATTCCGGAGCCGGCAATTGGCCTTGTTTCCGGGCGGTTGCGGGTTGACGGCAGCCTTGCCAACCCAGAAGGTGATCTCGAAGTCTCGTGGCTTCCAACCGAGAAGACGCCCCCCGTCGGAGCGGTTGATCTGGTGGCGGGTCTTGAAGGGGGTCGATTGGGGGTCGTCTCGAGGCGTATCGAGACTGCCGGCGGACCCGCGCTGATCGAACTCACGGTTCCTCTCGGAGACCTTCCACTTCCTGAGTGGGTATGGTCGGAGGCCCCGGGGGGGTCGATCCGAGCAACAGCGGAGGTGCCCGGGTTCAATTCCGGGCCGCTGATGGAGATCCTCGGACAGGACGATATTCTGGCCGTTGCCGAAGCCGACCTCCGGGCGGAGCTCGACTGGGATCCGCTGACGCCCGAGTTGCCGCGTGTGCTTGTGGAAGCGAACAATCTCCGCGTGCTCCACCCGTCGGGCAACCTCATCGCCGAGGGTCCGCTGGTGGTCTCCCTCGACGAGGATCGTCTCGAGCTGAGTCCGGTTGTATTGACCGGCCTCGGCAGCCGCATCGAAGCATCGGCTGAGTACGATCCGGCAGCGGAAGTCATTCGTGGTCGATTGCGCGGGCGTCTGGCGCCCGAGGTATCGGCGATGGTTCCGGTTCCGCTCATCATCGAGGGTCCGATCACGGTCAACGCGGATTTTGAGGTTCCGGCCGAAACTTCCGTGTCGATGATGGCGGTCCGCGGCGCGCTCACCATCGATCACCGTGGGGGAAGAATGGTGATGCGGGAGCCGCCGGTGGAGGTGCGCGACCTGCGCGTGGCGGCCACCCTCGATGACGGGGTGATCGATATCATCGATGGAGGTGCCGAGGTCAACCGTGGGCATGTCAACCTCGGAGGCGGCTGGGACTCTCGATCAGGCCAGGGTTTGGTGCTCGAACTTGACGACGTGACGACCATGGTCGAGGGCATCCTCACCCAGTGGGATGGGGATATCGCGGTCGAGCCTCACCCGAATCGACTTGCCCATGTCTCCGGCGACCTCACTCTTGTCGTCGGGCTGTGGGACGAGCGCCTCGACCTGGCCTCTGCGATGTTCGGCGGTGAGTCAATTGCGTCCACCGATGACGAAATGCTGCACGACGTCAGTCTCGATGTGACAGTCCGAGGGCGTGCAGGGATCAGGGTCGAGAACAACCTCGGTCGTTTCGATGTCAACTGGGACCAGCTCCACGTCGGCGGTACCGCCGCTGTTCCGGTCCTGCGGGGGGAGGTGCGGATCGCTTCCGGTGGAGTGTTGGCTCTGGCCGGGCAGGAGGTCGAAGTCCGGCGTGGCGTCGTCGAGTTCACCGGCAACCCCGATATCGACCCCCTGTTGGAGATCGTGCCCGAATCGGACACGACTCTTTTTGGCGACGAGGAAGGGGCCGACGCGACTGATTTGGCCACCCGCGGAGCTGCCAGGGGGATCACCAGCGCCCTTGGATTTGAAAATGAGACCCTCCGACCGGCCGAGATCGCGGTCCAGACCGAGAGCGATCCCAGCGTACGGTTTATGGTCGGCCAGCGCTTGAGCCGACAGCTCGCGCTGTTCCTTGCCTTCAACCTCACCGAAGTCCAGGATCGGTTGACGATGCTCCAGTATTGGAACATCCCGCGGCTCAAGGGCCTCGCTTTCCAGGCCTACCAGGAGACCGCGGACGGTAATCTCGGAGCAAACATCTTCCAGAGATTCGAGTGGGGAGGCAGTCGAGCGATCACCGACAGGCCCGAGATCCATCGCCTTCGACTGGACGGCGAGTGGCCTCTGTCAAAGCGTAGCCTCCGCCGCGCGACCCGGCTCCGGCGAAACCAGCCGTTCGACCCGTTTCTGCTCTTTGTCGGGGCGGTCCGGATGGAGCGGATGATGGCGGAGCAGGGATTTCAGAACGCTCGGGTCACCGGAGTCCAGGAGGGTGCGGCAAGCTCGCCGACATTGGTGTTCAGCTGTGAGGCGGGGGATCCGCAATTCGTTGATTTCGAGGGCGACTCGCTGCCGAGCAGTGTTCGCCGGGAGGTGACCGCGATGTACCAGCGGCCTCCGCTGGAGAGCGGGTCTTTCGATGCCATGGTGTCAGTCGTCAGAAGTCACGTGGCGGGGGAGGGATTCCTGGCATCCGACATCGCGATCGAGCGCCGTGGCGAGACCATCGTCATCAACGTTCGGAAGGGTCAGAAGACCGAGCTCCAGGGACCGTTCTTCGATGGGATGCCGGTGGACGCGGTGATCCCCGCGTTCCGCTCGCTCGCCAGTGCGGAGGCGCTGGCGCTCGCTGTCGATCGGCCCGATTGGGCCAGAGGTGTTGTTCAGCGGGTATTGAAGAGTGTCGGCTTCTACGAAGCAGAGGTCCTCGAGGTGAGGATGGATCCAACCGAATCCGGTGCGGCGGAGGTCCATATCTCGGTGGTGCCGGGTGAGCGGGCGGCGGTGGAGACTGTTGAAATTGTCGGCGACGAACCCCTTGGGTTGACGGCGGATGCAGATTTTGCGGTTCGGCCCGGAATGCCCCTCGACAGACCAGCGATCGACGCCGCGATTCGCGAAGTCCGGCACTCCTACGTCGAGGTGGGATATCGCGACGCCAGCCTCCGATCATCGATCACAGGCGATGAGGGTGGGTCCTGGAAGGTGGAGATTATCGTGGACGCGGGGCATCGACGGACGGTGCGTGAAGTCCGTTTCGCGGGCCGTCGTGACGTATCCGAAAAGGTGCTCTTGAAAGGTGTGACTCTGACTCCGGGTGAGGTGCTGACCGACGAGGACCTCGATCGCTCGGCGTCCCGGATCGCCAATTTTTCGCCCGTCGAAAGAGGGAGCGTCACGGTCGTTCCAGTCGGCTCGTCTCAGGCTGATGTGGAGTTCGGGGTCGTAGAGAAACGGCGGTGGACTCTCGAGGCAGGTGGAGGCTGGAGCACCGAGCGAGGCTTTGGTGCGGCGTTCGGAGCTCGCGATGACAACCTCTTCGGCCGTGGCATCGGCCTCAACCTCCGGGGAAGCCTGGATGGAGTCGAAAAGAAGATCTTCCTGTTGGGTTCGCTGCCGCCGGTGCCGGGCGGTCGGCTGTCTTTCATTTCGACCATCGGATACAGCACCGGCGATGCCCCCGATGAGCCGGACCTGTTGAACCGGGACCAGAAGTTGGCTTCGCTCGAGGCGTCCTATCGTTTGCCGAGGAGCGTCCAGGTCGGGGTGTACTACCGATGGACCGACACGAGGACCTACGAAAAGATCCCTGATTTCTTCTTCCCGATCGACATCAACGTCCAGGTTGGGACCCTCGGAGCGCGAACCATCATCGATCGATTTGACTATCTCTTTGACCCTCGAAGCGGATGGGGTCTGACCTCCGATGTTGGCTGGAGCGGTGAAGCTATCGGGTCGGACCTCGAGTATGTCAGCTGGCTGTCAGGATTCAGCCTGGCGTTGGAGCCGATCCAGGACGCAACCTGGATGCAGTCGCTCCGGTTCGGCGTGGCGGAGCCCCTCAAGGGCACGAGCCTTGATCGGGAAGCGCGCTTCTTCGCAGGCGGCCAGGCCTCGGTGCGCGGCTTTGATCTCAACACGGTTGGTCCGGTGACTTTCGGCATCGACAGCAGTCTTGTGCCGGCCGGCGGAGGCGCTCTCCTCATCCTCAACGAGGAGCTGCGCATTCCGGTCTGGGACCCAATCCGCCTCGCGGTCTTTGCCGATATCGGCCAGGTGTGGGAGAGCTGGCGGGAGGCGGATTATGATTTTTCGGTCGGCGTTGGTATTGGTGTTCGCGTGTCAACGCCGATCGGCCCGCTGTGGGCCGATGTCGCCTGGCCGGTCGCCAATGTCGGGATCAGCTCGAAGAAGCCGAAGTTTTATCTGGGGATTGGCCGACCGTTCTAACCGCCCACCCACCTGATTCTGGATGCTAGATCCTAGATGCTGGATCCGCCCATCCTCCCTCGAAGACGGCACAAAACGGTTTACCCTCTAGTCGCATCCAGCATCCAGCATCCAGCATCCAGCATCCAGCATCTAGCGGCCCGCGCTCTTGAGAAGAGTCTTCGCTTTTCCCGCCATTGGGCCATTCGGCGCCAGCTTCACATACTGATCGAGATCGAGGAGCATTTCGTCCTTGCGCCCGAGCTTCTCCCACGCCATACCGCGCCAGAAGTACATGGGCGCATAACGAGGATTGACGGTCAGACCGAGGTCGAACGCGGCCTTCGCTTCATTCCACGATTCGGCAAAGAGATAGGAAAGGCCGATCTGGTGGTTGACCATCGCTGGATCGAAGCCGCCGCGCACCGCCAGCAAAAGCGCGTTTCGCGCAGGGCCGTACTTTTTGGTGCGGACTGATGCGGCGCCGAGATAGAACTGAGCGGTCGCGTTATTGGGGTTCGATTTGGCCAGGGTGCCGGCATTCTTCGCGGCTTTTTGCCAGGCGGAGGTGGCCTCTTTCCGCTTGTTTTGGAAATAGAGGATCTCACCGTAGTAATAGGCCGCAACGGCGTCTACCGATGTGTTCTTGCTCATATTCGAGAGGCTGGTGGTTCCGCGGTTGACCTTGGCTTTCTTGCCGCCGGCGCCCTCCTGAATCTCCAGCAACGCCCAGGCGGTCTGGAACTGAGGGGTCGATCCAAACTTGGCCTTTTGGCCCTGGAGGTATTTGCGAGCGCTCTGATTCTCCCACGCCGCGAGGTCCGCGATCGCCCGGTTTGCTACGGCCTGTGCCTTTTTGTCGAGCGCCTCATTCTGCTGGGCGGCGACGTTTGGGGCCAACGCAGTGAGTGCCAGGAAAAAGCCGATTACAAAACAACTGATGCGAGACATATGTCCTCCCGTCCGACCTCTATAGCGATCGGCCTCCTAGTGTACTGTGTCCGAAATTCCTTCCATCAGTTGGCGAGCAATCCGCGCCGCTGACAAGGCGCGACGACGCAGGCGTAGTACGACTACTTCAAGGAGGCGCAACGCCGTCAGCGGTGCGGAGGGCCGTCAAGAGGTCGTAGGCATTTCGGACACAGTGCACTCGTATGGTGCCACATCGCCTGATGCCACCGTACCTCCGCAGCTACGTGACATCGCGTATCCTGTGGCAGGCCGAAGCTCAATCACGTTCGAATCCGCACCATTCTGGCCCTCGCCCTGCCGATCATCGGCGGCATGGCGTCGCAAAACGTGTTGAATCTCGTCGACACCGCGATGGTCGGCTACCTCGGGGCTCCCTCCTTGGCGGCGGTCGGCATGGGCAGCTTTGCCAACTTCATGGCTGTGGCCTTCATCATGGGCCTTTCGGCGGGAGTCCAGGCCATTGCCGCGCGCCGGCTCGGCGAAGGAAGGAGGGATTAAACGGCGAGCGGACTCAATGCAGGCCTGCTGATCGCGCTCCTGGTAGCGGTTTCGTGGTCGCTGATCCTAATCTATTTCGCGGACCGGCTCTACCCATTTTTGATCGATGACCCGGAGGT
>Ga0209013_10004839_pt1 | contig 11727 bp, 8 predicted proteins | sample Cruoilmetagenom2_FD_187291 | JGI IMG/M metagenome (GOLD analysis project Ga0209013, IMG submission 187291) | Oil polluted marine microbial communities from Coal Oil Point, Santa Barbara, California, USA - Sample 2 (SPAdes) (version 2) | ecosystem: Environmental > Aquatic > Marine > Oil seeps ...
CTCATATCGTCTGTTTCTACAATAATAAAATAGGCACACCGGCCGAAACGCGGGTCAATCTGTGCATCAAGATCTCCCCCGCTTGAGCTAACTGCTACTTTCATTTCAAATATCTCCTCTCTTCAATGAACTTATAAATTGCTAATCTCTCCTGCAAACCCCTCCAGTGGAGCATGGGGGTGTCGAACATCGCTCTTCTCGACCGCAACAGGTACTTCCCGGCCTTCGATTCGGGCCACCATCCAGAAAAGATGCGGCAGACATGATTTTCTCCATATCGAGGCTTCCGCAATGAGAGCAGGTGATGGCAATATCTTCACCCACACCCACCAGGAACTCAGTGACACTGCCACAGGACTTGCACCGGTACTCATAAATTGGCATTTTTCATCACTTCACTAATCCGGACAGTCTGAAAACACGCGATTCCAATTCCGTAATATGAATCTAAGCCGTTTTGTTTCCATAGGAAATATTAGACCTGTTTCATGGAATGTCAACAAAAGATTTACTGACCACTGTAAGCTCAAGGTTTGCTTCGCTCATCCCGCTTACAGCGGGTGAATGTTTAAATATCTATGGATAGATCTCTTGTCTCTATTATATTTTAAGGTACCCCAATTCGCCAGAAATATCATCGCATGCTTTAAGTAGCAAATTCCTTATACCCTCTATCTCTCCTGTCTCTTTCTCTAAGTTGACCTGTCCAGAAGTCAAGGCTATGCCAAGAGCCGCTATAACTCGACGGGAGTAATCTCTGATTGGGGCTGCAATACCAATTATCTTTTCAACGGCTTCTTCCCTTTCGATTACGTAACCTTCCTTGCGTATTTTTTCCAGACGAAGACTGAAGACTTCCTGATCTGTAATGGAAAAACGTGTATGCGCATCTAATGGATATTGCCTGAGGATTCTTTTGACATCTTTTGGCCTGAGATAGGCCATCAAAACCATGCCCAGCATTCCATAATGCAGAGGCCTTCGCCAACCAATGTCTGACGAGATACGTAACATTCCATGACCTTCCCGTTTATCTACATAAACTAATTGATCGTCCATATTCACTCCCAAAAGAACGGTTGCTCCTGTGGCATTCTGGAGATGGGTCATGGGATAACCCGCGGCCTTACGAAGAGAAAATGAAGAAAAGATAATTCCACCCAATTCAAAAAGCCGTAAACCCAGCTGGTAGCGTTTTGTCTCGGGGTCTTGCTGGAGGTAACCCCTATCGGTTAGATTTGATATCAGCCTCTTGGCTGTCGTCTTATTAAGCCCGGTACGTTTCACCACATTTGAGAGGCTCATCTCCCGGTTCTGGAAAGTGAAGCAGTCAAGAATATCTAAGGCGCGTTCTAACGCCTGCACCCTGTATAGGGTCCCTTTGTGATTTGTAAATGCCATGGACTTTTTTGCACACTTATAGGGATACTGTAATTAACGTCTCGGAAATTCTACACCCTATTGAAATTATAGATATTTACTGAGGCTTGGTATTCTTGCCTCACATATGGAATAGTGGAATGATGTAAATTCATCTTCTACCGAATGGATTAGATCCGAATTTCTCATTTCTCTTATGGTTTATCAACTTGATTTTCCCAATAACCCATTCCGTCAATTCCCCAAAAACCATTATTCCAGTCCCGTTTTAGCGGGATTCCAACATTCCAATTGGGGCGAAGCCCCTAAGTTCATACCGGTGCGCCTCTTTTTTTGTCTTGACATTAACAGGTTTGTAGTTTAGCGTCAATATAATTATGAAACTTAGGTTCACCATACGAAACAAAAGTGAAAGGAGGATTTCGCATCATGATAGATGATCTGAGGGGTTTTTTAGATGCTTTAGATGAAAGGGGCAAGATCAGGAAGGTAAGTAATGCCGATTGGGACCTTGAAATAGGAACGATTAACGAATTGATGGCCGAAAGGGAGGGGCCGGGACTGATCTTTGACAATATTAAAGGTTATCCTCAGGGATTCCGTGTTGCCACAAACTTGATGCACCATCGGGTAGGTCAGAAATTGGCCTTCGGCTTTGCTGAGGAAATGATCGACATCGAATGCGTGGCGGAATGGAAAGACAAGTGGAACAAGTTTCAACCGGTGTCCCCGGTGGAGGTGGAAGACGGGCCAATAAGGGAGAATATCCTGAAAGGAGATGATATTGATATCTATAAGTTTCCTACCCCCAAGTGGCATACCCATGACGGCGGCCGGTACATTGGTACCGGAGTCATCACAATCACCAGGGACCCTGATGAAGGCTGGGTTAACTTCGGCACCTATCGGGTTATGATACAAGACAAAACCACGCTGGCCTTTTATGCCTCCCCGGGCAAACACGCTACCATCATGCGGGAGAAATACTGGGCAATGGGTAAGCCCTGCCCGGTGGCCATGTGCTTTGGGCAAGACCCGCTTCTATTTGCCCTGTCGACCATTGCCTTGCCATGGGGTATATCCGAGTATGATATGGCCGGTTACATTAAAGACAAAGGGGTGGAGGTTGTTATAGACAAGGGAACCGGACTCCCCATACCGGCTACTGCTGAAATTGTTGCATGCGGATTCTCTCCGTCTCCAGAGGAAGATAGCCGTCAGGAAGGCCCCTTCGGGGAATGGCAAGGCTATTATGCCTCAGGAACCAGGAATGAGCCTGTGGTCCATATCAAGACCCTATACCATCGGAACGATCCAATTCTGTTTGGCCAACCCCCTGTCAAACCGCCAGTCAATACATGGTTCCCCATCCCCATTCATACGGCAACTTTTCTATGGAACCGCTTGGAAAAGGCGGGAATGATGGACATAAAGGGTGTGTACGTACATGGTCCGGGAAACCGGGTTATTGCTGTAATCTCCCTTAAGCAGAGATATCTGGGTCATGCCAAGCAGGTAGCCACTTTGGCAGGAGCATTTTTACAAGGGGGGGCCTGCACCGGCAGATACATCATTACGGTGGACGAAGATATTGATCCTTCAAACCTGGATGAAGTTCTCTGGGCCGTTTGCACACGCTGCGATCCGGAACATTACATTGATATTGTGCCGGGATTCTTGACGAGTCCACTTGATCCTATGATTGACCCTGACAAGCGGGCCAGAAAAGATTATACCACGGCCAAGGTGTTTATAAACGCCTGCAGGCCTTACCACTGGAAGGATAAATTTCCGCCAGTGAATGTGGCCGGTCCGGAACTGAGGGGGAAAGTGCTCAGTAAATGGGCGGAACTCTTCAAAGATGCGTAGGCTTACAGATGGAATTAGTGAATGGGTAAAACAGTTGCCATAGCAGGAACCCTTGATACTAAAGGTGAAGAAGTTCATTTATTGAGGTCCTTGATCCTGAAAAGGGGACACGGGGTTATAATTGCGGATACGGGTATCCTGGGGAATCCTTACCTTCAGGCAGATATAACCCGTGACGAGATAGCAGTTGCCGGCGGCTCGAATATTGGTACGCTGGGGAAAAAGGGCGATGAGGCATTTGCCCAACAGATTATGGCTGCCGGGTTAAAAAAGATCATTCATCCCCTTGTGGAATCAGGGCGTATTCAGGGTTTTTTGGCGATCGGGGGAGGACAAGGTTCAACCATCGTTGCACCGGCCCTTAAGTCCTTGCCTCTGGGCTTTCCCAAGCTACTCATCTCAACCAAGGTGACCCAGGCAGGACTCCGGCCATACATTGGCCCTAAAGACGTAATGATCATGCCCCCTGTAGCAGATCTGGCTGGAATTAACCACCTTACCCGCCAGATTCTCACCAACGCGGCCGGCGCCATGTCAGGCATGGTGGAAATCGATGTTCCCGAGGGTCGCAATAGACCTCTGGTGGTCATGAGTATGAACGGGACTGTAACAGACTGCGGTTTGACAGTTAAGGGAATGCTCGAAGCCAAAGGGTACGCGGTTCTGGTGTTTCACACCATCGGTACCGGCGGTGAGGCCTTAGAGGAATATGTGAAATCCGAAAAAGTTATCGGGGTGATCGAACTTGCAGTGAATGAAATCACCAATGAATCAATGGGAGGCCTTGCTTCTGCTGGCCCTGATCGGCTTACAGCAGCAGGAATACGCGGAATTCCCCAAGTGGTTGTTCCAGGAAGTGCTGACTTTATCAATTTTCTCGGACCTGAAACTGTCCCCACCAGATATAGGCGCAGAAACATATATAGCCATAATCCTCAAGCAACCTTGATCCGAACCAATTTACGTGACAATATCAGCCTTGGCAGGCTAATAGCAGATAAGCTGAATCTATCCAAGGGCCCTGTTGCTGTCCTCTGGCCCAGAAAGGGACTTTCCACCCTGGACCGCAGGGGAAAGCCATTTTGGAACCCGGAGGCTGATATGGCACTACTTAAAACCCTTAGAAGACAGCTTTCCGACAGGATTCCTCTTATGGAGTCGGATCAATATGTCAATGACCCTGACTTCGCTCAAGCGGTATTCCAGGCATTTGAAAGTATTCAGAAAAGCAAATGATAATACATTTGAATTTGCTCTTTTTTTTCTTGAGCTGCGAAACTTCAATAATAACTAAAACTCTCAGAGAACATTAAAGTTGATCTTGCAAATGTATAGGAATTATGACAAACTCTAAAACCGGCCAATAAAATGCAATAGATGCGACCGCGGAAAGGGGGTGATAAAAACAAGCATGTTAGGAAAGGACTTCTCGATCTTTAATACTCAATTTAAAAGGAGGTAACCTACAAATGAGAAGAAGATTTTTTTTGATTTCCCTGTCCTTAGCAGTGTTAGTAAACTTATCAATCTTATTCCCTAACCTTGATAACCCGGCATTTTCCGCGAAGGTAATAAATTTAAAATTTGCCAATTTTTTCCCTCCCCCAGCAAAACAATCCAAAATGTGTGAAGAATTCATCGCAGAAGTGGAAAAGCGCACCAACGGTAGAATAAAGATCCGCTACTTTGCCGGCGGCTCATTACTGAAAGCTCCTGGGATATACAAAGGTGTACTCAGTGGCATTGCTGACATAGGTTTTGCCCATATTGAGTACACTCCGGGCCGTTTTCCTGTTACCGGAGCCTGCGAACTGCCTCTGGGTTATCCCAGCGCCTGGGTGTCAAATCAGGTTGCAAATGACTTCCACAACAAATTCAGGCCAAAAGAATGGGATAAGGTACAAGTACTCTGGATGCATTCAAGCAATCCGAATGTTGTCATTTGTAAGAAGCCAGTACGCAAGCTGGAGGACCTCAAGGGACTGACAATAAGAGCACCTGGGATTGTGGGCAATACCGTGGCTGCACTGGGTGCAACCCCAGCGCCGACACCGATGATGGAAGTATACGATGCAATGGCTAAAGGTGTGATTGACGGCGTGAATACACCGTTTGAAACCCTTAAAAGCTTCCGGTTTGCCGAGGTTGCGAAACATGTCACAGCAAGCTGGCAGGTTGGCAATCTTTACACTTTTTATGTTGCCATGAATAAAAACAGCTACAATAAGCTATCACCGGACCTTAAAGAAATCTTCGACCGCCTTTGCGGGGAATTCAAGGAGAGATTTGCCTTAATGTGGAACTTAATAGACGCTGAAGGCAAGGAGTTTGCAGAAAAAAAAGGTGTGGAAATCATCGAGTTATCCCCGCAAGAGGCAGCTCGCTGGAAGGAAGCTGCTGCGCCTGTAGTAGAAAACTATGTAAAGGATATGGTTGGCAAAGGGTATTCAGAGGCTGAAGTCAAAGGCTGGATTGGATTTCTCCGAGAGCGAATTGAATACTGGACAGCTAAGCAGATTGAACTTCGCATCAAATGTCCAACCGGGCCCGCAGAGATGAGACCTTAGGCAATATTTTAAAAGTGATAATAACTTTGTTTTGCTCCCTTGTCCTGCTCTTTCCTGGGAGAAAGAGTTAGGCAAGGGTGAAACCAATTTACTATGTCTGCATTAGAAAAACTTGAAAGATTCAATCGCCGGCTGAGTGACTGGTTTGAATGGATTGGACTCGCAGGGCTTTTAATGATGATGATTGTCACCTGTATAGATGTCATTGGTGCCAAACTCTTTCTTGTGCCCGTTTTCGGGGCCATTGACATTGTCATGCTATCCCAGGTAGTGGCAATCTCTTTCGCTGCCGCCTCTGCACTCATTCTCGGCAGACATGTTAGCGTAGAATTTTTTGTCGTTATGTTGCCAAGGCGTGTCCGGGCCCTTATCGACATCATCATACACCTACTTGGATTGGCCCTCTTCATTCTGATTATTTGGCGCCTTTGCGTATACGGATATTTACTTCAAACTGGAGGGGAGGAGACCGCAACGGCTCGTATACCCCTTTCTCCTTTCGCTTACAGTATTGCCATTGCCAGTATTCCTGTCTGTTTGGTGTTTTTACTGGAGTTTCTGAACTCGATAGTCAGGGTGGTAAAAAGATGAGCCCAGTTGTTACAGGTATTGCTGGTATTGGTCTTCTCCTATTGTTCTTCCTCCTCAGAATGCCGGTTGCTTTTGCCATGGCCTTTGTGGGGGTCGCTGGTTTTGCTTATTTATCTGACCCTGGGCCTGCCCTCAGCCTTCTGGCCCAAGATATCTTCGAGCAATTCTCCTCTTACCCCCTGACTGTTATCCCCATGTTTATCCTCATGGGTACCTTTGCCTTTGCTTCGGGAATCAGCCGAAGGCTTTTCGACACGACCTATACGTGGGTAGGGCAGCTACGTGGCGGCCTGACCATGGCCACCGTGCTCGCCTGTGCCGGTTTTGCTGCCATATGCGGGTCGACCGCGGCTACCGCAGCGACAATGGGCAAAATAGCGCTTCCGGAAATGAAAAAGCATAACTATGATAATGCATTAGCCACTGGTACAGTTGCTGCCGCCGGCACACTTGGCATTATTATCCCACCAAGCACGATCCTTATTGTCTATGGGATATTGACCGAGGAATCCATAGGCAAACTCTTCGTCGCCGGTGTATTGCCTGGGCTGCTTCTTAGCCTGTTTTATGCCGCAACGGTGGTTCTGCTTTGCCTGCGCAATCCTGGCCTCGGTCCACCTGGAGCCCCAACTAATTGGAGAGAGAAGCTTCGAGCGACTACGGGAATTATCGAGGCCGTCCTTCTATTTCTTTTAACTATCGGAGGGTTATTTTTGGGCTGGTTCAGCCCCACCCAGGCCGGAGCCATTGGGGCCGGTGGTGCCCTGCTCATTGGCTTGGGCCGACGGCAACTTAGCTGGCAAAAATTCTTTGAGGCCGGCAAGGATGGCCTGCGAACATCCTGTATGGTATTGTTCATTATCACAGGGGCTGTAATCTTTGGGCATTTCATGGCTATATCTACAATACCTTTTGTACTGGCTGACTGGATAGGGCAGCTTCCCATGCCCCCTATGGGCGTTATGGGCGTCATTATTTTTATCTATTTTATAGGCGGCTTTTTTATGGATTCTATGGCCCTGATTGTGGTGACCATCCCAATTTTCTTCCCTGTCGTCATGAAACTCGGTTTTGATCCGATCTGGTTCGGTGTCATTGTTGTGCTGGTAGCTGAGATGGGAGTCATCACGCCGCCGGTAGGGGTCAATGTGTTTGTCATTAAAGGAATTGCTCCTGACATTCCCCTTCACATCATCTTTAGAGGGATATTTCCCTTCCTCGGTGCCCTGATAATCCTTACAGTTCTGCTTATGATTTTCCCGGGGATTGCAACCTTTTTGCCCAGTTTGGTTTCCTATTAGAATTAGTCTGAACTTCCCGTGATTATACGCACAAGCAATGAATCTCACTCTAATACCTCAATTGAGGTAGTGCCTGGTATCCGGTAGTAGGTACTGTTTAAGAAATACTTTCAGGAAAGAACCAGGGATTCTCGGGAGAAATTGAATGGAGAGAAAGAATATCACAAAGGAAAACAGCTATTTCACGAAGGAACTGGAGACCATGTCTATTGAGCAGATAAAAAAGCTCCAGTTTGAAAAAACAAAAGAGACCTTAAAAAAGGCCTATCATAAAAGTCCATTCTACCGTGAGCTTTTTGACAGAGCCAAAGTAAAGCCTGAAGACTTCAAAACACTTGAAGACATAAATAGATTCCCTTTCATCGATAAACAAGACCTGGTAAAGGACCAGGAGGAAAGCCCGCCTTTTGGCAGAAGGGTTTGCATTCCTTCTGCCGAGATCCGTCGTGTGAATGTCACCAGCGGGACCTCTGGTATGGGCCAGGAGGTCCACTGCCATGACGAAAAGGCCATCTGGGCGGCAAACGCGTCAACCGCTGCCCATTTTGCGGCTATCGGAATGCAAGAAGGCGATTTGTCAGCCCTTCTTTATCCTTTGGGTACCATGACAGGGGGCATGCTCTCCTATGAAGGACTGCGGATTATTGGAATGACACCTCTGCCCCTGGCCGTGTTCAACACGAATCAAAAAATAGAGATGATGATGAAGTTTAGTGTCCACCACATTCTAACTACGCCGGCCTATCTGGCCCGTATTACTTCGGCCTGCATGGACCGTGGCTTAAATCCAAGAGAGGCTTTCCCAAAATTACGGGGCATAACCCTTTCTACGGAGCCGTTTTCAGTTCCGTGGGCACTGAGGATGGAAGACGTATGGGGAACCGTTATCCACGATATTTATGGTTCCACACAGTTAAATCTAAATTATGCGATTACCTGTAAATACGGCGTCGTTCCGGATGGGCAATTCGGATACTATCACCTGGCTGATTATTACGCATTGGTTGAAGTGTTAGATAAACAAACGGATAAACCTGTTAGGTATGGTGAGTGGGGAGAACCGGTTGTCACAACCTTTTCCAGAAAGGCCATGCCGCTCATCCGGTTCAGATCAAATGACCGGGTGAAGTTACTTCCTCCCGGTCTGTGTGACTGCGGCAGGACTTCCAGAGCCTTGTGGGAGGTGGGGACTATTTCCAGATACGATGATATGATCAAGATAAAAGCGACTAATGTGTGGCCGCAAGCCGTTGATAAGGCGGTATTTTCCTTTGGCGAGATAGATGAATACAATGGCAGGGTGTTTATTACGGATGACGGACTTGAGGTGGCAAAAATTAGTGTAGAATTTAAAAAAATCGCACTGGATAACACATTAAAGGCCACGATCCTGAGCAAACTCCGCGAAAAAATAAAAGAAATGACGCAGGTGACCATGAGAATCGAAGAGGTCCCCCACGGAACCTTGCCTCGATTTGAATACAAGGTCCGGCGCTGGAAAGACGAGCGAGTTGAGGGACTTGAGAGGGTGAAATATATCGAAAAAAGATAAACTTGAAATCTGAGGTTCAATCATGGAAATAAAGAAAGTTATTTGCATGCAGTGTCATAACGCTTGTAGGCTGGCCGCCGCAGTCGACGGTGGTCGCCTGATTTCTGTGGGGCCTGATGAAGAATTTCCAGGCACAAGGTCTTCATACCCGATCACCAAGGGCTGTCCTCGTCGTAGAAATGTAATCGAGTATTTTTACAATCCCGGACGGTTAAATTATCCGCTAAAACGTGTGGGAGAGCGAGGAGAAAACAGGTGGCAGGAGATTCCATGGGATGATGCCTTAGCTGAGATCAGCATCCGGATGAAAAGAATCATTGATCAACATGGCCCTGAGGCCATTGCCACAACCAGTGGGACTGGCAGAACTCATGATGAGATAAGACAGCGCTTTTTCAATATCCTGGGATCACCTAATCATACCGGGGCGGGCCAGATCTGCTACGGTCCCTTTTGCGTGATGAGCAATACTCTTTTTGGATGGCGGGTCTTCCCGGTGGTCCGGCCCAATACAAGATGTATTCTACTCTGGGGCGGTGGCGGGCCCCGGTACTGGGATGTCTTCTGGAAGGCCGCAAAAAATGCAAGAAAGAAGAATGGTGCGAAAATTATTGTCATTGACCCGAGAGGGATTGACTCTGTAAAGCATGCCGATCTGTGGCTACAAATCCGTCCTGGTACAGACGTCGCCCTTGCCTTGGCAATGATTCACCACGTTATTGAAGAAGAATTATATGATAAGGGCTTCGTGGAAGACTGGTGCTATGGCTTCGAGGACCTTAAAGAAAGAGCCAGACAGTACACCCCTGATAAGGCTGCGGGGATCACCTGGGTGCCTGCTGATAAAATTAGGAAGGCCGCTGAGTGGTACGCCACTATGAAACCTGCTGTAACCAATCATGGCATGGGGCTTGAACATCAGTTTAATTCTATTCAGGCTTTGCATGCCCATTTTATTCTTTCCGCGCTCTGCGGAAACGTTGATGAAAAGGGGGGTGACATCTTCACCACACCATATCCAAATATCATTCACGAGCAGGAGATTGCCGCCCATGACAGGCTATCTCAGGAGCAGATCAACAAGACACTTGGAATTGACCGCTTCCGTCTGTTATCTCGAAAAGGGTTTGACATCATACAGTCAAATGTTGAAAGACTGTGGGGGAACGAGGCCTTCAATCGAACCTCATATGAAGTCTTCGCCCATGGTCCCACCATATACCGGGCCATTCTTACTGGAAAACCTTACCCGGTAAGAGGCATGATCACACTTTCCAGTAACCCAATGATAACGGTGCCGAACACGAAACTTGTCTATGAAGCCCTTAAAAGCCTGGATCTATATGTAGTGATGGATTTTTTCATGACGCCCAGTGCCCAGCTAGCCGACTATGTGCTGCCAGCCACCACTTATCTGGAAAGACCCTGGCTTTGGACATATTCGGGTATTGTCGGGAGTGAAAGGGCCATGCCCAAGACTGTCTCAGGTGCATATGACCGACGGGATGACTATGATTTTTGGAGGGGGCTTGGACTGAAACTTGGCCAGGACAAAGATTGGCCCTGGGAGACACTGGAAGAGCTGTATGATTATCGTCTAAAACCAATTGGGTTGAGCTTTCGAGAATTTATGAATCAAGGTGGTTTTCTCACAGCACCCAAGGAATACAAACGCTATCTGAAGGAGGGTTTTGCTACGCCTTCCGGCAAAATCGAGCTTTATTCGAAGACACTCGAAGAGCTAGGTTATGACCCGCTACCGCAATACCAGGAGCCTCCGGAGACTCCCTACAGTCGGCCGGACCTTTTACAGACCTACCCGTTGATCCTTATCACGGGTGGTCGGCATTTGCCCTTTTATCACTCTGAACACCGCCATGTCAAATCCATGAGAAAAATGCACCCCGATCCTATCATGCAGATGAACCCTGAAACAGCAAAGGGACTAAGCATTAAGGATGGCGACTGGGTCTGGATAGAAACCGCTCGAGGGAGAATCAAACAAAAATGCCAATATTTTGGTGGTATTGATCCGAGAGTAATCCACGCTCAACACGGCTGGTGGTTCCCGGAGGAGGATGGTGCGGAACCTTTACTACACGGGGTCTGGAAGTCAAATTGTAATGTATTAATAGATGACAATCCTGATATTTGTAACCCAATCAGTGGAGGCTGGCCCTTCCGCGGATTTCTTTGCAAGGTCTATAAGGTCAATGACTCTTAGTTTTAGGTGCAAGCCATTTGAATTAAATACTTGGAATGGTCTGATCCAATTTGGACCTGGCTGCAACGATCTTTTCAGAAAGCTGTTTTGTATCGCCCCAAAAGATGCATCCTGTGGCGCAGGCTTTACTGCAGGCTGGTTGTTCGTTGTTTTCGAGCCTTTCTATACAAAGGTCACACTTCACCGCCACTTCTCTATCATCATCAAATTGCATGGCCCCGAATGGACAGGCCTCCATACATT
>Ga0209013_10004840_pt1 | contig 11727 bp, 9 predicted proteins | sample Cruoilmetagenom2_FD_187291 | JGI IMG/M metagenome (GOLD analysis project Ga0209013, IMG submission 187291) | Oil polluted marine microbial communities from Coal Oil Point, Santa Barbara, California, USA - Sample 2 (SPAdes) (version 2) | ecosystem: Environmental > Aquatic > Marine > Oil seeps ...
TCCGTAGTGCCTGAAAGACCTTTGCAGCCGGATGGGTTCTTCCCCTTTTCGGTTTCCATCCGAAAAAATCTTCAGTGATCTTTCTTAATTGATCGGAGGTATCTATCTTCTGGAAAAGCCTCCTCTCGATTATCCTCTTTGCAAAACCCTTTGAATTCCTGATCTCGCCATATTTTTCAAAAATTTCAGCGAGCTCTTTTTCTTTGAATTTATTGATCACTTCATGAGCAGAGATCCCTTCACCGATCTCCTTCCTCATATCAAGCCGGGAATTTTCCGAGTGTGAAAATCCCCTGCCTCCCGATTTTATCTGATACACTGACAGTCCGGGATCAACTAAGACACCTGAGATCCTCTCCCAATCAATATCTTCATTTTTCAGGACGGATGTGAACTGGTTCCTAATAAACCTTACCCGATTACCGTAGTGTGCTAAATTATGTTCTGCCATTTTTATACTCTCACTGTCAGCATCAACAGCGATCAGTTCCGATCCCGGAAACTCATCCAGAATCATCGATGCGTGCCCACCCATCCCGACAGTGCAGTCAAGGAAAAGATCTCCTTCTGACCCTTTCAGGACAGAGATCACCTCACTATTCATCACCGGATAGTGGGAGTTCATTGTTCAATAACCTCGAAATTTCATCCATTTCGCTGTCAGTAAAGCTCTTTGATGCATATTTCTCAGCAAATTCATCATTGTTCCAGATCGCTATGTAATCAATCTGCCCGATCAAAAGCACACTATCCTTCAACTTGATCTTCTCTCTGAGGTCGGGCGGGATCAATATTCTCCCTTTGGGGTCAAGCTCTGACTCTGTCCCCCAATATCCTGTGACTCTTACAAAATCTTCAACTTTTCTTGTTCTTAATTGTATTTTTGCTATTTTTTGTTCTATAATCTCCCATACATGGAGCGGATAAAAGAGGATATGATCGTCATTTGCGGATGTGAGGTAAACCTCTCTTCCGAACTGGGATTCAAGAATGGTTCTGTAGCGGGAGGGGACAATTATTCGTCCCCTATCATCGATTTTTAGGGTGTAACTACCCCTGAATCTCCTATTCATCCCATTCTGTCCCATTTCGTCCCATTTATCTTAATATATATATACTTTAAATGTCAAGAAAATTCACAAAAAAATCGCTTTTTTTTAAATAAAAAAATTTTTTTCAAAAAAAAGAGTTGACACCCCATATATAGTGTTTTAAAATTTTTTGGTAACTATATGTGAGAGGAGGAGTTGTATGGAAAATTTTCAGGAGAATGCTCTGAAAATATTACGGGCTAGATATTTTAAAAAAAATTCTGACGGAGAACTGATCGAAAAAAAACCTTCCGACCTGTTCAGAAGAGTATCAAAATTTATAGCAAAAGCTGAAAGAGGTGACGAGAACAAAAAGATCTGGGAAGAAAAATTCTTCACGGCAATGATGAACAGGGACTTCATGCCCAATTCACCGACACTGACCGGCTCCGACAGAGGGATGTGCCTTTCCGCCTGTTTTGTTCTGCCCATTGAAGATTCACTTGAGAAAATATTTGAAACGGTAAAAAATGCTGCCCTCGTTCATAAAGAGGGAGGCGGAACCGGGTTTGATTTTTCCAGAATCAGGCCTCAGGGGAGTTTTGTTAAAAAAACTCAGGGGATCGCATCCGGGCCGGTATCGTTCCTCAAGGTCATCGACGCAGGAACTGAAGCTGTAAAACAGGGAGGGACCAGAAGGGGAGCCAATATGGGTGTCCTGAGAGTGGATCACCCCGATATTAAAGAGTTTATTACCATGAAGGATGATGGAAAAACAGCCCTTAACTTCAACATTTCAGTAGCGATCACGGATGAATTTATTGAAGCTGTAAAAAACAGAACCACTTATGACCTGATAGATCCGAAGGATGGAGAAGTTATAGGGAAAATGGATGCCAATGAAGTTTTCGAGCTTATAGTGGATTCAGCCTGGAGGACCGGTGATCCGGGACTTATCTTCATAGACAATGTGAACGGAAAGAATCCGACCAGGATGCAGGGGCCGATCAGGGCAACCAACCCCTGCGGGGAGCAGCCGCTCCACGATTATGAATCGTGCAACCTCGGCTCAATAAACGTTTCAAATTACTTTGCGGAAGGGAAAGAGGATATGTTCGACTGGGAGAGATTCAGCTCGACAGTAGTAATGGGTATCCGGTTCCTTGACAATGTGATCGATGTCAACAAATATCCGTTAAAAGAGATCGACAAGATCGCAAAGTCCAACAGAAGGATCGGGCTCGGCATTATGGGCTTCGCCGATCTCCTAATTAAAAAGGAGCTTAAATACGATACTAAAGAAGCTCTTGAGTTCGGAAGGAAACTTGTGACTTTCCTTAAAAGCGAAGCTGAAAACGCATCAAGGGGCCTCGCTAAAGAGAGGGGGAATTTTCCGAATATTGAAAAATCAATTTATAAAGGGAAACAGATGAGAAATGCAACTGTGCTTACGATCGCACCGACCGGTACGATCTCAAGAATAGCAGGGTGTTCATCCAGTATCGAACCTGTTTTCGCATTTAAAGTTGTCTCAAAGATACTTGACGGAGAGATAAAAGATTTCCACCCGCTCTATATTGAATGGGAGGAAAAGCATGGAGATGAACCGGCTCCCGATTACTTCATTACATCATCAGAGATCTCACCTGAAGATCATATCGGGATGCAGGCTGTTTTCCAGGACAGTGTTGACAGTGCAGTATCCAAGACAATAAATTTTGCCAATGAAGCTACAAGAGAGGACATTTCCAGTGCATATTTACTTGCATTCGGAATGGATGTGAAGGGAATTACAGTTTACAGGGACGGCTGCAGGTCGGTCCAGGTGCTTAATAATATGGAGAACGAAGCGAACCCGGCACCTCTCGGAAGGCCGGACACACTGCCTTCAATGACCCACAAAGTATCAACAGGGCTCGGAAGGCTGTATATTACAATTTCCCATTTTAATCACCAGCCTTTTGAAGTATTCTGCTCGATCGGTAAAAGCGGGTATTCAACAATGGCTGATGCTGAAGCGATAGGAAGGTTGACATCCCTCGCTTTGAGAAGCGGAATTTCGGCAGAGGAAGTTGTCAGCCAGTTGAAAGGTATCGGAGGTTCAGAGCCGACCTTTCATAACGGAGCGTTGATCCAGTCAATTCCTGATGCAATTGCACAGGCTCTTGAAAAACATATCGGAGAAGTTCAGACCACCAATCAGGATATTAACTCGATAACATGCCCCATGTGCGGAGCGGAACTGGCAGATGAAAAATGCCCCACCTGCCCCAATTGCGCATGGACAAAGTGCGGCGGGACCTGATTCAACTTAATTTATTCTCAAAATAAAAAGGGCGGGGTACCATCACCCCGCCCGGTTTTTCCTGTAAACTTACAGAACTCCTAAAAACTTCACTTCGAGATAAATATTATTAAGAGTCAATTGACAAACATTATTATTATGCTGAAAGGTCTCATCCGGGCCAACCAGCATTATCCCAAGATTTTCTTTTGCAGGATCCAGCCATAAGGTTGCCGCACCTTTTATATCAGCATCCGGGCCTCCGATATACTCTGCATTCACATTAAAACCATCAGTGAAAGAGTTATTAACTCTGTATACGGTAAAACTGCAGGATGCTGCCGGGGGCCAATGCGTTTCATGATATTTAAGCTTTGCACTCAAGATGATCCCTTTCTGTTGAAATTTTTTCATATTGAAATATATAAACGACCTGTAGGCAAACCCATAATACTGGATCTGATTTGCAATAAGATGATTTGCATAGCCTACCCTGGCATTTTTCGTACTGTTCAGAATACAACCGATCGAATCCATATTATTTGCAAAAAGCTGTAATGCAGCCTGCCCTCCCTTTACCCAATAGTGCCTCTTACAATGATTTGAGACCACTCCGTACACCTTGTGAATAGTCTCTTTTATCTTCCCCCTGATCTCAAATATTTCACTATTACCGGAAGCAGCTCCATCTACCCTTGAGATCTTAATCCTGTAATCTCCGGGAGAAGTCCCATCCGGGATCAGCCAACCATAGGAAGAAGTTTCTGAAGGTTTTGTTTTCCCCTTACCATATGGTTTTAGTGCAAGTGGAGGTAATGTCGTAATTGTTTTTTTAAGATTATTACCTGAAGAATCAAAAAGCTGGATCTTTATATGTTTCCCTTTTGTCAAATTATTCTTCCACTTTATCATATACAACTTTTCGGTATACCACTTGCTGGAAACGGATGGTTTAACAATTTTAATTAAGCCGTAAAGAGGGACAGATCCGGGGTTAAATATAGGTTTTTTATTAATATCAAATTTATTGCTAAAATCACTGACCGAGCCTGACAAAGAGGATACCTTTATATAATAACTCCCTGAATTGATCCCCTGCTTTGAGATTGTCCACAGGAAAATTCCGCTATTCTGAACCCCGGTAGAAATAGTAAATACAGGCTGTGCATCCAGTTGATCGTGAAGTGTGATCTTCACAACATCCGGAACAGAGCCGGTATTAGTCCACTTAATATCGTAGGATTTTCCCGTATCCCACGTTAGACTGCCGTCCGGAACATCCACTGTGATCTTCGGATCTTGAGGAAACTGGGGGTTCACGATCTCAAATGGGACGGAAAAATCAGAAGGTTCCAGAGTAGATTTTGATCTTACCTTTATAGTATAAAACCCGGGTGTATATCCACTCGGAATTGTCCATAAAAAAAGTCCGTCGTTGTTTGTATCATTGGTGATCTCCAGTAATTTCTGTGACCCTGTTGAATCAAAAAGCCTTATTTTGACTTTGGCCGGCTGGTTACCAGTTCCCCCATTGGTCCAGATAATACTATACTGAGTTCCGGACTGCCAGACAGTACTGGTTCCCGGTGAGGTAATAGTGATCGTTGGTTCGCCAGAAATCAGGCTGTTGAAAAATACAACAAAAATAAAAACAGCAAATACTTTTTTCATAGATTTCTCCTTTATAATAGTATAAAAAATAATGGAGATTATCTCATTTTCTGATTTTTTTTGTAACTGATAATCTTCTCCGAAAATTACTTTGATATCTCAGAAAAAATGAAATACCCTTTATATATTCAAAATGGTATATAAAACCATGAGAAAGTCAGACCCTGTATCAACCTTCTCAGGGTCGGAAAATCAAAATATCAGACAGAATAATACCGGGGATCGGACAAAAAAATTGGATTTGAATGAAAGGATGAAAGAAAAAGGGCAGGATGACCTGCCCTCCTTTATTGATAATAGCTCTTAACTATTTTTCTACTTTAAGGACATCTTTTATTGCTTCTTCAAAACTCTCTTTAGGAAGGGCTCCCATCGCCATCTGCGGCTTATCATCTTTCGGAATAAAAAGTATTGAAGGAATACTTGTGATCTGAAAAACACCTGCAAGTTCACTCTGGGCCTCTGTATCAACTTTATATATATCAACTTTGCCGTCATATTCCGCTGAAAGTTTCTCAAGAACCGGAGCAACCATTTTACACGGCTGACACCAGTCTGCATAAAAATCGATTATTGCTGGGAGTCCACCTTTAAAACTCCACTCTTTGTCATTCTCATAGTCAAATATCTTCTCAATAAATGTTTCTTTTGTTAAATGTTCCATCTTTTTGTATCTCCCTTATATGTATTTGTTAATATTTAATTATATCATTTATCGCCCTGGCTGTCAATGTTAGGTAACGCTCTAATAGTTCTCTAAACCGGGCAAAACTGAACTTAATTCAAGAACTTCAACCGGGCATTCTTTCCACTCATGTTTCCAGCAAACAAGGAGTTGGCACTTTTTTGTCAAACGGCCGCTTCCTTTAAGGTCACTGCTGTTAAGTGTAAATCCAATATTTACAGATTCCCACTTTTCTTTTTCCAGAGACAGATTACGTTTCCCCGAGAAACACAGCTTGTCCTCCCCGAAAGATTCAACAATATAACTTAGTTCTTCTGACAAAAGTCCAAATATGTATATGACTCCCCTGGTATCAACTGGAGCATATTTTATCCCCCTGAAATTCAACACATTGCCTTCATTTTTATCCGCTACCGGCTTTATTGTTTCCGGAATGATCTTTTTTTTCTTCTTTTTCCGGACATCAATATCCATCAGGTTCTCTATTCCGTTGTCACCATCACTGACATAATCAAAACTGGGGTCCTCTTCTTCGCTTTTATTTTTTTTCTCTTTATTTCTGATCTCATCCAGTGTGAGGATATTATCACTACTGAAATTATCACTGAATTCCCCCGAAGAACCGGTTTCTTCAAGCTCAATATCTTCCCTCTTAACCGAAACCAGCGTTTCCTCCATATCAAGCTTTTTTTTTATATTTACAAGTTCACTATCTTTTACCGCTATCGTCTTATCTGGTGCCTGGAGATTAATAGATCCCTCACCCATCAGAATTGTCTGATCAGGGGAGGAAACAGATTTTTTCTTATATTTGGAAACAGCCATTTTAAAAGCATCATCAAGGTTACGCCATTTTCTTTCATAGTCTTCTTTTGAATATTTCCCGTTCTTTTCTATCAGAGCATAAGTGGGAGTTTCCCCGAATTCATCTTCGATACGGAGGAGGTCTTTAAGAAGATCCCGGTCTGTCACTTCCTCAATAACCTTCCCACCTTCAAGTCCTGCTTCTTTTAATGCATCCGGCCACGAACTTATATAAAAATTAATTGTACTGACAGGGATCATTGTGTTTTTTATAAAATCCTTCTTCTTTAACCCTGTTGTTTTTAGATATTTCGCAACCCTTTTTATCTCATCTATGATCTGGTTTTTATCATACATTTTAATACCTTCATTTTTTTATTGTCTGCTCACTACTGACTCCGACAGAGACCGTCCCTATCGGTACATCTGAGAACTCTTCAATAAAACTGATATATTTTTTAGCAGCAGGCGGAAGATCGCTATAGTTTTTTATATCCGATGTATCCTTTCTCCACCCGCTGAACATTTTTACATCAGGAACTACATTGTCCAGATATATATGATCCGGCTCAAATATTGTAGTAATAGTACCATTTGAATTATAGCCGGTCACGACTCCGATCTCATCGAGGTCATCAAGGACATCAAGTTTTGTCAGGAAGATCTCATCTATCCCGTTAACCATAACCGCATATTTTAATGCAACAAGATCAAGCCAACCAACCCTTCTGGGCCTCCCTGTTGTAGATCCGTATTCATTTCCTTTTTTCCTCAGGTATTCCCCGGTATCACCCTCAAGCTCTGAAGGGAAAGGGCCTCCCCCGACTCTTGTTGTATATGCTTTAGATATTCCGGTGATCCTGTCAAGGCTCTTATGCGGCAATCCTGTTCCAGTGAACATTCCCCCCACTGTCGGATTTGAAGAGGTAACAAAAGGAAAAGTACCGAAGTTAATATCAAGAAGAACTCCCTGAGCTCCTTCAAACAATATTTTTTTTCCTTTTCTAAAATAATCGTTCAGTAAATAAATTGAATTCTTTGTGAATTCTTTAAGAAACTTCCCAACCTCAAGATATTCATCAATATATGAATCTATATCAATTTCTTCACCCTTGAAGGTCCGGATCAATTTATTATAGTATTCATTAAGAGGCCTGATCTTTTTGTAAAACCTGTCCCGGTCAAACAGGTCCCCTGTAAAAACAGCTCTCCTTCCGGTCAGATCTTCATAAGCAGGGCCTATTCCTCTCCGGGTGGTTCCTATCTCTACATAGCGTGAATTCTCAAAAACCACATCCAGCTGCTGGTGTTCAGGTAATATCAAAGGTGCTGTGGAACTCAGAACAAGATTGTTGAAATCAACACCGAATCTTTCCACACCCTTTATCTCTTCAGAAAGCTTGATCGGGTTGACGACAACACCGTTTCCTATCACCGACATAGTGGAGGGGGAAAATATCCCTGATGGGAGGAGATGAAGAATAACCTTTTCCCCTTCATGATAAATTGTATGGCCGGCATTATGACCGCCCTGATATCTGACAACAACCTCATACTCGGGTGCGAGATAATTTATTGCCTTCCCTTTTCCCTCATCCCCCCATTGAAGTCCGATAACGGCTAAATTCATAAAAATTCTCCCGACTGCCATTTTCAGCAACCGAAATAATTCTATCAGAGTAGGATATACAAATCAATCAGAGGGATATTCAGATAGAGCAAATTTAACCCGGGAAAATGGATTTAAGTTCCGGTTCTTCAGAACCTAAGTGACATGCAGGTGAGTCCACCATCCATTTTTCTGACCTCACTGACATCAAGTGTTATCAAAGGCATCCCAAACCCTGAAAGGAGATCTTTCGTTCGAGGGAATCCGGCAGGCATTATAATAGAGCCATTTATAGCAAGTGAATTAGCAGCATACTCTTCCTCATCCCCGACAACAAATTTTTCATAATCTGAAAACCCGGAAAAATCGGTGAAGGAGGAAGTAAGCAGCATTTTCCCGTCACCCAGGTAATTTGCACCTGATTTCAGGTGGAGTCCATCCCCAACTTCGATCGTCTCCGCTGTATATCCAAACCTGTCAAGAAATGAGATAAGCTGATCTGCCCCTTCCTTGTTGGTCCTGTCTGAGAGCCCTATGAAAAAATGATTGTCAGCCTGAATAATATCACCACCGTCCAGAGTGCCTGGAGGTTTTATCCGGCCTGTATTACGGAATCTCATCATTATCAGTTCTATTCCGTCCTCTTCTCCCTTCCTTGATTGAGCCCCCGGGTTGGTGATCACGCCCATTTCAGGAAAAATCACAGCCGTGTCCTCAACAAAATATGCATCCGGATATCCGGGGAGAGGATCAAGGGTCACAACATCGAGCCCCAATTGTTTTAGAGTATTCACATATTCCCTGTGCTGGGAAATTATTAGGTTATAATCAGGAGGGCCGAGTTGAGAAGTAGTTTCACCTCCCCCGAAATCTTCCCCGGGAATCCTGACAATTGCTGTTTTAAAGTTCATTATTTTCCTGTTTTTATGTATGGTTTATAAATATTGAAATTGCAGCTGCATGAAAACAGCTGCAATTTCAGTTTATCAATTACTTATTTTTTTAATCCTCTCTTTTTCAGGAGAGCATCAATTTTGGGTTCAGCTCCTCTGAATCTTTTATACAAAACCATCGGCTCTTCCGAACCGCCTCTGGCAAGAATATTATCCCTAAACGCTTTTGCTGTTTTCTGGTCATACAATCCATTTTCCTTAAAAGCCTCAAAAGCATCCGAATCCAGCACTTCAGCCCATATATAAGCATAATAACCGGCATCGTATCCACCGATAATATGAGCAAAATAGGTGCTTCTGTATCTTGGAATGATCTCAGGGATCAATCCGATCTTATTCAAATAATCTTTTTCAAATTTATTAGTGTCTCTGAGTTTTTCATCCTTCAGTGTATGCCAGTTGAGATCAAGATAGCATGCAGCAACATACTCCAGAGTAATAAATCCCTGGTTAAAATGTTTACTGTCATTTAACTTATCAAGATATTTCTGGGGAATAGGTTCACCTGTTTTGTAATGTTTAGCATAAACTTTAAGCACTTCGGGATGAAGAGCCCAATGCTCCATGATCTGTGACGGTAACTCTACAAAATCCCATGCAACATTTGTCCCTGTGATAGAAGGATACTTAACAGTTGATAGAAGGTTGTGCAGTGCATGCCCGAACTCATGAAACAGAGTGCTCGCTTCATCAGGGCTCAGGAGTGATGGATTTCCGGCAACAGGTTTTGTTGCATTCAGCACCATATAGACGACCGGTGTTATCTTTTTTCCGTTCTTGTAATGGTGATCCCTCAAGCTGCCGCACCAGGCTCCGCCCCTTTTACTGTCTCTCGGGAAGAAGTCCATATAGAGGATTCCGATATGGCTCCCATCTGCCTCAAGAACTTCAAAAGTAGTTACATCTTTATGATAAAGAGGAATATCTTTCCTCTCTACAAATTTGATCCCGTAGAGTTTATTTGCTACATAAAAAGCTCCATCTCTTACATTTTCCAGTTTAAAATAGGGCCTTAAAGATCCTTCATCGAAATCATATTTTTCCTTTCTCAATTTTTCTGTATAGTACCACCAGTCCCAGGAAGCAAGTTTGAACTTACCCCCTTCCTTGTCAATGATCTTCTGAAGTTCTGCCGCTTCACTTTTTGCGTTTTTCAGTGCCGGTTTCCATATCTGATCAAGGAGTTTATAAACATTTCCCGGATTTTTGGCCATATTACGCTCGAGCTTGAAATCAGCATGGGTTTCAAAACCCATCAATTTTGCCCTTTTCACCCTCAGAGAAGCTATTTTAGCAACGATCTTCTTATTATCATTCTCATTATTATTGTCTCCGCGCATTATATAACCTTTGTACAAAATTTCTCTGAGATCTCTTCTAGGAGAATACTGAAGGAAAGGTGTCCAGCTTGGGCGCTGTGGAGTAAACACCCATTTTCCGTTCTTTCCCATTGCCTCGGCAGTTTCAGATGCTGCAGCTATCACTGACTGGGGTAATCCCACCAGGTCTTCCTTTTTATCGATTACCATCTTGAAATTGTTGGTCTCTGCAAGAAGGTTCTTTCCGAATTTAAGGGCCAGCATTGATGTTTCCTGATTGATCTTTCTCAGCACTACTTTATCCTCAGCATTCAGGTTGGCGCCGCCTCTGACAAATCCTTTGTAGTATTCTTCAAGAACTTTATTCTGCTCTAAATTCAGATTAAACTTATCCCTGTTCTCATAGACACTTTCAACCTTTTTGAATAATTTTTCACTGAGATTGATATCGTCCCGATGTTTGGAAAGAAGAGGAGACATATCTCTGGCTATATCTTGCATTCTCTTGTTTGTAAGACTGCTGTACAGGCTGAAAAACACATTCGATACTTTTGACAAGAGTTCGCCGCTGTTCTCAAGAGCTTCAATAGTGTTTTTGAAGTTCGGCTCTTCCTTACAATTAACAATTGCAGCGATCTCTTTTTTATGATCGTCCATTCCCTTCTTAAATGCAGGAATATAATGATCTTCCTTAATGAGATTAAACGGGGGAACCTCAAATGGTGTATCATATTTTTTAAAAAAAGGATTATCACACATTTTTTTCTCCTCCATCTTATCTCCAGCCATAACAACCCCGCTGATCAATATTAATGAAATAATGAAAAACGGAATTGAACTAAAAATTGATTTATTCTTTTTTAATTTTATCATCTGATTTTTACGAAATACCACTACTCATAGTTTAGTATTCCTCCTCCTTTGTTGTTTTATTATATAACGAAATACTGAATTTTCAAATCTTAATAAAACAGAGGTGTTTTTGTTTCTTTTTACCCCTTTCCTGAGAGTTTTATTATCAAGTCCGTAAATTTAGTCATATTTTTTATCGGCTTTTTAAACACAAGTTCATTAGAGATACCTATTCTGGCAAGTGCATCAGGAAGAGAGTAACCCATGGAGCCGGTATGAATAATAAACTTCATCTCAGGCCGGAGTTTGTTCAGTTTTGATATCAGTGTATTGCCGTCTATTCCGGGCAATCTCATATCAATTATTCCGATATCAATAACATCGTCGTCAAGCATCTCAAGTGCCTCTTCTCCACTATTTGCAGAAATGACAGTAAATCCTTCATCCTCGAGATAAGCCTCAAGGGTAATTCTAACGATCTCTTCGTCATCAACAAGGAGTATTTTTATGGATGACATT
>Ga0209013_10004842_pt1 | contig 11724 bp, 7 predicted proteins | sample Cruoilmetagenom2_FD_187291 | JGI IMG/M metagenome (GOLD analysis project Ga0209013, IMG submission 187291) | Oil polluted marine microbial communities from Coal Oil Point, Santa Barbara, California, USA - Sample 2 (SPAdes) (version 2) | ecosystem: Environmental > Aquatic > Marine > Oil seeps ...
GCCACAGTTGATGCTAACACAGGTATTTCAGAAGGCGCTCATCAGCTGGTAGTAACCAGGGCGGATGGTACCTCCACCATCACCGGTGTCACTGTTCAGGTAGGTCTGCGCCAGGGTGCAAGCGTGATTGCTGTAACCCCGGGACCGGGAGCAATCCAGGCAGCTATCAATGCCGCTGGTGCCAACGACCTGATTCTGGTTGCACCGGGTATCTATGACGAACTGGTCATTATGTGGAAACCTGTCCAGCTTCAGGGCTGGGGTGAAGGTTCCACCACCATCGATGCTATTAAGACGCCCTTTAACAAGCTGTCTGAATGGCGGATTCTTGCTGAGAAGCTGCTGACTGACAGTAATATAGATCTAGTTCCCGGTCAGGAACAGGGTTTTGGCGGCATTGAGCCAGCCACTTTCTTTAGTGAAGAAGGTGCTGGTGTGTTTGTGGTGGCCAAGTCTAACGGTAACAGTCGATTCGGCTCCAATAATAACAAGGGCGCGCGTATTGACGGCTTTACTATCACCGGTGCTGATACTGGCGGCGGTATAGTCCTTAACGGTTACGCCGAGTTCGTGGACATCTCCAACAACCATATCGTCAATAATAGCGCGTTCTTCGCTGGTGGTGTGCGTGTCGGTCATCCGAAGCTCACTGCACAGCAGGGTAACAATATCGTTTACTCCGATGCGGAGAACGACAATGTTAATATCCATCATAATACCATTACCCAGAACGGCGGCCTTGATGGTGCCGGTGGTGGTCTGGCTCTGCACACAGGTTCTGATGGCTATCAAGTCACCGATAACTTTGTGTGTGGTAATTTCACCAACGCAAGTGGTGCCGGTATTGCCCATTTTGGACTGAGTGAAAATGGTCTGATCAAAAATAATACCGTACTCTTCAATGAGAACTTCAACCAGGGTGTTTCGGTTAACGGTGGCGGTATTCTGGTTGCCGGCCAGCCAGCTTTCGGTTGTCCAAGGGATCCTCTCACAGGTCAGCAGGATCCTGCTTGTCTGATCGATCCTGAGCAGATACTCAGCCCGGGCTCCGGTTCGGTGGAAATCAACGCTAACCTGATCCAGGGTAACTCTGCTGGTGCCGGTGACGGTGCCGGTATCCGCCTGAGTCGTATTAATGGTCAGGATGTGGGTGTCAGCAACCAAGGAGATGTTAGTGTTGATTACGTAGTTGATGTGATCAATAACATGATTGTTGATAATGTTGCAGCCCTGTCCGGTGGCGGTATCTCGATACAGGATGCGCTGGCCGTTAATATCATTCATAACACCATCGCCAACAACGACATCACTTCTACTGCGGGTGAAGCCTTCGCACCAGGTCTGCCGGAAGTATCTGTGGCACAACCAGGTGCCGGTATCATCACACGTGCTAATAGCGCTGAGTTGACACAGGTCCTGCAAGTGGCGGGTATCTCCAACGTCAACATGGTGAATAACATCATCTGGCAAAACAGACAGTTCTTCTGGATGAGTGATACCTCTGTGATTCCGTCTCTCAATGGACTGTGCCCAGATATCAACGGCGATGCCGGTCTGACCTGTGCAGGTGGTAATGCTCCAGTCTATGATGATCTGGCGGTGGGTACACAAACATGTGCCGACTGCATCCTGACGGGTGCTGCTGATCCAGCCTTTGTAGCCGAGTACGTTAATGGTAGCCGCAACACCACCACGCTCATTCTGGAGGGTACAACTTCCATGCAGGCACCACCAGCCTTCGACGAGGGCGGCAACTTTATCCGCCTGCGTTATGGTCCGTTGACCCAGACCGATACGGATACAGGTGTGCTGCTGGGTGACTACCATATCCAGAGTACTTCATCCGCCATAGATGCAGGATTGGATGCTGGAGTTGTAGATGACTTTGATAACGAGCCACGACCAAGTCTAACAACGAATCGTATCCTGGACATCGGTGCGGACGAGGTTCAGGTTCAGCCATAAGCGAAGTAGCGACAATGAGCCAACCCCGTCGGTTGTGACCGGCGGGGAACCGCTCAAACCAGAGGAGAATACAAATGAACAAAAATACTTTTAACATAGCGCTGCTTCCACTGGCCATTGCTCTGGCTCTTGGTTCGTCAGCAGTTTTCGCCGGGGTACAGGTACAGTGTCCAGGTGACAAGGACGGTAGTGCGGTTATAGGTGATGCGGGAGGCGAGACAGCAAACCCCGACATCAAGTGTATGCACCTGTCGGCCGGCGACGGCTATGCCACCATGGGTGATGGTACACCGCGCTATATCTTCAGCTTTGCGGATGTCACCGGCCTGCCCACCAGGACGAAGAGTCAAAAGGACGCAATGATTCAGGCGGGAATACTTGCCCACGAGTGGCCGGCGCCTACCATCGAACTTGAAGAGGGGCAGGAATTTTATCTCAGTCTGACCAATGTCGGCATGCTGATGCGGCCAGACCTGTTTGACCCGCATTCAGCCCATTTCCATGGGTTTCCGCAATCTTCTACCGTATTTGACGGCTTACCAGATAGTGGCCTGTCGATCGGTATGGGTGCAACACTGACCTATTACTACAAGCTCAACGATCCGGGTACTTATATGTATCACTGCCATGTTGAAGCAACTGAACACATGCAGATGGGGATGCTGGGTAATCTTTATGTCAAGGCTGCTCAGAACAAACTGGCAGCAGGTACAGACTTGAACGGGTTTATTCATCAGGGCGGTTACCAGTACGCCTATAACGATGGTGACGGTTCAACCTATTATGATGTTGAGTATCCGATCCAGCTAGGCTCCTTCGACGGCGCCTTCCATGATGCCAGCGAAAGTACACAGCCGTTACCTTTTGCGTTGATGGAAGATAACTACCCGATGATCAATGGACGAGGGTATCCGGATACAGCAGATGCCAGAACGGATACCTTTCCGGCGTCCGCAGGTGCTAATAACAGTTATGTACCCACCAGTCAGCCGGTCAGTTCGCTGGTCACAGCCACTGCGGGTGACAAGGTATTACTGCGAATATCCAACCTGGCGATTACCCGCTTCTACACCTTACAGAGCCTGGGTATCCCGATGCATGTGGTGGGTAAAGATGCCAAGCAGCTACGCACGGCAGACGGTGCGACTAATCTTTATTACGACACCAATTCGGTTACTGTCGGTGGCGGTGAATCATTCGACGTCATCCTGGATACCGCCGGTGTGGCACCGGGCACCTACTATCTCTACAGCGCCAACCTGAACTACCTCAGTAATGACGCAGAGGCGTTTGGTGGCATGATGACAGAGATAATTATTAATAATTGATCGAGACGGCGAGGAAAATGAAAATGAACAGGAACATAAACAGAAAAGACTTACGAGGAGCTAGAGTTTCCGCCGTGCTCGCAGGGGTACTTATTGCGCTGGGGAGTATCGGTGCCGAGGCGGCAATCGACGGCATTACTGGAACTACTTTCAACATGACGGCCAGGGTAGATCATATCAGTACCGCCGATGGTGGCAGTGTGCTGCTCTGGGGATACGCTGATGATGGTGGTTCAAATGGTGGAAGGGCACAGTATCCAGCACCGACCATGATCGTCAACCAAGGTGACACTGTCACTATCAATCTGAAAAATGGGTTGACCGTGATAGCAGGTTCTGTGCCAAACGTGTCCATGGTGTTCCCGGGGCAAGAAGTTACGGCAGCATGTACAACTGGAACATGTTCACAGGGTACGCTTGCTATGGAGGCTGAACCAGATGGTGATGTGGTGAGTTATACATTCACCGCCACCCATGCAGGTACTTACACGTACCACAGTGGTACTAACCCGGGTCTGCAGGTGGAAATGGGATTGACCGGGGCATTGATCGTACGACCTGCAGCCAGTGGACAGGCATACGGCCATGCGGATACTGCCTATGATTATGAGCAACTCTTTTTCCTCACCGAGATGGATCCTATTCTTCACACCGAGGTGGAATTCAACGGACCAGATACGGAGATAGTTCAGCAACGGCTGGACAACTACGTTTCCAACTACTGGTTTCTCAATGGTCGCACCGCACCGGATAACTTCAGCGAAAGCTACGTTAACTGGTTGCCGACTCAGCCCTACAATTCAGTACCGCTGATGCATCCCGGTGATAAGTTGCTGATGCGGGTGGTTGGCGCCGGGCGCGACATGCATCCGTTCCACCATCATGGAGAACATGCTCGTATTATCGCTCGCGATGGCCGCATGCTTGAGAGTGCACCGGGCATGGGTCCTGATCTCTCAACCAGGGTATTCACTACTATTGCGACTCCCGGCAAGACCAGCGACGGTATCTTCGAGTGGACTGGTGAAGGCCTGAACTGGGATATCTACGGCGGCACGGATGTGTGGCCCGAGATGGCGCATAACTGTAATGGTCTGACGACAGCGTCTGCTGGTTTCGATCCGGTCACCAATGAATACTGTCCAGATCACGGCAAACCCTTCCCGGTGGTTCTGCCAGAGAAACAGGACCTGGCCTTCGGTGGCTGGTGGAGTGGTAGCCCATATCTGGGTAGCCTCGGAGCCCTGCCGCCTGGCGAGGGCGGCCTCAATCCAAATGGTGGTTTCAGCTTTATGTGGCATTCCCACACCGAGAGAGAACTGACCAACTACGATATCTTCCCTGGCGGCATGATGACCATGATGATTATCGAAGCCTACAACGTGCCAATCGAGTGATCATAGGAGATTAATGAAATGAAAAACAAGACATTCAAAATTAGACCGATCAGTCTGGCATTGTTGCTGGCTGGAATCGGTATGGCACCGGCTTCTTATGCCGTGGACCTGGTAGCCATCGAGGGACAGTGGTCACCGGATGGCGGCACTACCCAGATTCCTATGTGGGGTTTCGCCACTGATACCGGACAAGTCTGTGGCTCATTGCCAACATGGTCCGTAGGTCCGCAACTGACCGATGCAGATCTGGCTTCTGGTAACCTTACTATTAATTTACGTAACTGCCTGAGTGAGCCGGTTTCTATCGTCATTCCCGGTCAGCCTGCAACTTTTACTCCAGTGAAAGTTAATGGGCGAGTAACTGCTTTTACTACAGAGGCTGCTGCTAATGGCGGAACAGAAAGTTACACCTGGACAGGCGTTAAGGCAGGTACTTATCTCTACCAGAGCGGAAGCCATCCAGCCATGCAGGTACAGATGGGTCTATACGGAGCGCTTACGACAGGTGCTTATCCGGGCAGCCACGACGAAGTCACTTTGCTCTATAGTGAGATTGATCCTGTACTGCACAGTCCACCGACTGCGGCCACCCCACTGGGTTATCATCCCAGGCACTACCTGGTCAATGGTTCGGAAAGTCAATCGTTTCCTACCGCAGGTGACACCAATCATCCTACGGTACTACGGTTGCTAAACGCTGGTCTTGATTTCCATGTGCCGGCACTGAGCAGTGGTTACATGACCCTGGTGGCTGAGGATGGCAATGCCTATCCTTTTGCCAAGCAGCAGTATTCTGCCAACCTGGCGGCGGGTAAAACAATCGATGCACTGTGGCAAGCTGACTCCGCTGGCGATTATGTTATCTATGACCGACGTGGCAACAACATGGTTGCTACTTTGACGGTGGCCGCGGGTGCTGGGCAACCGATAGCAAGCGACGATTCGTACTCGATTGGTGAGGATACACCCCTTGATGTGTTGATTTCCTTTGATTTGGATCTCATAACTCCGCTCACTGGTGTGCTGGCTAATGACACAGATGCATCATTGGCAGCGCTGACCGTACCACCGTCATCGGCTAGCCTGGTTAGCTCAACATCCAGTGGTAGCCTGTCTTTGAGTGCAGATGGTTCTTTTACCTATACGCCAAATGCTGATTTTAACGGCACGGACACGTTCACCTACAGAGCTAACGACGGCAGTCTGGATAGCAATGTCGCCAGTGTTTCCATCACGGTGAGTCCAGGGAATGATGTGCCGGTGGCTGATGCCGGTGGACCGTACACAGCGACGCTTAACGTCCCTGTCACTCTCGATGGTACGGCATCATCTGACATCGATGTTGGTGATACCCTGACATACGCCTGGGATTTCGGTGATTTAAGTTCAGGCACAGGAGCAACGCCGAGCCATACCTACACGGTACTGGGAACCTATACGGTGAGCCTGGTAGTGAACGATGGTACGGGGGACTCCGCAGCGGCCACAACGACAGTTGAGGTTATTGCCGCGGTGAATACTGCTCCGGTAGCGGTGGAGGAAACGTTTGAAGTACTGAGGAACAGTCTGGCGAATAACCTCGACCTGACCAATAACGACAGCGATATCGATGGCAATCTCAAGGATATTAATGGCGATGTGGCACCAGGACAGATCACCATTACCACCGGTTCTACCACTACACGCGGTGGTGCTGTGACGGTGATAACCAATGGTGTCAGCTATGTGCCGAAGCGTAACTTCCGTGGTACGGACACCTTTAACTACACGGTCACAGATCTTGATGGAGATGTATCCAATGAAGTGACGGTTAGAGTGAACGTGGTCAGACCATAGAGAAACAGGTCTGTAGTCTGCAAACAGTCAACCTCGTCCGGTGACTAAAAACCATCGGGCGGGAACTGGCTTTGACAGAGCTCAGACAATAGTAGACAGGACGGATATTTATGAATACGAAATCATCAATCAGTGTATTTTTAGGTAAAAGCAAGGCTCTGGCAGTATTCTTACTGCTGGGTACTGCGTTTGCAGTAAGTGTCCCCATTGTCGCTGATGCCGCTGTCTCTGAAAAGGATGCCAGTGTCTCTGAAAAGACTGGATTTATACAACAGACTAAGCAGCAGAAGCAGGAATTAAGTGAAAAATGGGGGATTGAACTGGTAGCCATGCGCAGCACGGCAGCTGGCCACATGGTGGATTTCCGCTATCGTGTGGTGGATGCAGAAAAAGCTGCACCGTTGTTTAAACGCCAGACCAAGCCTTATCTCATTCACCAGGCGAGTGGCAAGGCCCTGGGTGTGCCCAATACTGCCAAGATCGGTTCCCTGCGTAATTCCAACACCCCCCAGAACGGGCGGACCTACTGGATGTTTTTCGGCAACCATCATCGACTGGTGCAAAAAGGCGATCTGGTGACGGTGGCGATCGGCGATTTCCAGGCAACAGATTTAGTGGTGCATTAAGATGAACAATCAATCCCATCGCGGGCTATCGTTAATCACTGCAGCCTGCCTCGCTGCAATCCTGGCGGGTACGACGGCCCAGGCCGGTGAGATAGAAGCCGACCTGCAGCAGGCCATGCAGACCGGCGGTAATATAGACTTCATCGTGCAGTTCAGCAAACAGCTTGACCTGAGTGCTTTTCCCGGCCAGGGGCGCGGAAATGGCATGCAGAAAGCGGCGCTGCTGTGGGCTTTGAGAGGCCAGGCGGAAGTGAGCCAGGCTGCTGCTGTAGAACTCCTCCATCGTAAGGGCGCGAGGCGTTCCATCCAGCTTTGGTCAATCAATGCGCTGGCGGCCACGGCAGGCCCGGACGTAATTCAGGAGCTGGCGGACCTCCCTGAGGTTGACAGCATCAAGCTTGACGGTACCCTTGCGGCACCATCTCCTCAACCTGCTGCGGTAGCAACGCCGGAGTGGAATCTGGATAGCATCCGTACTTCTGAGTTATGGAACGCCGGTTATGACGGTACGGGTACGGTCGTGGCCAACATGGACACGGGTGTGGATGCCGACCACCCTGATCTTGCAGCAGCGTGGCGCAACGGTGCCAACAGCTGGTTCGACCCCAACGGCGAACATTCGACCCCCTACGACAAGACCGGCCACGGCACACAGACTATGGGCCTGATGGTCGGTGGTGATGCCGGCGGCACCAATATTGGTGTGGCACCCGGTGCCCAGTGGATAGCAGTCAAGATTTTCAACGACGCGGATGTGGCCTCCCTGAGTGGTATTCACCAGGGATTTCAGTGGCTGCTTGACCCGGATGATAATCCGGCAACAAACGATATTCCCGATGTAGTCAACAATTCCTGGGGTTTCCCAAACCTGGTGGGCCAGTGCTACACCGAATTTGGACCAGACATAAATGTTCTCAAGGCTGCCGGAGTCGCCGTTGTCTTTTCTGGCGGCAACCAGGGATCGCTGGGTAGCGTTAGCCCGGGCGACAACCCCGAGGGCTTTGCGGTTGGTGCGGTAGATTCTTCGCTTAATGTTGCGACCACCAGTAGCCGTGGCCCCTCTGCCTGTGACAGCAGTTTTTTTCCTGAAGTCGTTGCCCCTGGTGTCAGTGTCAGGACAGCAGATCTTACTTTTGGTGGTGTGTTCCCCGACTCCTATGTATCCGCCACAGGGACTTCCTTTTCTGCACCCCATGTAGCTGGCACAATGGCGCTGCTGCGCCAGGCCAATCCGGGTGCCAGTGTTGCGGAGCTCGAGCAGGCGCTGACCGGTGGGGCGACCGATCTCGGTGAGGCCGGAGCGGACAACGAATACGGGAACGGTCTGATCGATGCGGTGGCCGCCAATGACCTGCTAACAAGCAACCCCGGCCCCATCTGCACCGACTCGGATGGTGATGGTTTTTTTGTCGAAGCCGGCTGCAGTACCTCGTCAGACTGCAATGATTCTGATGCGGGCATCAACCCTGACGCCTGCGATATCAAGCGTGACGGCATCGATCAGAATTGTGACGGTCTGGATCGCCTGAAGGGCAAATCATGCCCCGTAACAGGCGACGGCGGCGGTGATACTGGTGGAGTCGAAGGTAAGGGCAGCAGCTGTTCAGATGGGATCGATAATGATGGTGACGGTCTTATTGATTGCATTGACCCGGACTGCAGCAAGAACCGGGTATGCAGGGTCAGGTAACGGCATTCCAGCTTGCCATCAGGCAGTATGTCCTGCTGACTATCATCCTGTCCTTTACTGTGATTTCTCAGGCCGATAGCAGTCAGAAGATAGCGGGCTTCAGCCCCGCTGAGGCCCTGCAACTCGGTGAGCGCATGTATAGGCAGGGTATACTGCCCAACGGTAAGCCCATTCAGGCCACGATTGCCGGGGATATACCGGTGGATGGTCGCACCTTCACCTGTATCAATTGTCACCAGCGCAGTGGCCTGGGGTCAGTGGAAGGATCAGTTATCACCTGGCCGATCAATGGCAAGGAACTGTTTGTCCCACGCAGGCGTACCGGTGCCTGGAGCCCATCAGCCGAGGGAAAGGGGCCGGGCAGAGCCGAGCGGTGGTCACTGCCGTCCCATTTGAAAGCAGCCGATGCCCGGCCAGCCTATACGGATGAAACACTGGCCGAGGTGGTTCGCACCGGTATCGATCCCACCGGGCGGCCATTGAGCCGTGCAATGCCCCGTTACCAGATGGATGACAGCAGCATTGCCGTGCTCAGCCATTATCTGAAAAGCCTCTCGCACGACAGTGATCCAGGGGTGGATGAAAAGACCATTCGTTTTGCCACCGTCGTCACCGAAGGCGTGTCAGAGACGGATCGTAATGCCATGCTTGCCGTACTGCAGGCACATATCGATGCCAGCAACACCCAGACCCGACCTCATAAACGCCGAGCCCAGGCAGGTCCTTTTTACAAGACTGAAAAGTTTGGTGCCTATCGTACGCTGGAACTGGACGTGTGGGAATTAAAGGGTCCATCCGAAACCTGGCGTTCCCAACTGGAAGCCTACTACAAAAAGAAGCCTGTATTTGCCCTGCTCGGAGGTATCAGCGAGGGAAGCTGGGCACCGGTGCATAAATTCTGCGAAGAAAACAAAATTCCAAATATCTTCCCGCTTACCGAACAGCCGGTGGTGTCCGATTCTGACTGGTACACCCTGTACTTCTCCAAAGGACTCTACCAGGAGGGTGAGGCTGCAGCCCGGTTCCTGCAATTATCTGCGCGAAGGGAATCGGGCAGCAGGATCCTTCAGGTCTACCGGCCCGGGACCCGCAGTGAACAACTTGCCCGGGGTTTTCAGGAAACCTGGGAAGATATTGGTGATGACGGATTCACAAGTATAAAACTCGAAACCGAAGATATACCACTGGCAGGATACTGGCAGAAGTTGATCGCAGAACATCAGCCATCCGTCGTCCTGTTGTGGCTCGAGGCCACTGAGATAGCTAGCATACTGGACAGTAGTTCAGCAGCCGATGACCAGACTGCCAGGGTTTTCGCCTCAGGAAGCCTGCTGAAAGGGAAACTGAATGTTGTCCCCGAAGGGATACAGGGCCGCCTCTATCTGACCTGGCCCTACAGCCTCTCCGGAGACAGTAAGTTCTTGCGGCCCTGGCTGAAAGCCCGTGACATTCCGGCCACTAATCTCGAGATACAGGCGAGAATGTATTTTCTCGGCTGGATGTTGCCTCCGGCCATCGGGCAAATGCGCAGTGAGTTCTACCGCGACTATTTCCTCGAAGGCTTCGATATGATGAAGGATCAGGACTACGCTATCGCCATCTATCCGCGCCTGAGTTTTGGCCCCGGTCAGCGCTACGCATCCAAGGGTTGCTACATCGTTCAGCCCGTAGGGACTGATAACAGCGAACTGGTAAAGGCAAGCAACTGGACCATTAACTAATAAGCTGGAAAGAAATGCCCAGACAGGGCGGTATTTTAAAACTGCAACACGCAACAAAGGGCAGTTACGCATAGACAAAGATTAAGAATACAGAAGGAGGGCACATAGATGCTGACATTCAAAACACCATTAGCATACAGGTTGACCGTTATTATCATGACAATGGGGATATCGGTCTTCTGGTCAACGCCACTGGCAGCCAGTGACAACATGGACCATAGCACACGTCATCACAGTGCTGATGAACACGCTGCCCACAGACAGATGAAAAACCAGGCAGGCTATACCCGTAAAGAGTCAAGCTACCAGATTCCCTCTGTTAGTCTGACAGATCAGCATGGACAAAAGGTAACCGTAGATGATGTGCTGGGTGGCAATGATCCGGTAATCCTTAACTTCATCTTTACTACCTGTACCACTATCTGCCCGGTATTGAGCGCCAGCTTTGCCCAGTTGCAGAAAAAATATGCTTCCGACCTGACGGGCGTGCATATGGTCTCTATTACCATCGACCCCGAACACGATACACCAGCAAAATTAAGAGAATACGCACAGAAATTCGGTGCCAGTGAAAACTGGACATTTCTGACCGGGAATCTGAATGACGTCCATGATGTACTCAAGGCATTCGAGGCCTATCGTGGTGACAAGATGAGCCATATTCCCCTGACCTTTCTGCGTACCTCATCCGAAGATAGCTGGGTCAGGCTGGAAGGCTTTGCCAGCGCAAGTGATCTGATGCGTGAATACCGGACACAGACATCGAAAGTAGTATCTGGTGAGTCTTAGCAAGTCAGCACTGACTTATGCAGATATGGCATATGCATAAATACTAAGGGGGTTATTGATTAGCTGACATCGTTTTATCAAATATGCGGAAAAATACAGGTTTTCAGTAAAAAGTGGCTGATTGATGTCGGTTAATCAATGTACTTATTAGTACCGTTGAGGTCGTAATAATGAAAATACTGTTAGTTGAAGACGATGCATTGCTGGGGTATGGCGTGCGGGCCGGGTTGTCGCAGGCAGGGTTCATTGTGGACTGGTTGCGGAATGGAGAGCAGGCGCTTTTAGCTACAGCTTTGGGCCACTATGACCTGATGATCCTGGATCTTGGCTTGCCGAAAATTGACGGCATGAATGTGCTGTACACACTGCGCA
>Ga0209013_10004843_pt1 | contig 11724 bp, 11 predicted proteins | sample Cruoilmetagenom2_FD_187291 | JGI IMG/M metagenome (GOLD analysis project Ga0209013, IMG submission 187291) | Oil polluted marine microbial communities from Coal Oil Point, Santa Barbara, California, USA - Sample 2 (SPAdes) (version 2) | ecosystem: Environmental > Aquatic > Marine > Oil seeps ...
CACCTAAGCTTCAGGCTCTCGTGCGAAAACAAGTTTTCGCGTCGATCCTTCCAGCGCCGGCGTCGGTCTACCGTGGCCTTCTCCGCTTTTCAGTGTTCCATTTGTTTGGCCAGGAAGTGGGCGGCGGTTTCGACGGCTTTTTGTTCCGATTCTCCGATGAAGTGAACTTTTGATAGCAGGTAGACTGCACCTATTGGATCTCCACCAGAAATAATCGGGGCCACACAATACGATTTCACTTGCTCAACTTGTCCTGGAACCCATTCTACTGATTTCTCGATTTTTTCCGTTACAATCGTTCTCATTTGCAGAATGTCTTCGGCTTGGGAGGATAATCGACGATTTAAATAATCTTTTTTCGATACTCCTGCCACTGCAATCATCTCGTCCCGATCGCTAATAAAAGCGGGTGTTCCTAGTGTCGCATACAGCGTCTCTGCATACTCTTGAGCAAAATCACCAAGTTCACTAATCGGAGAGTACTTTTTTAATATGACTTCTCCATCGCGGTCCGTAAAGATTTCGAGCGGGTCTCCTTCACGAATTCGAAGCGTTCTTCTAATTTCTTTCGGAATGACGACACGGCCGAGGTCATCAATTCGTCTGACGATACCTGTAGCTTTCATCCTTGTTGCCTCACTTTCGACAGAATTCAAATTTCTTTGATTTCTATCGTAGTATGCATCAAGTTTGGGCAAAATATGCAAGTGCGGAATTACTCACCAACAGAGGGAGCTAATTCATTAATAGCTTTCGGTAAAAGTTGCACCATTGTTTCCAAAACATCAAATGGATGGTGCTTTTCTGTTTTCTTTTCATCGATCGTCACAAGTAATTGTTGTTGGCTAGTCATTTGGAATCCAACGGCACGACCAAACGCCAACGATGCTTCCACTAACATGGCGCCATTTGTTTTTTTCGTACCTGTTTCCGAAAGTTTGATCGTTAATTGATTCTGTTTCTCTTTTATGGATTCAACATTTGCTTGTTTTGCCCATACTTTCATTCGAGCAATTCGCATCAAACGTTCTGCTTCAATTGGCAAGTTTCCAAAACGGTCAATTAATTCATCTACTAAATCATCATAGTCTTTCTCACTTTCCATCGCTTTGATGCGTTTATACATTTGAATCTTCTGGAATCCATCTGGAATATAAGCATCTGGCAAGTAAGCATCAAATGGTAATGAAATTTCGACTTCGAGGATTTCATCCTTTTTAATACCTGTTTGTTTCTCTTCTATCGCCTCTTGTAACATTTGTGCGTATAAATCAAAGCCAACCGAATCAATAAAGCCATGTTGTTGTGAACCTAGTAGATTCCCAGCCCCTCGAATAGATAAGTCACGCATAGCAATTTTGAATCCTGATCCGAGTTCAGTAAATTCTTTTATAGCTTGCAGACGCTTTTCTGCTACATCTGTTAATACTTTATCGCGTTGATACATGAAATAAGCATAGGCCACACGGTTTGAACGTCCTACACGACCTCTTAGTTGGTATAACTGCGAAAGTCCCATTCGATCTGCATTTTGAACGATCAACGTATTAACATTCGGAATATCTATTCCTGTTTCGATAATCGTGGTTGTGACTAACACATCATAATCGCCTTCCAAAAACGATAGAATTACAGATTCCAACTCGCGTTCCGTCATTTTTCCATGGGCGTAACCAACACGAGCTTCCGGTACTAACATTTGAATCTCTTCTACTTTTCGTGTCATATCTTCTACTCGATTGTATAAATAAAATGACTGTCCCCCACGTGCCATCTCACGTTCAATTGCCTCCCGAATGAGCGCACCATTTTGTTCCATAACATAGGTTTGCACGGGAAAACGATTGGCGGGTGGTGTCTCGATTACGGATAAATCACGTACACCAATCATCGACATATGGAGTGTTCGTGGAATAGGAGTAGCTGTTAACGTCAACACATCGACATTTGTTTTTAATTGTTTAATCTTTTCTTTATGAGTTACACCAAATCGCTGCTCTTCATCCACAATCAATAGGCCTAAGTCGTGATACACAATGTCCTTAGATAATAAACGATGGGTACCAACCACTACATCAATTGTGCCTGCTTTTAAACCATTCGTTGTTTCTGTTTGTTGTTTTTTTGAGCGGAACCGACTAAGGAGTCCAACCTCTACAGGGAAATCTGCAAATCGCTCTTTCATCGTTTCGTAATGCTGTTGAGCTAAAATGGTTGTCGGTACTAAGAAAGCTACTTGTTTACTGTCCTGAACGGCTTTAAATGCAGCTCGTATCGCAACTTCGGTCTTTCCGTAACCAACATCCCCACAAATCAAGCGATCCATAGGTCGTTCTTTTTCCATATCACGTTTAACTTCTTCAATCGAACGCAATTGGTCATCTGTCTCTTCATAGGGAAACGCCGCTTCAAATGACTGTTGCATATCTTGGTCGGGCTCAAATGCATGGCCTTTTTCTGATTCACGTTTGGCATAAAGGATAATCAAGTCATCTGCAATGTCTTGTACTGCAGCAGAAACTTTTGTCTTCGTCTTCTTCCACTCAGCACCACCAAGTTTATGTAACTTAGGTTCTTTTTCCTCGGATGCCACATACTTTTGAATTTGGTCAATTTGATCAACAGGCACAAACAGTTTATCTTCCGCACGATAGCGAATATGCAAATAATCTTTATGAATCCCATTGATTTCAAGTGTTTCAATGCCAAGGTATTTCCCAATCCCATGGTGAATATGAACGATATGATCACCCGGTTTAATTTCCGAATAACTTTTGATCCGTTCAGCATTTGTCATTTTTTGCGGACGTGTTTTCTTTTTCGAACGTTGTTTAAAGAGTTCCTCATCCGTCAGGACTGCCAAGCGTTGAAGCGGCAATTCAAAACCACTTGAGATTTCACCTTCCACAATATAGACACCAGGCAGTTCAGGTGTACTTCGTTCAGCGATTATATGACTGTCTATCTGGTAATCCTCCAGGACATCTTTCACTTTTTTCTGACGCTCCTGGCCTTCTGCTAAGATGAAGACAAAAAATTTCCCGGCAACAAAACGTTCCATTTCGTTCTGCAATACACTCATTTGTCCATGGAAATGTTGCATAGGTTTACATGAAAAAGCGACCGTTTTCTTCAAAGGAATGCCAGAAAACGTGCGTGCAAATAAAGAGAAGTAGACTTTTCTTTGATCTAACATTCCAAGTATTTCTTTGAAATTAAACGAAAGTTTTATACCATGAACCGTTTTACCTTCTTCAAGTAATGAAACGTACCAATCTTTTTCCTCGCGCTCGAGTGAGTCGGTTGTTTCTTGGATTCGTCCAAGCTCATCGAACAACACCAAACCGTCTTTAGCAAAATAATCGCCCAAAAAGGTAGGATGCTCTTCAAATATAGATACATACTTGGTCAATTGTTCAGGAACATCGCCTTGTCTCAATAGCTCGATGTCATGCGTAATATGTTGAAGAAGCAGTTCCTTTGTTTCGGCTTTCTTCACTTTCTTTAAGCTAGCAGCCAATGATTCTTCTAATTTTTCGGCAAAAATGATAAGTTGCTGGCGCGTCCACACAAACTCAGTTGCAGGAAGAATGCAAATCTTTTCAAGCTTTTCAATTGACCGTTGATCTTCCGCAGAAAAAGTGCGAATCGAATCAACTTCCGTATCAAAAAATTCTAGGCGTACGGGATTTTGCAAATAAATCGGGTAAATATCTAAAATTCCCCCACGTAAGGCAAACTCTCCTGGTGCCGTAACCATGGGTTGTCTGGAATAACCCATTGCCACCAATTGATCTAACCAATCGACTACAACCACTTCTTGCCCTACAGCCGTTTCAAGACGACTTGCCCGCCATTGGTTCAAGTTTGGCATATGACGACGAAGTCCTGCAATCGGTGTAATAACTACCCCACGCTTTTGTGTCAGCATAAAATCTAGCGTCTCAATACGCTCCGCACGAAGTTCAGGACTCGAAACAGATAAGTCAGCAGCAATCAATTCATCAGCTGGATAGAGGCGTACTTCTTTTTCGCCGATTAATTTCACCATATCTTCATATAAACGTTGTGCCTGTAGCAAATTGGGTGAAACTATTAATATCGGTTTATCCATCTCATCTGCGATAGACTTCATGAATAGTGGACGTGCTCCACCTGTGAGACCTGTGACCAGTTGCTGATCGATTCCTTTTTGGAGATCTTCAAGTACGGTATGAATATGATGGTCTTTCATAAATAATCGATGTAATGGTTCCATATGAACCTCCTTATAAGAAAAGCGGAAAGTGCCACTCTAGCCTGTCGCCGGCGCTGGAGGGCCGATTCGAAAGCCTGCTTTCGCATGAGTGCCTGAAGCTTAGGTGCAGGCTGGCACTTGGAGCTAGACAGTAAGAATAGCGGAAAGCGCCTACCTAGCCTGTCGCCTACGCTGTAGCTAGACTCGAAAAGATATTAGATGTGACTAGTAAACAGAAAAAGGCTTTGTGCGCGTGAGCCGCGCCAAAGCTGCCTGCTATTGTATCCAATTGTTCATCTCGTAGTAATTTGGATTATCCTGTAGAGATTTTTCACAATGCTCACACGTACTCGTAACAGTTATTGACCCTTTTTCATCTTGTGTGATGAACTCTTCAGCAAACTCTTCTTTCATTTGCTTCACTCGACCATCCTGCAGTGCGGAACGGTCAGGTATATGCCCCATTTCATTATTGCAGTGTCTACATTTTACACGAATTGCCATAGCACGGACCGGCCTCCTTTTTCAAAGTATAGACCGGTCGGACTCAAATTATTCCTTAAGCACCATTAAAACGATTCATTACTTCAAGAAATGGAGACGTTAGCCACTTTTCACAAGCGTCCGCACTGTTTTTTATTGCCTCGTTCATTAGAGGTTTTTCATCCGATAAAAACTTCGATAGCACATAGTCCGGCACTTTCATTCCTGCCGGGGGACGATCAACCCCAACTCGAATACGATTGAATTCTTGTGTCCCTAGGTGTTGAATGATCGACTTTATCCCATTATGACCTCCTGCACTGCCTTTTTGACGAAGTCGTAACTTGCCCACCGCTAAGTCCAAATCATCGTATATCACGACGATTTGATCTTCAGCGATCTCGTAATAATCCATTAAAGGAACAATGCACTCCCCCGACAAGTTCATATAGGTGAGCGGTTTAACTAATAACACTTTACCTTCTGGTCGATGAATGACCGTGTACATCCCTTTAAATTTCATTTGTGTTAAAGGGGAATTAAAACGGTTAGCTAACTCATCTACTACATCAAACCCAATATTATGTCTCGTGTGTTCATATGGTTTTCCGGGATTCCCGAGTCCAATAATCATTTTCATAAAAAAACGTCCTTTTCTTTCTTAATGACTCTTATTTTACCATAAAGCATGTACTTTTTTACAAAGTCACTGTTAACTCTTAAAAACCAGGCAGAAAAAAAGACTGTCAAATGACAGTCCCCTTTTGTACCTATTTATAAACTTGATTCGCCTTCTTTTTCAGAACCCACCTGCTTATCTGCATCAACCGCTACAGCAGGTTCATCTGCAGTAGTTTCTAGTTCTTCATCAGAACGTGGAGCTGATACGGATACTAATGTAAAATCATCTTCATTTAAAATCGTGAAGTTTGTTTTCTCACGAATATCGCCTACGGTAAGCGTTTCACCAATCGCAAGATCAGATACGTCTACTTCAATCGAATCTGGAATTTCTGAAGGTTTTACTTTAACGCTAACTTCTCGGTTTGGTTGATTTACAACGCCACCTTCTCTCGCACCAATTGCAGTGCCAGTAAAAGTAACCGCTACATTCAATTCAAGCTCATCCGACATATTAATTGCTAAAAAGTCCGCATGAACAAACTGACCTTTTAACACATCCATTTGGTAATCACTCAATACCACATTTACTTCATTGCCATCAACGTCTAATTTCATAACGCCGTTACGGCCAACTTCACGAAGAGTTTTTAGCAAGTCAAGTTCACTTACTGAAACTGTTGTTGAATCGGTATTATAACCATAAACAACTGCAGGTACGAGACCTTTTCCACGTAAGTTTGTTAAATTTGATTGTTTACCTGTATCGCGTGATTGTGCTTTTACTGTTGTAGCCATAGATTTCCACTCTCCTGTGTAAGTCATTCTACTGTTAAGTTTACCCAACTCACACAAAATGAAACCTATGTCCTATCAATCAAATAAAGTACTTACTGATTTTTCTTCAAATACACGTACAATTGCCTCTGCCAATAAACGAGCTACTGACAATTGCTTTATTTTTGGAGAATATTTTTCTTCAGCTAATTCAATTGAATTCGTGATGACTAATTCTTTAATTGGAGAGTTATCAATACGCTCAATTGCAGGGCCTGATAATACAGGATGTGTACAACATGCATATACCTCTTTTGCTCCAGCTTGTACAAGTGCGTTTGCACCAAGTGTAATTGTGCCTGCAGTATCGATAATATCGTCGATTAGAATAGCAATTTTCCCATCAACATGCCCAACGATGTTCATGACTTCCGCAACATTTGGACGTGGGCGACGTTTATCAATGATGGCAATCGGTGCTTTTAAGCGATCCGCTAATTTACGTGCACGTGTAACTCCACCATGATCAGGAGAAACAATGACAATTTCAGCAGGATCAATATTTTTAGCTTGGAAATACTCTGCCAAGATTGGCACAGCGATTAAGTGGTCAATTAATATATCAAAGAAACCTTGAATTTGAGGAGCATGTAAATCTAACACTATCGTACGTGTGGCGCCAGCAGTTTCAAGCAAGTTTGCCACTAGTTTCGCAGTAATCGGTTCACGAGCACGTGCTTTACGGTCTTGACGGGCATAACCATAGTAAGGAATAACAACGTTTACTGTGCGTGCAGAAGCACGTTTCACAGCGTCTACCATAATCAATAATTCCATTAGATTTTCGTTTACAGGAGAAGAAGTTGATTGAATGATGAAAACATCACACCCACGAATACTTTCTTCGATGTTAATTTGAACTTCACCATCAGCAAAGCGGTTAACAGAGATTTTCCCTAGTGGGACTCCTACTACTTCCGCTATTTCTTTAGCTAGTGACTCATTTGAGTTTAAAGAAAAGATTTTCAACTTCGTGTCTGCATATTGGTAAGACATGATAATCCTCCTGTTATTTTAAGTTTAGTTTTTTGGCATAACCGTCTTTATTCTCTTGTCGTGCGCGTGCTATCGACAAAGCTTGAGCTGGTACATTTTTCGTAATGGTTGAACCTGCTGCTACGTATGCACCTTGACCAATCGTCACTGGAGCTATCAAGTTTGAGTTACACCCAACAAACGAGTCATCTTCAATAGTTGTTACGAATTTATTTTTACCATCATAATTAACTGTAATCGTGCCACAACCGATGTTCACACGTTCTCCAACTTCAGCGTCACCAATATAACTTAAATGCGATACTTTTGATTGGTTGCCTAATTTGGTTTTTTTAATTTCAACAAAGTTACCAATTTTCGCTTCGTTGCCAATCTCTGAATCAGGACGAATATGTGCAAATGGACCGACTGCTGTATCTTCTCCAATGACACTTTGTGTAACAACAGATGAATGAACAGTTGTCCGATGACCAATTTTGCTTCCTTTGATGTGGCTATTAGGACCGATTAAACAATCTTCTCCTATTTCACTTGCCCCTTCAATAATGACACCTGGTTGTAAAATCGTATCTGAACCAATTACAGCATCCGCACTAATGAATGTATTTGATGGGTTAATAATCGTTACACCATTTCGCATATGTTTTTCTGCAATACGTTCACGCATAAGCGTTTCTGCTTGCGCAAGTGCCACACGATCGTTCACACCAAGAGTCTCTGCAAAATCATCCGTTGCGTAGGCAGAAACGATTTCACCTTGTTGTTTTAAAATCTCTATTACGTCGGGTAAATAGAATTCACCTTGAGAGTTATCATTTTTCACTAACTTCAATGCGGCAAATAAAGCTAGATTATCAAAGCAGTATGTGCCTGAATTTATTTCTTTCACTAGTTGTTCATCAGGAGTGGCATCTTTTTGTTCTACGATGCGTTCCACATGACCTTCTGGGTTACGTAAAATACGTCCATAACCAGTCGGATTTTCTGGAATCCCGGTAAGAATCGTTGCTTTTGCAGTCGTTTCTTTATGATGCGCAAGTAGTGCTTGCATAGTTTCAGGACGAATCAATGGTGTATCGCCGCAAACCACAAGCGTAGTACCTGGCAATGTGCCAATTGCTGTATCCGCTTGCAAAACTGCATGTGCAGTACCAAGTTGTTGTTCTTGAAGTGCATATTCACTACGGTTTCCTAGTTGGTCTTGTACCTTTTCAGCACCATGACCCACGATGGTTACAATACGTTCTGCACCAATGCCTTGTATATGATCCACTACGTGTTCAACCATAGGTTTCCCACATACAGGATGTAAAACTTTATATAATTTGGACTTCATACGTGTTCCTTGACCTGCAGCTAAAACCACTGCGTATGTATGTGTCATTTTGTGAGTCCTCCAGTTATAGTCAATTTCCTCTTTTGACTATAGCCGAATTACACCTTTAATTCAAGGTTTTCAAGCTTGACAAAATGATGACAAAACTATTAATATTATTTGTTTTCAAAACAGAGAATATTTAACAACTAAACTTATGTATATTATTTAATATATTTCGTTTTAGAATACTGACAGACAAATGATTAATAAAAAAAAGAAACCTATCATGTTATATGACAAGTTTCTTGGACTTTTAAGCTCCCGCTTCTTCATATGTGATTATTTCTTCTTCGCTAGGTTCATAATAAGCTTTTAGTACCGCTTCTTGAATTTTTGTTCGTGTTCCTGCATTAATCGGATGTGCAACATCGCGAAATTCTCCATCTGGAGTTCGTTTACTAGGCATCGCTACAAATAGTCCTGCGTTGCCGTCAATGACCCGAATATCATGCACGACAAACTCATTGTCGAGTGTGATGGAAGCAATGGCTCGCATACGGCCATCTGTCTGTACTCTACGTAATCTAACATCTGTTACTTCCATTCTCTCACCACCTTTCTTCTTAGATGACTTACAGACTCTGACAACTAGATTCTACATCTATTACTTATTTCCCTTCTTTTTTGACCGAATTTTTAAAATATTTATAGTTTAATTAGATTATTTTTAAATAAAAATCACAATTCAATAAAAAAATGCCAAGAAAGAGAAATAGCTTCTTGCTTGGCATGGTTAATTGTTATTGGGTAACCACATGATATTCTTTTGTTTCTCCGTTTGGAAAAGTAACTTTAGCATCAATAGCAACATAGCCTTCTTTTATTGGAAATGCTTGGACGATTTGGTCAATCACTTCATCATCAGAAAGATTCTCAGTAATCCTCAACTTCTTGAGCATGGGTTCTAATACAGCCTTCGCATCAGATCCTCTTACATTTTCTTCCGAAAATCTATTCGAGTATTCCATATCCGTTGAATCTTTTTCATTATATATAGCAACTAGTGCGTCAGCTAGTTCCGGCATTTCTACATGTAGTTCAAGGCGATTAAATCCAAAAGTGGATTCAGGAAGATCCCCTGGATTATCTTCTGAGGTTTCCTCAGTATTTTCCACTGGTTTATCTTCTGGGTTACCCGCTGTTTCATCACCTGAATTAGAATCTTCAACTTCATTACCCATTTTATTATTTGTTGTGTCCTTTGTAACTTCCCCATCGTCCGCACACGCACTTAAAATCAAAGTGAAAGTGAGCATGAAAATGGTGATTAATAATCCTTTTTTCAATTTCATTTTTGACACCCTTTCAAATTTTCCTTATTCCTTGTATTGCCTAAAAATAAATCATCTAACCATTATTAGTATTCTTCATTATTATCATTTACATACAAAAGTAGGTGGTTATTATTTTTCGAACTGACAGTAAAGGGTTTACGTTTTTCAAAAAAAAACCATCGAGTCTTGCCTCGATGGTTTCTCAATTATTTAAGCTATAACAGCAATGACTTCAATTTCAACTTTTGCATCTTTCGGCAATCGAGCTACTTCAACGGTAGAACGTGCGGGTTTATGTTCACCAAAATGCTGACCATAAATATCGTTAAAAACAGCAAAATCATTCATATCTTTAATAAATACAGTTGTCTTCACCACTTGTTGTAATGAAGATCCAGCTTCTTCTAAAACCGCTTTTAAGTTTGCAAACACTTGATGTGTTTGTTCAATAATTGAACCTTCCACCATGTCTCCCTCTGCAGTTAATGGAATTTGCCCAGAACTATAAAACATATCATTTACAATGATTCCTTGAACGTATGGACCAATAGCTGCCGGTGCTTTAGTAGTAGATACTGCTTTCATTGTGAATTTCCACCTTTCGAAAAATAATTACCTTCTGTTAATGCAATCGTACGGTCTTTTTCATTTACTTCGTGTAATTTTACCAATGATAGATAGTTTTCAACTAATTGTTCACCTGCATGTTCTGTTTCAACTAATACAGCAACTCCTGCAACTTCACAATTGAATTCTTCAAGCAAGTTCTTCATACCATTCATCGTACCGCCGACTTTCATGAAGTCATCGGTTATGAGGACTCGTTGGCCACTTTTCATACTGCGTTTTGACAACACCATTGTTTGAATACGACGGGAAGACCCGGAAACATAATTTATACTGACAGTCGAACCTTCAGTTACCTTACTGTCTCGTCGTACTACAACAACCGGGACATTTAAATGACGAGCAATTGCATGTGCGATCGATATCCCTTTCGTCGCTACCGTCATGATGGCATCAATTGGTTCTTTTGCAAAAGCCGAGGCAAATACTTTTCCGACACGGTTCATCAATTCAGGGTTACCAAGCAGGTCCGTCATATATAGATAACCTCCAGGCAGCAAGCGATCGGAGTGTCCAAGCTCTTCCATAAAGTCTCGAATCACTTCACGAATCGCTTCATCACGCATTTTGGGAATGTATTTAACACCACCAGCAGCACCTGGAACAGTCATTAATAAACCGATACCTTTTTCTTCAAATGTTTCTTTAACAATCGTTAAATCTTCACTAATTGAAGACTTAGCCGATTGATACATATCTGCAAATAACGTTAACGGAATCAACTGTTTCGGATGGTCTAACAAATAATGAGTCATATCAACCAAACGCTCACTGCGTTTCCACTTCATTGGCCACACTCCTAAACGCGAATGTTTTATATGTAAATTACCACAAATATACGGTTTTAAGCAAGCGAATCCCGATCTCCTAATAGTCGTACCACATAAACTTCGTCACAAAAACCGCGTAATCCATTATAGATTCGGTTAACTCGTGACTCGTGTTGAACAACACCAAAGACAGTTGGACCACTACCGCTCATTAAGACCGCATCCGCTCCAAACTTAGTCATCTGTTCTTTTATGGTTGAAACTTCTGGATGTAACTTTAACGTAACCGTTTCTAATGCATTCCCCATCGATTTGCACATTAATTCGTAGTCTTTCTCTTGAATCGCTCGGATCATCGCTTTTGTATCTGGATGAATGACTTCATGTAATTTCAAACTACCGTAGACATCCGCTGTTGAGACACCAATCGTTGGTTTTGCTAAAATTATCCAACAATTAGGCGGAGCGGTGAGTTCTTGGATTTGCTCTCCTCTACCTGTT
>Ga0209013_10004844_pt1 | contig 11718 bp, 8 predicted proteins | sample Cruoilmetagenom2_FD_187291 | JGI IMG/M metagenome (GOLD analysis project Ga0209013, IMG submission 187291) | Oil polluted marine microbial communities from Coal Oil Point, Santa Barbara, California, USA - Sample 2 (SPAdes) (version 2) | ecosystem: Environmental > Aquatic > Marine > Oil seeps ...
TCAGTTCCATTACGAGGGTTCCATTTGCGATAAATCTCTCCAGCCTTATCGATGATTTGCTGATCGACCGATGCGGTCTGAAATTGTGCCAGGAATAAAAGTGTGGTCGACTCCTCTGCCGGCCGCATGAAAAAGACCACTTCAGCACGCTGCATTGCGCCAATCCAGAGATCATACTGTTCATTATTCCGAAGTCGTTTGAGCAAATTGAACGCCTTACGTTCACCGCGCAAATGCCAAATGAGAACATCTGAATCTAAATAGGCCTTCATCGCTTGTATCTTTCCTGAGATTTGCGCATGGTATCTTTGATGGTGTGCACAGTTTTATCTGCTGATTTATCGCGCTGCCAGCTTCCGAAAGTATGGGTCAAAACATCGAAATTCTTTTCCAACTCGATCTTTTCAACATAACACCGGACTGCATTTTCAAGAACTGCCTTTTTCGATGTTCCCAGCATTTTTGCTAACATGCCGATATTTCGAATCACAGCCTCATCCATTCGGGTTGAAATAATTTTGTCCACAGCAACCTCCTTTTTTCATACGTAAGAAATATAACGTAAGCATATTGATCTGTCAAACATATACGCGCAGACAAAGGCAATCCAAATTTGGTTGCACTTCTTTATATACCCCAAAATTAAAAAATGTAATCATTGCAAATCGACTGCCGAATTAAATTTAAGATTTTACAGATTATTTCATCTATTTGATATGACTTAAGAATCAAAGGTATTGTTACAAAGTCTTCTGTTTGGAGGGATCACCGGGCTTGATGTAATCACCTGTTTTTCAGAAAATCTCAAATTCATAGGTTTCTACTGAAAGTCCTAATGGAGTCCAGTTCAATACCGAAACCCGCCTCGCTGGCAAAAGCCGGGGCCCTGTGGCATGCGCCGGAATGACATTCCCGGAAGATATTCTCGTCGGATTGAGATTGCCACAAGGCCGTCGAATTTAAGAACAGCGTCAGATACCAGAATGTCTTATTTCGGCAGCCTCACAGGCTGCATGCCGATAGCAACTGCGTAGCGCGTCACGGCACTGCGCAAGGCCTTGCGGTCGGCTGGGGACACACGTCTTTTGACATTGTCGGTTTCAAACCGGTATGACAGGACATGCAGCTTGCGGATTTTTCTATCGGCTTTTAAATCGACCCGTGCCACTAATTTCTCCCCGGCCAGCACTGGCAGACAGTAGTAACCGTAAACGCGCTGGTGGGCAGGTTTAAAAATCTCAAGCACCTGGTCGAAACCAAACAACCGGCGCACACGTGCGCGATCCCATAGCACCGGATCGAAGGGGGACAGGAGAACGCCCTGGTCTTTGCGCGGGCGCACCCTTTTAAGGCGTTCAGCCAGTTCAACATCCTGCGGACGAATCCAGCCGGGGGTGCGTCTGTCGCCATCATCCACCAGAGTGCAGGCAACGATAGCTCCTTTTTCCGTCAATCGCACCAACGCCGCCCGAATAGATACACCTATATTGCGCAAGCGCCAGGTTTGTGCGAGGGTTCCGGTGGTAGCCCACCCGTGCCCCTGCAGTCCGAGCAGCAACAAACGCTCCAGCGCTTCGCCCCGGGATAGTGCATCCTCGCGCCAGCACTCCGGTATCACGCGTTCGGTCAGATCGTAGACTCGCTGAAAATTTGAGCGTTCGCGGATGGCCAGAATACCGGCCGACCAGAGGGCGGTAGCCATCCGTTTGGCGATCTTAAGATCCCACCAGCCGCGGCTGCCGCGACCTTCCAGATCGAGGGAGCGCACGGGGCCTTCTTCCCGAATGCGATGAGTTAGGTCTTCGGCCATACGGGGATGCTGCCCGATCAGATCCCCCCACCAGGGGTGATGCTGAAATTCCTGCCGGCGAAAGGCAAATACTGGATATAGGTCGATAGGAAGCCAACAGGCCTCGTGCCCCCAGTATTCGAACAACGGCTCACCGGGTTGCAGTAGGGTTTCCGCCAGCGCCGGATCGAACCCTTCCAGGCGGGACAACAGGACCAGGGCATGGCTGCGGGCGCCGGCCACGGCCACCGTGTCCAGTTGCAGATAACCGAAACGCTGGATCACGCAATGAGCTGCCCGACGCGCACGCCGGGTCACGCCAGTCGCCCGCCGGGGCATCCCGCTCCATTCGGGCTTGAGCAGACCGGCCCGGGTCAGCGCCAGCCGCCGGGCTTGTGTCAGATCAAGGGTTTCCATGAAAACGGGTATCGTTCCTGCCTGTGAAATCCATATATTGTATGCGTAAGCATAATCTTGAATATTCTGAAAATGCTCCTCTTCATTGAAATCTCAAACATTGCTAAGATTATTTCGAGGCTCAATCGGTGTGAACACCCCTCGTTGTTGTTCGATGATTTCTGCAGCATCAAAACAGAGATCTTCATGATAACGTGGTCCGATAATCTGTACCCCTTGAGGTAAACCATCGACCACTTGAACAGGAGTTACAACACTTGGTAAACCAAGCAGATTGCAGATTTCGGTTAGCCCGATAGACCGTATAAAGTGATTTAACTGTTCAGACCCCGCAAGATCAAAATCGACTTCTAATGGTTGCAGCGTCGATACGGGTCCCAGAACCAAAGGATACTGTTCCATAAACAGGTTCCATCCGAGGGCAATTCTGTGCCGTTCCGCTATGGCCTTCATGTAAGTCGGCAGATCCGGTTCCGTATTCTCGATAATTCTTTCAAGAAAGGTTTTGGCATTCTTGGAAATGATTGAAAGCATTCCCGGGAGATAACTTTGTATTTCCATGACAGAAATCTGTTGAAGTATCTCAGTTGACTCACTGATTAAAGGCGGATCAATCTCCTTGATAACATATCCTGCATTGGCCAAAACATCTGCTGCCTTCCTGATCGCCTTTGCAACAACAGGAGAGCACCCATGCCCTGTAGGATCGGTGGTCAAGGCCACATTGACAGGACCAGGCATCGTAGAACCCAGACGCAAAGCAGGAGTCCACCATGGATCTCTTGGATCAGGCTGGCTCATAATATCTAAAGCAAGGCGGAGATCCTGAACATGTCGTGCCATCGGTCCATTGACGCACGCAAATTGATCGTAAAAAAGTGGGGGATCAGAAAAAATTGAGGTGGATATACGGGATATCCTGCCAAAAGAAGGTTTCAGTACAGTTATTCCGCAACATTGGGAAGGATAGCGGAGCGAGCCGCCCATATCATTGCCTACTCCGAGAGGGGACATCCCGGTCGCAATGGCAACCGCTTCTCCCCCGCTTGAACCACCTGGCGTTAGGGAAGGATTCCATGGATTGAGTGTAGCACCTCTCAAATCATTATTGGTATGCCAACGTATACCGAAGTCAGGCATATTGGTTCGACCTATCGGAATGGCACCCGCCTTCTTGAGGTGAGTGACGACAGGAGCATCCGTTTGCGGCAAAGAGTCTTTTAAATCAACAATTCCGTGGGTCGTTGCGGAGCCAACAAGATCAATGTTTTCCTTGAAGGTCATAGGAACACCATGAAGCGGCCCAAGTTCTTCTTCTGCCGCAATCTTCTTGTCTGCTTCACTTGCTAAGCGAAAAGCATCTTCCTCCAGAACAACCGTCACTGCATTCACTTTGTGATTCACAGCCTCAATACGATCAAGGTGTGCCCGGATCACCTCCCTACATGATATTTTCTTTTGCCGAATGGCTTTCGCCAATTTGGTGGCACCCCACTGCCATAGAGAAACTTCCATATTGTTTGATTTCCTCTATACGTATTGAGATTACAATTTGCTCTAAACTTCAGATATGTAGATGTCATCAAGAAATGCAGATCGCAATATAGCTGACACCACATCTTGGAGTCGATAAGAATATTGCGTAACTACGCTAATAAATCTCCTATAATAGTTTGTATGTTTTGTTTCAAGGCCGGCTCACGCTGTTTCATAGTACCCGATCTGTTCACCGCCAAGCCTAACACCGAGCCCGTTGATAACACGATTGGAGTAGTTGAAGCTAGCGGCTACCTGGTTTACCTCCAGTATTTCTTCATCCTTTGCACCCTGTCCCCTCAGTTGATCGATGTCGGTGCGATATAAATCGCCAGGTGCTATGGTCAATTTCCTAACATATATCAACAAATGCAGCTCTTTGCCTTCAAAAACAGCGCCCAGATTGTCGTTTTGAAATGCATCCAAAATATCCGTTGAACGGTCAGGTTCTCCCAACAGATGTTTCAGGTTTGCATAGTGATGTTCCACCGCATAAGGGCATCGGTTTAATACACTGGTATAAACTGCAACCGCCTCAAGAAACCAGGGTGGGCATGCCGGATCTTCAAAATGAAGGGCGCTACGGTACAGCCGGTCATGCCCCAGAATGGTATCCGGCCTCAGGCTCTGGGCTTGGTAGACACGGTCAACCTGGCCACTGGGTGACTTCACTTGTTCGTAGATATCTTTCAGCAATCCTGAAGCTGAATCTGGTGAAATTACGGCAAGCCAACATGTTGACATATGGAAGCCTCCTATTCGTGTGGAATTCAAATCCGATGATTAGGTAGCTATAGCCTTAAAACTAAATATGAACAGGTACAACTGGATAATTGAGAACATGGCCAGTTTTATGTCCGGTGTGAAACCTGTGAATTCCTGACATATCCACAACGTTAACCGATTCGAATACCATTACAAATATCCCATTTCTGACAAAAATGCAAAAAAGGACAAACCCCACAGAATTGAAGCTACCTTTTTCAACAATAAATCTTTAAAATATAATTGTTCCGGTGAGCTTAAAATTTCTTGGATTATGTCAACTTATTGTTATCACATAAGAATTTATACTCTGTTACATAATCATAAGTTGAGATGGATTTCCGAGGATGATGAAATCTTCAGTTTTTGCTGATACCGATATTGGGAAACTTGATTTGATAATCATTAGCGTAAACGAATCTACTTGTTCTCTGATACTCCTTTTAGGATACAATTTTCACAAGAAATCGTTACAGAATATCGGTCATCGCAAACCCGATACCGATGCTGGTTTCATTGGAGTCGTAATCGATCATACTCTGACCGTAACCGGTGAAACCCTGGACATATCCCTTGAGATACGTGTAATTACCAAGGGGAAAGCTCCAGGTTGCCTCAACCGCCCCCTTGTCGAATCCGGATTCCAGATTGTTGCGCGTCATGACAGCAACGGTATTACGATGCCACTTGTAGGCGGCTACGAACTCGCCATGTCCCATATAATCTGTGATGTCTGAATTGTTGTCGTCTTCGCTGTCCTCCGGAACCCGGTACCATGGCTTGATGCTAAATACGAGATTGCCCTTTTCAAAAACGAAACTGGCAAATATCCGGTTCCAGCTTCTGGATATGGGTTCGTTCCTGCCGTTGGACTGATGTATAAAACCAAAGGCATTCAAAGTGTTCTTAATCCCCCAGAAGGACCAGTTGCTGTGGAATTGCGTCCAGACTTCCGGAGAGTGATTGGTCTCCCGGAAAACGGCTGAAAGATCTTTGTTGTACATCTGCCAGTACGACCGCACCGTATAGGCGCCGAAGACGTCCATCTTATTATTGAACAGTTCAACGGCCAGCGGCACCTTGATGCTGACCTGAAACTGGGCCTCAATATTATCCAGATCCAGGTTATAATCCCCGGACCCTTCACGCCACGGGTCAGTGTTCGGGTCGCTGTTGTAGGAGGCCACCAGAAAATAATTGGGTCTGTGGGCCATGAGGGTATATGGCCGCAGTACATTCGCATCATCGGTGTAGATCCTGGTCGCTAAAAGGCTATCCTCTTTGTTATCGTTATCTATCAGTTTCTCCGCCTGGCACTGGGTCCGCAATTCATCAATGGTAGCGTTGACCGGGGCAGTCTCCAACGCCCGGAGCAGACAATCCTGCACAGCTGTCTTATCCGGCGCACTGTCGGCGGCAGTGGCTGTCCCGTGATAGATAACCCCTCCAAGAAAGGCTGTCAGAAATATTCCTGCTCCCAGTGCTCCATAATAACTTATTTTGTTTCTTAGTCTCATTTCTCACCCCTATTGACATCAAAATCAATTAATAGACTTTTACAACAAAATTCATTTGGTTATCTTTAATGGTGTTGACAACGAGTGGACGCTGTGCTTTGCCGTCTGACCCAACAGTAATTTTTCCCATCACACCAGTGAAATTGGATGTAGAACGCTCTTTCTGATAGAGAACCTGTATGATAGTCCGATTGATCATGTTCCAGTTTTCGTCGAAGCTCATGGGTATGACCGGTATGATATTGAGGATATCGACAACCGAGTCCTCGGTTCCGTTGCTGAAAGTGATGTTGTTTTCATTTTGTTTTTTCTTTCATAAGTTTCTGTTTTTTTTCTATTTGTTTCGCAACCATGCGGTAGGCGATGTAGTATTTGTAAATGTTACTGACGTACTGAACTGTCTCTCGACCAATTACTTTTGCCGCCGCAATCTCCACATTGTGAAACCATACATTGGGATCCAGTCCCATGGCTGCGGTTTTTTTTCGCAGTTTATTCACCTTAGCTGGCCCAGCATTGTATGATGCAAATGCAAAGAGCATTTTATTGACGTTGTCCATGGGTTCATCTTTATAGTAGCGATTGATGATAAACCGTAGGTATTTGGTGCTGGCATGGATATTGTTTTCCAGCTTTTCAATCTCGGCTATGTTGACATTGGGATCGGCAGCCGTCGTCGGCAGCATTTGCAAGACGCCGATCGCTCCCGCCGGACTCCTTTTGCTGTGGTCCAGACCAGACTCTTGGTAGGCTTGGGCGCCAATCATCAAATAATCAAAGTCATACTTGCCTGCATATTTCTTGAAAAGCTGGATCATAGTTTCAAATTTTTCCAACTCCTGTTCAGATACGGAATTTTTGACATATTTGGTGCTCTTTAGGTAGCGCTTAAACAGCATATTACCGATCAGTGTTCCTTCTTTGTGGCCTGTCACAAATCCATTGATTACGGCCTTTAGCTTCGGACTGTTTTTGCGAATAGCCCAGGCAATCTCGCCACTGGTTCTTACGTTAATTTCTGAATGAACCTGGATTTTTTTTAAAACCTGAGTCCAGAATTGTGCCTTGTGGCTGTCCATGACAATCATCGGTATAAGACCAGCATTAACCATTTCCAACAAGTCCTCATCCTCAAATGAATCATCTGTCGGAATAAGCTGGATTGGCTTTTTATCTTTCTCTTCGAATGACTCATTCAGCTGAACCAGACTTTCATAATAGCTACTGGACTTGCGAACGTGGATTTCCTTTCCCGCAAGATCATCAATGCTGGCCACCGCCGGTGCTGTGGGCCCTGTTACAAGTAGTTCACGTACACCAGTCAAAAAAGGATTAGAAAAATCCACAAATTTTTGGCGTTGCGAAGTTATCGTCAGATTGGCAACGGCGATATCCCCCAAACCTTTCACAAGACCAGAGATCAGTTCATCGCGTCGGACTGGAATATAAACAACATTTATTTTCAGTGTTTTTGCTTTAAGTTTTTTGTTGACATATTTCTTAAACTCTTCAAGCCGATCATAAGTTATACCGCGCTGCTTGCCGCGATCAAAAAAATAAAATGTTTTGCTGTAAGTCACCAGCACCCGAATCTTGCGCTTTTCGGCCATTTGGTCAAAATCACCAACCCATGGTTCATTCTCCAACAAAGCTTCCTTCGGATCTAAATCCAATTCATCGCCCGGCACAATTGAAGGCACCACAACTGTCAGCGTTATGATTCCAAATAGTAAAATTAAACTCACAAGCCGTCTCAAGACTGTTTTCCAATGGTGATTTTGAGAGTGAATCATGATTTTACTTCCAACACTACCAAACTGTATGTCAAATTGTCCTTTCATTGCATTATCGACTCCATACGGGATTTCCCAAAGCTTATGTTGGTCACGCAATTATAGAAAGCCTATCGCTCTATGCTCACCGATTGTGGTTGAAAATTGTAGGGGCCATCAGCAGCATTCCGGTGCAGTATTGCTGGTGGTTGGATGCCTTCGCTTTCAAATGCCTCAAGCACACGCAGATTAACATCGGATACAAAGGCTTTTTCGTACATGGTGTCAAGAACGTATGCTTTGACCCTCAGCCGCACAGCAACATAAGGATCGATGATCACTTGTGATACCAGAACAACAACCGGCTTGGGAAGATATACATAACGGCTGGTTACTGTAGATTCCTGGATTAGATCCCGGGCTAATTTGACATTTTGGTCTACACCGATGTGAAAATCGATGACCACCTGCATATCCAATTCCCCATAATTTCCACAGGAAGTAATCTGGCTTAAAAACATGTTGTTGGGAATTGTAACAGTATTGTCGTCTAGGGTCTGGAGCCTTGCCGAACGGAGACCGATAGCGGTAATGTCCCCATACTCACCGCCAAAACTTACCCGGTCCCCCACCTGGAAGGGTCGGTCAAGCATTATCATGACACCGGCAACAATGGATGCCACAAGATCCTTGAGGGCAAAACCCATAGCAACAGCAGCAGTACCACCGAGAATTGCCAAGACTTCACGGCTGATCTTCAAGCTAAGCAAAATTGCGGTGCTCATCGTTAACAGATATACCGCAAAACGGAAAAATGCGTTCACCTTTTGCAAAAGCAGACGTCGTTCGGCAAATATTCTCCCCAGGTTCATGACTAATCTGTCTACAAAGCGTAAAAGCAACCAGGCGCCCATAAAAACAAATAGAGACGCAACAATCCCACTCCAACGGACCATGTTGGTTATCGTGGTGATAGCTTCGATCTGTTCGGACGGCTGAACATCCTGGGCAAAAACCGGCATTGCGTTAAAACCTGAAAATAGTAGGACTATGAGCATCACAAAACGAATGTGTTTTACCATGGCTATCCTCCCAAGGTTGTACGAACAAGAAGGTTTTTACGTGCCAATACCCGCGTAATGCTACGAAACCACTTCCACGTCAGGCAATAGCGCCCGTTGACAGGTTTTATCCACCCGTTGACTGTTGCCATATTTAGCGCACCCGCCACCTCCCTTGTCTTGAATCTCAAACTGTTGGTAATCTCCTCCTGGCTAGCCATTTCTGATTGGATAATGACACGCAACATCAACAATACTTTCATATTCACTTTTTCTAATTCGCTGGTAGCGGGCAGTTGTGGTAAACTAACCTGGATCCGTCCACCCGGAGTAATTCTCAGCGAATCGGCCCACAATTGCAAGGACACCTTCGGGTTACCATCCGAGGCATTCCACAAAATCCGGTAAAAACCAAAACGGTTACGCTCTTCGACTGTGTCATAGTCTATGTCTTCAAACTGGCGAGGCAAAATGAGCTCTCCAAAATCAGGTTCAATACCTGCATGGGCAGACCGAAGCTCAATGAGTTCTCTGATTTGCGCTTCCGTCCAGAGTGGTATCTTTAGCAGGTCATCCATAAATAATTGGCTTTCTCGGACGCGTGAAATGTAATGCCAAGCAGCCCAGTTCACTCCAAAAAGCCAGAATATGTCGGACTGAAGTGAATTTACCAAACCTGCTATCTGGTCCACATCCCGTTGTCCTCCAAAAGCAGGACGTGACATACGATGGAGGTTGTCGATCGCTATAACACGTACCTTGCTATTCTGGAGTCTTGCTGATACAGTTTCTGCAGTCAGATCCGAAGTTTTCAGGCCTATGCTTTCAGCGAACTTCCTTTGAAACGCATTTATTCCCCCCGGGGGACAATCAAAGAATATCATCTTACCTTCAAACCGGCTGTCCAGTCTTTTAAGAAAATAGGTTTTACCTCCTCCCTGTTCTGCGACAACCCCCGCCATTCTGCCTTGCCCTTGTTCAACCAGATGGGATATTCGTTCCAGTGATTTTTGGCCGGCCGATTTTACGAGCCCGCCTTCGTCCGCGTAAAGTCGCCGGCGCATCTCGTCTGAAATTGGATCGCCATCAATTTTCTGTGGCATGCGTTCACTAACTCGCATGGCTTCAAGCCGGGTCAGATTGGCAATAAAGTAGCGCCCCCCCTCAAAGGTTGTGACTACTCTAAGAACCCACTGACGGAAACCGTTCACAAAAAGGTAGATAGCACCAAAGGCGGCTCCGATAAAACTTCGTAGACCATGTTTGTGTTGAAGAATTTTTTTGATGTAAGCGGGTTGCTGCGAAAGCTCCTCCAGCTTCCGGTAAATATCCTCGCGCCGCCAGCGAATAAACAAAAACAACACCGGCAACGCCAAAAGTTTTGAAAAAACCCAGACCCACGCATAGATGGTACCCTTCCCGGATAAATCCTCGACAATGCTCAATCCTAAACCGGCTACCAGCACCCATGCAGCAATGATCCGTATGGAGCGCAGTCTAAGATCGGCTTTATTACTTTTCTGCCCCGATGTACCCTTGGAGGACGTATTCCCGCCAAGAAAAGAGAGTGCAAACCAGACCATGAGAATCCACTTAGCTGCCGTCCATAAAATTTTATAGATTACGTATCCTTCTCCGGTATTGATAATATTGTACAGAACCCATAAGAGGATGCCCCACCCTAATGGTTTACGGACACGGATCAAGTACCAGAGTAATTTTGCCAGCCATTTGTGGATTAATTGTAGTGGCTTGGTATCGATGATTTTACTCCGCGCTTTGGGAAGAGCTTGAAAGGCCCAGCGACGCCACCAGAAAAAAGCCAAGAAAGCTATGGTCAGTTTGACAACAAGCAAAAGAACAGGGGTGGGAGCACTCAAGATGTTGTCTGCCACCCGAAAGCCCATCTGAGGCAATAACGATAGGTGGATACGAAACATAAGGACAAAATATTCAACCTCTTCCTTAAATGCTTGAACCCCTTCAACTCCGGTACCCGTCACCTTGTTTCGCAAATCAGAAGAGACTTGTTGTAACACCTGGACACGAATATCGTAAAGAATGACTAACTCCAACTGCAGCTGTTCAATAATACGAAACTTGTCAACGTTGGTTTCTGTCTTCTGGGGAAGCAATGCTGTATCTTTGGATTCCTGCTCGGCTGTAATTTTCTTCGGAGATTCGGAATCAGTTTTCTCCGTGGGAGCAATACTTTGCTGTATCTGGCCCGAGGTCAATTCTGTCAGTGAATCTTGCAAATGTATTCGCATGTCTCGCAGAGCAACATTAATTTCTTGGTAAAAGGTATCGGCATCCACGAAATCCAAAGATTCCTCATTTATACCCTCTATGAGTTTTTCATAGCGTTGTACCCACTTTCCACTCTCACTCAAAGGCGCTGCAGGCTTATCGCCAGTTGATGGAGGTGGTGATTGCTGAGGTTCCTTGATGTCTGAATCTGAGAAAGGAGTATTAGCCGTTTTCGAGGTAGCGACAAACGAATCCGCTGGTGATGGTAATTCCGTCTGTCCCTCTACTGACGGTCTTAAGCCGGTCAACAGAACCAATGTGGTCATTAATACGATAAACACTTTGCCTAAGGTATCCGGGAACGATCTGATTGGTCTGAATATTTTATGCATTTTATTTTTAATTCTCCCCTACTTGGGCACCAAGCAAATTTTCTGGTTTATCGGACAATAATACTTGAGCGCTTTGCTATGTGTTTATTTTTTCTTGGGGATTCATATGGTTCCACCTGCTCGTGCGCATTTTATATGAGCCACCATACGTTTATCATTATGTAATGTTTTGCTTTAATTTTGCATCATCTCCTTTTGAGTGTTTTTCAGCTAAAACAC
>Ga0209013_10004845_pt1 | contig 11717 bp, 8 predicted proteins | sample Cruoilmetagenom2_FD_187291 | JGI IMG/M metagenome (GOLD analysis project Ga0209013, IMG submission 187291) | Oil polluted marine microbial communities from Coal Oil Point, Santa Barbara, California, USA - Sample 2 (SPAdes) (version 2) | ecosystem: Environmental > Aquatic > Marine > Oil seeps ...
GGAACTATTTGGCAACAGGGCGATTCGCCAGGGAGACTGGAAGATCAATTCACTTTATCAGCCAATGGGTACCGGAGACTGGCAGCTATACAACCTTGCCGATGATCCCGGGGAACAATACGACCTCTCTGAAAAAAGACCTGATAAAAGGAAGGAGCTTATCGCTTTGTGGGAAGAATATCAGAAGACGAACGGTGTTATCATAGGAAACAGGTCACCTTTTGAAAGGGCAAAAAAAGCGCTTCCCGATCCGCAGCCAGAATTCGATAATTACCCACCTCGTCGTGGTTTAGAAGCGGTTCCTTATGAACAACTTCTAAAATTGATGAGTGGAGAAAATAACAAAAAGGGATCAAAAAAAGAATAGATATGACTGCAAAAGGAAATAATAAAAGCAAAAAACATCTGAATCCACTTCTTCAATTTGGGATTGTTTTCATAATTATTACCATCCTACCATTAAGAAGTTCGCTATTCGCTCAAGATGATGGCGCCAGAGCTTACTGGAATGCAAGAGAAAAAACAAACATATTTTCTTTTCAATATTTAGCTATGAACCTAGATGCCTCAGATGCTAAAGTCTTTGCCCCAGGTCAGTATATTTATGGTAATGCCGATGTTGACGCAAATATGAGTTTTGGTTCTTTTGCCCATCATTTTGCATTTTTTAAACGTCCATCCTCCTTTGCTGTTAATATTATTGGAGGTAGTGTTGGCGCAAATTTTAATTCCAATATATCCCCAGAGTTTTTACCTCCAGGAATAGCCCCAGGTATTGCCTTTAGTCAATCAAGTTCTGGATTTGGTGATCCAAGCGTTGCGTTTGTAACAAATTTAATTGGTACACCTCGACTTAATAGCACTGTAGACCTGTTGAACTATGAGCCTGGCTTTAGTATGGATGTTGCATTATTATTGTCGGTTCCTGTAGGTGCCTATGAAAATGACAAACTTGTGAATTTAGGACTTAATCGTTGGTTTGGCCGTATTGCACTTCCTCTCAAGTACCATTTTGGGGTGTTTGCACCCGGGTATATGTCGAGCTTTGAATTGACCCCTTCAGTTTATTTATTTGGAGATAATGATAATTTTAATGCAGGGCAAACCCTGAAAAATGAACCGTTATGGCAAATAGAATCTCATTTAACCCATGATTTTACGAGCAAATTTTTCGGTTCACTTGATATGCTTTACCAGAATGGCTTTCAGTCCGAAATAAATGGCATTAAAGCTGGTGAAAACCTTGAAATTGGAAGTCTTGGTTTTTCGATGAATTACGAAATTCAAGATAATATTATGATACGCGGTAGTTATAGCTCCAATGTGTTTGGTAATGACAATTTGAATACCAGCGTTATTAAAGTTCAGTTTGTTTACAGCTGGAATAAGACAGTAGAAAACGCTAAAAAATTATCAGGAGGGGAGTAATGCTCTGGTTTTTTATTTCGCAAAACAATGAATTCAAGAATATTAATTTAAATAAATAAAAATGACAACAACAACTTCAATAACACTAGTTATGGACAAATTTAAATTGAAAAATTTTTATATTGGCCTATTTTTTATAGTTGCTCTATTTTTACCATCAAGTATTTTTGCTCAGGAAAAAGAACAGGATTCTGTAAAAATATCTCAGGAGCTATTAGATGATTACAAAGAATTAAAAAAAGCAGCTAAACAGGAGAAAATACAAGAAAATGTAGAGAAAGATGGAACAGGTAATGATCCGCGGGCATTTACGGATAAATGGATGCCCTTTTACCGCTTTCAGGAATTAGAAAATGGATTGACCCAGCAAGACGTGACAGCGTTTGGTACTATCGCTTTCAGTGATAACATCGGCGTGTTCTTTGAATTGCCGGTCGCCCAGTACCGTGATTTCAGCGAGATATCAGGATTGCCCCAAGACGCTCCTGCTAGCGCCATAGGTATGGGTGACGTGAGTCTTAAGTTTCTGGCCAGACTAAAACCTTTGGATTTTTCGTATGGTAAACCAGGGGAAATGAACAAAAAAACTGGTGCCATAATGTTAGGTACAGATTTCGTTTTACCAACGGCAACTAGTCCTTTGTTAGCTGGAAATTCATTTAAGTTAGCACCGATATTGGGGGTTGTGATAGATACACCTATGCATGGATTTTTCGCCATGCTAAACCTCTATTACTTTGATGTTTACAGAACAGATGCTGCCCCAACAACCTCTTTGTATGTGGGTCGTTGGTTTTATATGCAGCCTTTGACCCCTCCTGGTAAATGGTGGGGCTTGTTCTTTTTAATGCCTGAATATCAACCAATTTATAATTTCGAAACAAAAGATTTTTCTTCCTGGCTAGGTGTAGAACTTGGAAAGATTATTACTGAGGGCAATGTAGCCTATATTAAACCAGGATGGGGTTTGGGTAACTCAGAGTCTACTGACCGTAAAACTACTATAGAGATTGGGTGGAGGTATTTTTTCTAATTAAAACAGCATAAATTTATTATTTAAAAGGTGAGGGGTTATAATAAGTTTTATTGAACCGATTATAGTGTGATATAGAGGGTCAATTAAGCTCTATTGAAAGCATTTTTGTTATTCCAACAAATTATAGAAACTGAATTATGAAACTACCTGTTAATTTATCGTTGAAGTCCCGTATCCGACTCATAAATATATTATTGTCGATTGTGGTCTGGGTAGCAGCTTTAAATTTACTTGTATTCTTAAGGTTTACTGGCAATCCTACCTCTGTTAACCCTGTTAATACCGCTGTTCCAATAGATATTTCAGCATTATATCTGAATGTTACACGGGGCGGGATTATTTTGGGCATTGTATTAGGCCTCTTAGAATTGATTTTTGAACGGAGGATGTTCAAAATAATGTCTTATGGCCGCATCATCCTTGTAAAAAGTGTTTTCTATATATTTATTTTTGTATTAACTGCATTTCTAACAAACTTCATTTCATTCACAATTTATCATGGCAGTATAGATTTTGACCAATGGACAAAAAACTCTGCATTGGTGTCATGGCAAGTACCGCTTGTTTATATTTCGCTGGTCTGTATCCTAATTAATTCTTTCAAAGAGATCAATTTAAAATTTGGTCCGGGAAATTTGTTTAAATTGTTGTTAGGAAGATTTCACAAGCCAAAGAGAGATCGTCGTATCTTCATGTTTCTAGATCTCAGATCATCTACTAGCATTGCAGAGAAGTTAGGACATATAAAAATTAGCCGCTTGCTACAGGATTGTTTTACTGATTTATCTGTTGTCCGGAATTACAAAGCTGAAATCTATCAATATGTGGGAGATGAAGTGATTTTGTCCTGGTCGATATCCCATGGTCTAGAAAATCTGAATTGTATAAAGGCATATTTCAATTTTCAGAATTTACTGGAAAGCAGGAGTGATTTTTACAAGAAGAAATATGGACTTGTTCCTTTTTTTAAAGCTGGGTTGAACGTGGGTGACGTTACCATAGCTGAGGTCGGACAAATAAAACGGGAGATAGCATTCCACGGTGATACTCTCAATACTGCATCAAGGATCGAGGGAATGTGTAATGAATACGAGAAAGGCCTGCTTTTATCTCAGACACTAAAAAAATTGATAGAGGAAAGAACAGAACTTAAATTTCACATGGTAGGAGAAGTTCTGCTTAGAGGTAAAAGCAAACCTTTAAAAATTTATAGTATTGATGAAATTGATTTGAATGTGTAATCTATTATAAATATTGAAAATAGTTCAAAATGAAATAAAAAGTCAAGAACATAATTTAAACAAGCCAAGCTGTTGATCCACTATTGGGTAATGAGATTAAAAGTGGGCAACTATTTAATTCGCACTGTCATCTCTGCCTTTACAAAACAAAATAGCTTCTCGTTTTAAGAGAAGCTATTTTGTTTTAGGAATATTTTAAACACAAAAGTTATCTTGCAAGTTTTTACAAAAGATTTATAACATTGTTGTGAAGCTGATTGTAATTCAATTTAAAACCAAAGGATGCAAAAAACCATGAAGGAGCTTATTGACGGACAGTCACTGTCGAAATTACAATACGCGACCTTTTTTGTATGCTTTGTTATGAATATTTTGGACGGGATGGATGTCATGGTTATTTCCTATTGTGCATCCGCAATTGCAAAATCCTGGCAGGTGGGCCCGGAGGAGTTGGGTATTGTTTTCAGTTCGGGACTTGCAGGGATGATGATTGGGGCGATGTTTTTGGCACCTTTTGCCGATAAGATCGGAAGAAAGAAAATGATACTGATCAGTGCTTTTTTGATGGGTGCCAGTATGCTCATGACTGCCTGGTCACAAAATGTTTCCGAATTGATATTGTTGCGTTTTTTAAGCGGTATAGGCATAGGAAGCATGTTAGCAAGTACGGCGGCACTGACCGCAGAGTATGCCCCCGACGGTAAAAGGGATTTTTGGGTCAGTTTTGTTTTGTCGGGCTATCCTGTAGGAGCCGTATTAACGGGCATAGTATCGGCAAGTTTAGTGCCGGCTTATGGATGGCCTATTATGTTCAAACTAGCCGGACTAGCCTCCTTTATCTGCTTGCCACTTATCTATTTTTTACTGGCGGAATCGATTTACTTTTATATAAAAAAACAACCCAAAGGAGCATTGCTCAGCGCAAATACAATTTTGAGTAAACTGGGACATGAGGCATTGGAAAGACTCCCAAAACGGGAGGTAAAATCTTCAGGTATTCCAGTGAACAAGCTACTCAACAAAGAGTACAGGATACTTACATACCAGTTATAGACGGCCTTATTCATGGCATTTGGATGTTTGTACTTTCTAATAAGTTGGATACCAAAACTTGCAGAGGCTACAGGTCTTTCAATGTCATTGGCAATCTATGCCGGTACGGTTTTCAATGTGGGGGCCTTTTTTGGGATCATTATCCAGGGCTATTTTTCCTCACGAACAGGATTAAAGAGGACAGTGGCTGTTTTTTTGGTGGTAACAGGCATTTTGATGGCTACTTTTAAATTGTTTAGTGACTCCAGTGCCTTGCTCTTTGTAATTGGTTTACTCGGTTTTACGCTGCAAGGTGGTTTTGTGGGATTGTATGCAGTTGCTGCAAGGATGTATCCCACGGAATTCAGGACCACCGGGCTGGGTTGGGCTATAGGCATTGGCAGACTCGGCGCTGTGATTGGGCCGGCTCTGGGTGGTGTCCTTATAGGAATGGGGCTTTCGATGGCGGAGAATTTTTTGATTTTTTCCATACCGGCCATAATTGCGGGAGTGATAACTTTTTACTTAGCTTCAACAAAACTATCCTGAAGAAGAACTTTCCCAATATGTTTATAGGATTAAAGAAGCCCGGCTAATTCTAAGAACGAACTTAGGTAAAAAATTGACGATTGAAGAATAGCAGAAAGGGTGGGCCAGAATTTCAAATCGGCATTTAATACCGCTTTTAATAAAATTACCGCTCAGACACTCTCTGTGTTTAAGGATTCGTAACTATCTGATAATCAAGTATGTTTTGCATGTGCCTATAAGGACGAACACCGTACTTATAGGGAGATTCTTTGTACGGTGTGCTGTATGCATAGATTTGTTTCATAATTAAAAAGTGAATTATTATGAATACACAGATCAAATCAGTTAACGAAAGAAAACATTATATAGATTGGCTCAGAGTTCTAGCTTTTGGCTTGCTCTTTCTCTTTCATTCATGGAGACCTTTCGATCATTTTCCGTGGCACATAAAAAATGAGGAGCAAAATTTTATTTTTGACATGCTCACTATGTTTACCCATGGATGGCGCATGTTCCTTATTTTTTTAGTGTCCGGAGCTGGTACCTGGTTCGCGATGCGATCACGTAAGGATGCCTTCGTCAAAGATAGAATCAAACGATTAATCATTCCTTTTCTATTTGGAATCTTACTTATTATACCTCCTCAGCGGTTTTATGAATGGATTATGTTCCGTGATTTTACAGGCAGCTTTCTTGATTTTCTGACTTTATATCCTTTCCAACAGCTTGATGCCAATATGGGTAGTAGTCTGTTGTTATGGTTTGGTCATCTGGGAACTCATATATGGTACTTACCGTTTTTATTTGTGATGACAGTGTTTGCGCTTCCATTGCTTAAAAAAATTCAAAACAAACGGTTCGACTTCTCTGGGTTAAAAAATGTTATGAAAAGTAATTATGGGGTATTCATTTTAGTGTTGCCAATGATTCTTGTCCGGGTCATATTAAAGCTCATTTATCCCGAATACACAGATTGGGCAGATTTCTTCGTGTATTTATTCCCTTTTTTATATGGTTTCCTTTTTATGAGCGACCCTGAATTTATTAATATAATAAAGAAAAAAATGTATCTTTTTCTTGTTGTGGGGCTAGTAAGTTCAACTTACTTTTTATATACAGGTTCACAAAACCCTGAAAATGTCCAAGAATATTTACACCCAAGTTTTTCTTTATATCACATTCAGATAAGTATTGTATCTATGCTAATTGCTTATAGCTGGATTTTATTCTTTTTAGGTTTTTTTGCAAGTAAATTTAATTTCAAGCATTCCGTGCTTATACCTGCTAATATAAGTATCCTGCCTGTTTATATACTGCATCAAACCCTCATTATCGTATTTGGTTTTTACATCGTTGGCCTGGAAGTGAATCTGTATTTAAAATTCCTGATTATCACGGTTACTGCCATTCCAGCAGCTTTATTATTATATAAGATTATACAAACCAATAATATTTTACGATTTCTATTTGGCTTGAAAATAAAACAAAAGAAACAGCCTGTTCATGCTATACAAGACAAGAATGTGATTGCATTGGATAAGTAGGACTTAACTAAAAGTAAGATTAGTATTAATTCTCAAAATAAATCAAATGGCTAATGCAAATATTTTAAAGACAGGTAACGAATTGGCGTTATTATCAATGTCTTTTTCTTTAATATAATCATGCTTTTCAGGCCAGTCCGGGTCTGTACATATTATGTCTTATGTATTTATTCGTTTATATGGATAAATAATAACATCATATATACCATAAAAATACTTTCACTGGGGATTGATTATTTCACTCCAGTTTTTTGGAAACTCTCCTTTTTTGTGGGCTACTGAATTATTTCTACATTTGGATAGTATGCAGGAAATACCCCTTCACATTGATTTTATAGCCCTAATTGTTCTAATAGGTTCATTTCTAAGTATTTTCACTTCGTACTTTCTAATTAAAAAGTCGTGGAATCGGCACTTACCAAATCTCTTCATGGGTTTTTTTATGCTTGCAATTGGGCTATCTATGTTGGAGGGATGGTTGAATTATACAGGCTATATATTCAAGATGCTATGGTTGACCAATTTTTCAGAACCAACTAATTTTATAATTGCTCCCCTAATCTTTTTGTTTGTAGCATCACAATTTAAGGATTTCAATAAAAGTAACTATTGGTGGCATTTTCTCCCCTTTTTATTTTGGTTGGGATATTGTTTCTTCTTTTTCATTCAATCGGACGTGTTTAAATACAATGCCAATATTTATATAATGCAATTGGATTATCCAATGATCAAAAACGAGGGCAGAATTTACGATGATCCCCTGGGTATTAGGCCCTTCATAAACATAATGACGGGAATATCATTTGTAATCTATAATATTCTGATTTTGAGGTTAGTTTTTATAAAGTCAAGATCCTTAGGGCAGACCATCTTCAATACTACAAATCAGACATTAAAAACCATACGAAATTCTATCTACCATTTCGTCATAATAATTATCATTTTTATAGCCGTAAAATTGATCTTTAAAAATGATGTTGGGGATTATTTCATCTATTTGTATATATCATTTATGGTTTTCGTCACCGTTGCCCAAATCATGGATAAATCTGATTATTACAATGAAGTATCTACCTTTTTGGAAGTCCCAAATTTAAAATACAAAAAGTCCTCCCTGGATGAGGCAGAAAAAAATGTCATTCTCAACCATATTGTTGCCCAAATGGAAAATGAAAAATATTTTGTGAAAAGTACTGCCTCTTTGTCCGGTTTGGCAAGGACCATTAATGAATCCCCCCATCATGTTTCCCAGGTCATCAATGAAAACCTTGGGCAATCTTTTTTTGAACTTATGGCCACCTACCGAGTGCGTGAAGCCCAGCAAATTTTAAAGACTAAATTGGGTAAAAAATTGACCATTGAGGAGGTGGCAGAACAAGTTGGCTATAACTCCAAATCGGCATTTAATACCGCCTTTAAGAAAATTACCTCTCAGACACCCTCTACGTTTAGGGATTCGTAACCACCTGATAATCAATTATATTTTATACGGGCCGATAAGGACGAACAACGTACTTATAGGGAGATTCTTTGTGAGGTGTGAAGTGTACATAGCTTTGTTTCATAAACAAACAGCAAAATCATTATGGACACAAAAATCAAATCAAAAAACGAGCGGAAATATTTTATAGACTGGCTGCGAATTGGCCTTATCATCAGTGTCTTCTTCTTTCATGTCGGTATGATTTTCAGGCCTGAGCAATGGCATGTAAACAGTGCCGAATCATTTCCATTTTTAGACCCCATTATGTGGTGGTTGCATCTTTGGAGAATGCCTTTACTGTTTTTAGTTTCCGGTGTGGGCACGTATTATGCTATTGGACATAGAACCAGCTGGCAATATGTGAAGGAACGTTTTAGAAGGCTATACATTCCTTTTACGTTCGGCTTTTTCACCTTGGTTCCGTTAATGGTCTATGTTGAGCGTATTGAGAACTACGGTTCATTTTTAGATTACTTACCACATATGTTTGATGGCGGACCTTACCCTGTGGGGAATATTTCATGGCACCATCTGTGGTTCATTCTTTATCTGTTCATCATATCACTTTTGATCGCCCCGGTTTTAAACTATACCAAGAGTGGTCATTATAATATGGTAAGAGGAAGATTGATAGTGATCATTTCCAGAAAAATGGGTTTAAACTGGTTAATACCAATTATTATACTCTCGCAGCTGATCCTGAGACAATATTTTCCAAACAGCACACATGCACTGTATAATGACTGGGCTTATTTTACCTATTACCTGCTATTCTTTGTAAGTGGGTTTATGTTGTTCACCAGTGATAAAATAATTAATGCGCTTGCCAGGGACCGAAGGTTGTACTTATATCAAACCATTGTTTTTACCATGCTGCTCTTTGCTTTACCATCAATTTTTGGAGAATCTTCAATAGTCCAGGATTATTCTCGCGGCATAACTGAAATGGTAATTTCATTATCCTGTGGATTAACCGCCATAGGTTACTTCCGGGAATACTTCAATAAGGATCATAAACTTAGAAAAGTGCTGAATGAGGCAATTTATCCCTTCTATTTATTGCACCAACCAGCTTTAATTTTTGTTGGCTATGTTGTCCTGCAATGGGATATTACTTATGGAATGCAAGCAGTTTTAATAACAGCGCTCTCGCTTGTATTTATCCTTTCAAGCTATTTTATCATTAAGAAATTCAATTTTTTAAGAGTGGTGTTTGGGATGAAAAGAAAGAAAAAGATAGAACCCTCAAAAATTGTTAACTTAGAAAACACCATAGTTTTTAATAAATAAGCGTAATAAATTTAATTCTCAAGTTCAAAAAAATGAAACTATTTAAAACCCTTAGACAAAATAATATTAATAATGGAAACTTAAGGAGATATCTGCTTTATGCAATAGGCGAAATCCTTCTAGTAATGATTGGTATTAGTTTGGCGTTTCAAGTAAGTAATTGGGATGATAATAGGATTAGAAAGAACGCTGAAATAAGATTTTATGAAAATATTAAAGAACAAATAATAGATGATAAGGAACTAATTGCTGGCCAAAGACATTATAATAATCGTCATATGGTACAATATAAGTACGCCAATGAAATTATTGAAGCCAATGACCGAAGTAAATTAGATACACTCGGAATTATAGTTCGTAATCTTACTAATTATTCAGATTTTGATAAGGAAGGCAATATATACGAAACCATGGTGAATAGTGGACAAATTAAATTACTACATAATCATGAAATTGTTAATGGTATTAGAGAGTTGGAAGAATTGTATAATTATATGAATAGAATGGAAAACATTCATTACGATGCCATGATGCAACATTTAGTCTTAGCGTTAAATCCTGTTATTGCATTCACTACAAACGAAATTAAAAAGCCTGATGCTGTTTTTACCTATGAATTTCAAAATCTTGTAGTAATGCTTATGCAAATTATGGAAGAAAAGGACGAAGTTTATACTAATACTTTATATGAAATTGAACGCGTGCTCAAATTAATTGATGAAGAATTGAAGTAGAAGATATTTTAGATATGATTACCATATGTACTTCTGGAATAGAAACTTCTTTATAGATTTTAGTTTCTGTTGAAATAGGAGGTCCACAGCGTTAATGTTCAGTGCTGACAAACTAGAGATTTGTCATATTTTGAAAACCAGGAGTGACCATTATTACTTAAAATCTCTTCTGGCAAAAAAAAGAAAAAACTTTATTTTTCTTCTGAGTTAATCCCCAAGGAATATATTTTCGCGAAAAATTCCAACGCAATAACTGTATCTTTAATTCAAATAATTTGCCGACAGTGTTTTTAGTTAAAAGGCCCTTCCTTTTTCTTGGATTATTATTGGTCTTCCATGCTTTGGCTCAAAGCCAGGTATCTGAAAGGCCTTCACTCCAGGCTGGAAGCTTGGCTGGTGAAATAATAATAGATGGAGTCCTAAATGAAGAGGATTGGCAAAATACTCCGGTTATGGATTCCTTCCTTACAACTGAACCGGTAGAAAGGGGCATGCCTTCTGCGCCAACCTTGGTGCGCGTTATTGCAACGGAAAAGGCTATTTTTATTGGGGTAGAATGTAAAGATCCTGATCCGGATAGGATTGTCAGGTTTTCCAAACTTAGAGATACAGATATATCCAATGAAGATCATATCAAAGTGGTGATTGATCCATTTTTGGACGGGCAGTCGGGCTATATTTTGGCGGTTAACGCTAATGCAGCACGCTATGACGCGCTGGTATCCAACAGAGGAGAATCTGAAAATGAAGACTGGGATACCATTTGGGAAGCCCGCGTATCTATTGATGAAAATGGTTGGAATGCAGAGATACGACTGCCTATTCAAAGTATTTATTTTAAAAAGGGATTAACAGAATGGGGTTTTAATATTGAACGTCGTATACAAAGAAATCAGGAAACGATTCGCTGGGCAAATGTAGAGCGCGATCAGTTTTTTGGGCAGACAAGCAGGGCGGGTCTTTTAACTAATTTACCTGTTTTCAATTACGGTTGGGGTTTAAGTGTGAGGCCATCCTTAGTAAGTTCATTGAATAAAGAAGGTGCTGATGCGGCGACAATTTTTAAACTGGAACCAAGTCTGGACGCCAGTCAGAGGATAGGACCAAATGTATTGGCAACTGTAACCGTGAATACTGATTTTGCCGAAACAGAAGTAGATACAAGACAAACAAATCTGACACGCTTCCCTCTTTTTTTTCCGGAGAAACGAGCATTTTTTCTGGAAGGGTCAGATATATTTGAATTTGGTTTCGGTACAGGAAGCAATACGGTCCTGCCTTTCTTTAGCAGAAGAATAGGGCTTGTTGATAACGAACAAGTGCCCATAATTGCAGGAGCTAAGATTAATGGCAGGGTTGGAAATACAGCTTTTGGCGGCTTGGGAGTGCGAACTGATG
>Ga0209013_10004847_pt1 | contig 11716 bp, 12 predicted proteins | sample Cruoilmetagenom2_FD_187291 | JGI IMG/M metagenome (GOLD analysis project Ga0209013, IMG submission 187291) | Oil polluted marine microbial communities from Coal Oil Point, Santa Barbara, California, USA - Sample 2 (SPAdes) (version 2) | ecosystem: Environmental > Aquatic > Marine > Oil seeps ...
AATGGCTCGGACTTTAAACCAAAAGATGTGCAAGCAGATTCAGTTAACCAAATGTTAGATCAAGTAATTTCATGGTCAACAGCATTAAAAACAGTACGTTAAGAAATATTGAAAACGGGTTGCGATCAAATCGTAGCCCGTTTTTTTAATTTCATTCTCACACTAAAGTAATTTCATGAAATATTAACGATAATTAATTGGTTAAAAAAATCGTGGTTGGAGAGAACGTTGGTCACATACCGAACTCAGGATTGCCAGTATGAAGAATAGACAAGAAACGAGCAGAGATCTAGTCATCGCTCGTCTTTTCGTGCTTTATGGGATATCGGATATCACTAGTGTTGCATTAAATTAAATTCAGTATTAAAAACAGCAACTAAACGAGATGAGCACAGAAATCTTCCAACAGCTGTTCTTGGATTTAGTTCTCCAAATTTAGAGGAAAACGAATGACTCTAATATCATGATGCCATTGAAAATCATTCGAGCACGTTAACTGAATTTATCGAACCATAAATAGGTCGTTTTTATGCACTCGCTAAGAAATAAAATTGTCTTTTTCAGTGACCTTAGTTTACTTAGTATATTTATGATGGAAATAAACCCAATCTCCATGAAAATTTATATTTCAGACTAGTTAGAAAATTGTGTTGACTTTTATGTATTTTTTTTTTAAAGTGGTGTTAGTAAGGAACGTCGTAAGGGGGAATGAGCTATCAAAGAGCTCAATTCTATTATTGTTACTGGATATGCAAAAGCTCCGCAAGGTACGTCGATGTATGAAAAATATAAGTATGCAGGAATCGTTCTGGAGATTGAACAAAATACTCATATTGTCATTGATGTTGAGTTTACAGTGATAACGGATTTAACAAAGAAATTTTTGAGGAAAATATTTATTGGCTACGATTTAACACAAGGTTTAGATGAATTGATTAGACTGGTGAAAAAGCATTACTTAGCTCCATCGCAGCAGGCGATTATTGTCGCAATGGAAGCAGCTGTTCAAAGGTATTGGAATTCTGTTTCATAATTACATAGCGGTTTGATTGAAGTGAGGAGGTTTCCCCGAATCATGGTCTCAATAAAACCAAGCAAATTACTTACCTTCGTGGCGTGAAAACGCTGTGAAGCCAAGTATTATTTGCTTGGTTTTTTATTATTTTTAGGAGGAATTTATGATGAAGATGAAAGAAGTGATTAGTCCTAAACAGGCTATTTCCCTTATTAAAGATGGTTCTTCTATTATGATCGGTGGATTTGGGTTAGTGGGTTGTCCATTACAACTGGTTCATGAGCTTTGTCAATCCGATTTGAAGCAGCTAACCATCATTAGTAATAACTTGGGTGAACCCGGAAAAGGGTTGGGTTTATTAGTTGAAAATAAACAAGTTCAAAAAGCGATTGGTTCTTATTTTACGTCTAATAAAGATGTTGTCCATGCCTATCATAACCAAGAATTTGAAGTAGAACTTTTACCACAAGGTACATTGTCAGAGGCGATTAGAAGTGGTGGTGCAGGGTTAGGTGGTTTTTATACTCCTGTGAGTGTCGGAACATTATTGGCTGAACATAAAGAAGTTAAAGAGATTGATGGAAAAGACTATGTCTTTGAAAAATCTTTAAGAGCCGATTTCGCATTAATTAAAGCGAAAAAAGCGGATAAGTTAGGAAATCTTATTTACAACAAGTCTGCTCGTAACTTTAATCCTATTATGGCCACCTCCGGTAAAATCGTGATTGCTGAAGTAGACGAAATTGTAGAGGTTGGAGAACTTCAAGACGAGGAAATTATCACACCTCATTTATTTGTAGATTATTTAGTTTTGAATGGAGGTGCTTAGGTGGAGGCAAAAGATTATATTGCATACCGGACAGCACAAGAATTAAAAGACGGAGACATTGTGAACCTAGGCATCGGGATCCCAACTAAAGTGGTTGACTATATCCCAAAAGATTTATCTATTCATATTCATTCTGAAAATGGCATTTTAGGTCTTGGGCCAACCCCACAACCACATGAGATTGATAAAGATTTAGTAAATGCGGGGAAATTACCGGTAACGGTATTAAAAGGGTCATCTTATTTTGATAGTGCGATGTCCTTCGGGATGATTCGTGGTGGTCATATACACCTCGCTATCTTAGGTGTATTGCAAGTAGATCAAATGGGTCGAGTTGCTAACTGGGCGATCCCAGGAGAGAACATTTTGGGTGTCGGAGGTGCGATGGATTTACTCGAAGGCGCAGAAAAAGTAATTGTGACGTTGCTGCACACTACGAAAAAAATGGAATCTAAAATCGTCAAGGATTTAACGTATCCCCTAACTTCATTAAGAAAAGTAGATATGATTATTACTGAATTATGTGTTTTTGAAACGGATGAACAAGGGCTTTTGTTAACGGAATTAGCGCCAGGCGTCAGTTTAGAAACGGTATATCGACATACCAAAGCACCTTTTAGAGTACAAGACAATTCAGTCAATCAAATGACGGGAGGATAAAAATGAGAATTGCTATTATAAATGCTTTTCGAACACCTATAGGTAAATTTGGTGGCGCTTTCAAAGATACACCACCAGATAAAATGGTTGCGGTTGTGATGAAAAATAATTTATCTGCAGCTGGATTAGATGGAAATCAGATTGATGAAGTGATTGTGGGTCAAACAAAACAAAGTGCCGATTATCCAAATATTGCACGAGTCGCATTACTGAAAGCTTCCATGTCTGAAAGTACTTCAGCACATACAGTAAATATGCAATGTGGGTCTGGAATGCAGGCAATCATCAATGGCTGTAATTCGATTTTAACAGGTAACAGTGAAGTGGTACTGGCTGGTGGAGTCGAGTCTATGTCGCAAGCTCCTTATTATTTTAGTGGCAATAGATTTGGGATAAAACCTGGAGCGATGGAGTTAAAGGACTCGAATAAAGAAAGCCAGATAAAATCACAACCGGAAGAAATATATGGAACCTTTAATATGGGCATGACAGCAGAAAACTTATCCGAGCAGTTTAACATTAGTCGCGAGGAACAAGATGAATTTGCTTTAGTCAGCCAAAAAAGAGCGAAAAACGCAATTGAAGATAATCTGTTTGAAGAAGAGATTGTTCCTATTAATATTCGAGTTAATAAGAAGACCAATATTTATTTCAATCAAGATGAGTTCCCTCGTGAAACCACGATGGAACAACTTACAGCTTTGCCTCCAGTATTTAAAGAAGGAGGTACGGTTACAGCAGGAAATACGACAGGCAGGAATGACGGGGCAGCGATGGTTCTCTTGATGAGTGAAGATAAGGCAATAGAGCTTAACTTGAAACCATTAGGATACATCAAATCCTATGCAACCGTAGGTGTTCATCCAAGTGTGATGGGGATTGGTCCTGTAGATGCTACTCGAAAAGCGCTCGGAAAGTGTAATCTTGCAATTGAAGATATTGATATATTTGAGATTAATGAAGCGTTCGCTGCACAAACGTTAGCCGTCATAAAAGAGTTAGATCTAAATGTGAAAAAAGTGAATATCAATGGAGGTGCAATAGCATTGGGACATCCACTTGGTAGTTCTGGAGCACGCATTCTGACAACATTAGTTTATGAAATGAAAAGAAAATCTTTGAAATACGGTGTAGCTACCCTCTGTGTTGCAGGTGGGCAAGGAATAGCGATGGTGGTGGAACGAGATGCATAGTCCAGGAAATGCAGTATTTCACAGAGATTTAAATAAATCATACCCAATCATTGATAGAGGAGAAGGTAGTTATTTAATAGATATAGATGGAAGAAAGTATTTGGATGCTTCATCTGGAGCTGTGGCTGCAAATTTAGGGCATAGCAATCCAGAAATAGCTGCTGCTATTTACGAACAAGCAATAAAAGTAGGTTTTGTTCATTCCATGCGTTTTGAAACAGAAGTATTACATGAGCTTTCCGAAATGATTGTCAGTTTGGCTCCAGAGAATTTAAACCACGTATATTATACTTCTGGTGGATCAGAAGCAAATGAAAGTGCGTTGAAATTAGCTAGACAAATCCATCGGGATAAAGGAAAAGCTGGGAAATTCATTAATATCGGTAGATGGCAATCGTATCATGGCAACACCATGGGTTCATTATCAGTTGGTGGTGACGTGACACGAAGATTTCCATATATGCCTTTATTGAATAAAACAGAGCATGTGGATTCTCCTTATTACACTCATTCTGATTCTGAATCTAAAATTCACGAAGAAAATATGAGATGTTTAGAACAATTGAAGAGAAAAGTGAAAGAACTTGGAGATGAAAGTATTTCGGCGCTGATTATCGAGCCAATCGTAGGAAGCCAACAAGGTGGCGTGGTTCCAACGAAAGAATATTTGCAGGGTGTAAGAAAGATTTGTGATGAGCATGACATCATTTTTATAGCAGATGAAGTGATGACGGGTTTTTACCGGACGGGTACACCGTTTGCTGTTCAACATTTTGATGTAGTGCCAGATATCATAACTTTTGGTAAGGGAGTATCTGCTGGTTATGCACCTCTAGGCGGAATGATTGTTCATAATCGACTGACTGAAGAGTTACTGCAGTACAGTAACGGGAAGTTCATACATGGTTATACATATAGTGGTCATCCTATTTCAGTTGCAGCAGGGTTAGCTACGTTAAAGAAATATCAATCCTTAAAGATCCAACAACTTTGCGATAAAAATTCCGGTATTTTAGTTAATAGATTGAAAGAAATTAGAGCTAACTCAACAATTATGGGAAGCATTCGCGGTAAAGGACTCCTGCTAGGTGTTGAATTATTGGAAAATGCTGATCAAAACCAATTATTTGACCCTTCTTTTCAAGCATCTCAAAAATTGAACAATTACGCGATGGAGTTAGGGGCCATTTTTTACCCTGGTTCTGGAGCAATTGATGGTGAACGGGGAGAGCATCTTATCATTGCCCCGCCGCTAAACAGTACGGAAGAAGAGTTAGACATGTTGTTGCAAGTTTTTGAACAAAGTATTCAAAAGTTAGAAATTGAAATTTTACAAACCAACTAATTGAAGGAGGAATATTGATGAAAAAATGGTCTGTGTTATTCATGGGGATTTGCTTAAGTCTATTGGTAGTTGCAGGATGTTCTCAAGGTGATGCTAAAAGTGACAATGCTTTAGAAAATATTGAAGAATCAAAAGTTATTAGAGTAGGAATTGAAGGAGCTTATCCACCATTCAACTACTATAATGATAAAAATGAATTAGAAGGATTCGATGTAGACATTGCCAATGAAATCGCTTCACGTATGGGAGTAGAAGTAGAATATGTTGTTACTCCGTGGGACTCGATTATCGGGGGGCTACTATCTGATAAATATGATGTAATCATTTCTAGTATGGCGATTACGGAAGAAAGAAAAGAGAAGGTAGATTTTACAGAACCTTATTATCGTACGGGTGCTCAATTATTTGCTTTAGAAGAGTCTGAAATGGTAGATGCCAATACTGATGTGAAAGGGAAAAATATCGGTGTTGCAACGGGAACTACATTTACTGAAAAGGTAGAAGAATTAGGCGGAACAGCCAAATTATATAAAAATGATTTATTAGCTTTCCAAGACTTAGCAAATGGTCGTATTGATGGAGTTGTTACGGATAAAGCGGTTGGAAGTCGATTAATTCTTGAAAATGATTACCCAGCAAAAGCAATCGGTGATATTTTATACGACGAAGTTGCAGGAATCACGCTTAATAAAAACCAAGAAGATTTGTTAAAAGAAATCAGCAAACATATTGAGGAATTAGATGCAGACGGGACATACAAAGATATTAGCATGAAATGGTTCGGTGAAAACATTCGCTAGGAGATGGTTATATGCTTGATTTCGGTCTAGTAACAAATTATTTACCTTATATGGTTGACGCTACATGGATTACTTTAATGTTAACTCTTTACTCTACAGTCATAGGGTTAACATTGGGATTAGTAGTAGCTTTGATGAAGATTTCAAAATTTAAAGTCCTTAGTTTAATAGCCGACTTTTATTTGTGGATAATCCGTGGGACACCGATGTTAGTACAGTTATTTTTAGTGTATTTTGGGTTACCACAATTAGGTATTGAATTATCACCCTTTGTATCAGCTGTCATTGCTTTAGGAATAAATGCTGCTGCTTATATCGCAGAAATTTATCGAAGTGGGATTATTTCCATTTCTAAAGGTCAAATGGAAGCTGCAGAATCTTTAGGTATGGGTTACTTCTTGAAAATGCGTAAAGTAGTTCTTCCTCAAGCCCTAAGAGTCAGTATTCCATCACTTGGAAATCAAGCGATTATGATGCTAAAAGATTCATCGCTGGCTTCATTAGTTACCATTTCTGAATTACTCATGGTTTCTCAAAGATATGCAGCCACAAACTATGCGTTTATTGAATTTTATTTAGTGGCTGCTGGTTTTTATCTTGCCTTAACATCCGTCTTTACATTTATCTTGAACCGAGTGGAGAGACGTATATCTGTTAGTGAACTTTAGTCTAAAGGAGGGCTGACTTTTGGTTAAAGAATTGGAAGTTGAATTGGAAATGCAGAGACCAGACATACATGAAGTGAGCGAGCCGATCATTCAAGTACGAAATTTAGAAAAATGCTTTGGCGATTTACAAGTATTAAAAGGAATAAATTTAACGGTAAATAAAGGTGAAGTGGTAGCCTTACTTGGCTCTAGTGGTTCAGGGAAGAGTACATTATTGCGCTGTTTGAATCATTTAGAAACGATTACTTCAGGAGAAATCACAATTGATAATATCGAATTAAATCATTCTAAAAAGAACATTTCCATAATTAAGCGTGAAGTTGGAATGGTCTTTCAACAATTTAATCTATTTCCACATATGACAGTTTTAGAGAATATCGTGGTTGGACCCATATTTGTATTAAAGGAAGATCGTAAGAAAGCAGAAGCAGAAGCTATGATTTTATTGGAAAAAATAGGGTTAACCGAGAAAAAAGATTATTACCCTAAAAAGCTTTCTGGTGGTCAACAACAACGTGTAGCCATTGCAAGGGCTCTTGCTATGAAGCCAAAAGTGATGTTATTCGATGAACCAACATCCTCTTTGGATCCAGAACTAGTGGGAGAAGTGTTGAATGTTATGAAGCAAGTTGCAGCTGCAGGGATGACGATGATTGTCGTGACGCACGAAATTAGTTTTGCAAAAGAAGTGGCAGACCGGGTTATCTTTATGTCAGATGGAAAAGTCGAAGAAGAAGGTCATCCTAACCAAGTACTTGTGAATCCAAAAAGTTCAAAATTAGCTTCTTTCTTACGCATAGTAAAATCCGAATAAATTGTTGGGAGTGTGTCGAATGGTAACTAGTGTGAATTTAGCTCTACATTCTACTGTATTTATTAATGGAGAATGGATATCTGGACCCCAAGAAAATCAAATCGTCAATCCAGCAAATAAAGAAATTGTCGGAACGTATACGGTAGCCACTAAAGAACAGGTAGTTGAAGCCATTCATTCAGCACAAGCTGCCTTTTTAACATGGAAAACTGTGCCACTTCCTGAACGAGCAAAAGTATTGCAAGCCATCATTGTCAATCTTAAAAATAGAAAAGAAGAATTGGCTCAAATGATGACTCTTGAAATGGGGAAAGTGCTGCGAGAGTCACAAGGTGAGATAGACGTGGTCATTCAAACTGCAGAATATTTGAGTGGGGAGGGCAAGCGAGCAATTGGTGAAGTGATTCCTTCTAACTTTGATAATCGAGTTATTCAAGTAGTTCGTGAACCAATAGGTGTTGTTTCTTGTATAACGCCTTGGAATTTCCCTGTTTCACTTGCTGCCTATAAAATATTTGCAGCGTTGATTTCAGGAAATACAGTTGTGTGGAAACCAGCATCAGAAGTCGCTTTGTCAGCAAAAGTCTTAACAGATATTATGTTTGAAGCTGGTGTACCGAAAGGTGTGTTGAATTTAGTTACTGGGCCAGGTTCGGAACTTGGGCAAATCTTAACTACTCATAAATTAGTGAAAATAGTGGCGTTTACTGGGTCGACAGAAGTTGGCATTGCTATCTCAAAAGCTGCATCAGATACGTTAAAACGAGTTTCCTTAGAGTTAGGCGGGAAGAACGCAGTGATTGTGTTAAAGGATGCTGATTTAGAGAAAGCCGTTGAAGGGATCGTGCAGTCTGCGTTTGCTACAAGTGGTCAAAGGTGTACAGCAACCAGTAGAGTAATTGTCGAAAAAGAAGTATATGCAAATTTTATGGAGCAACTAAAACAAAAAATCCAACAAATGACATTAGGTAACGGTCTAAACCCAGAAACTTCGATGGGGCCAATCGTCCATGAAAAACAACTAAATTCAATTGAAGAAGACGTTAGAACAGCTCTGGATGAAGGTGGAGAACTATTCCTAGGGGGCAATCGAAGAGACGAATTAGGCGGATTTTATTATGAACCAACTGTCATTACTAATGTTCAACGTGACCATACAATTGCTCAAAAAGAAGTGTTTGGTCCAGTAGTAGCAGTTATTCAAGTAGATTCCTACGAGGAAGCAATTGAAGTAAATAATAATACCGAATATGGCTTGTCTACTTCTATTTATACGCAAAACTTAAAACAGGCGATGCAAGCAACTAAAGATATTGAAAGCGGACTTGTCTACATTAACAGTGGCACCTCTAATGCTGAAATGGGTGTAGCGTTTGGTGGAACAAAAATGTCTGGAAATGGGCACCGTGAAGTATCTCATCATGTTTTGGATTTAATGACGGAATGGAAATCTGTATACATTACTTATTGAGGATGATGGATAATGGTAACTATTAAAACAGATAACGATTTACTAACCATGTTAGCGATGAAAGTAGATCAAGAGACGGATGAAGATGCGTTAAAAGCAAAACAGGATGGAATCATCTTGAGTGAATACTTTAATCAGCAACGAACTGCACTAATGAATCCCCCACATGTGGTTATGGTAGGGGGAGGAATTATCAGTCTGATGACTGCCCTATTTTTAAGTGAATATGGGGTTAAGTTAACGATCATAGAAGCTCAATCTTTTGGAGCGGCTGCTTCAGGTCGAAATGGCGGTGCCATTATGACGTTAGGTCGTGAGTTGTCAGAGGTTGCTTTTTCCAAATATTCCGTTGAGCTGTGGTCTACCTTAGAATCACTTGGCGTAGACACGAAGTATGAAAAGAATGGTCATCTGATGGTTGGACGAAATCAAGTGGAGAACGAAAAACTCCAACGTGCATTTGAACTCTATCAAAAAGCGGGGATCAAGGTTGACATGTTAAATCATGAACAAATGAAAGAACATGTTCCACACTTGAATCCCGATATTAAAGTGGGATTATTTAGTTATGATGATGCAATGGCATATCCTTTTAGTACGATTCAAAGCATTATCCGTATTTTAAAGAGTAAAGGGGCTACCTTGATTTCTCACACACCCGTTAAAGGTTTTGTGACGAAAGACTCTAAAATTACGGCGATCCAAACGGAGCAAGATGAAATACATGGAGATTATTTTCTTGTTAGTACAGGACCTTGGACAGAACCTATTTGTGCCATGTTAGGCGAAGTAGTGAAAATTAGACCAAGACGTTCTCAAATCTTTGCAACGGAGATCATGAAAGCTGGAGCGGTTAAACCTTTCTTCACTGGTAATGGAATTTATTTGAGACAAACGCACGCGGGGAATGTGATTTTTGGTGGCGGTGGACCTTGGGAAATTGATGGATATGAAGTTGAAAATACGATGCAAGCGATAGAATTACAAAGCAATAGATTTCTAGAGTTATTCCCAGATTTTCACACAAAAAAGCTGTTACGTTCATTTGCAGGAACCGTTGAATTGACTGCCGATCATTTACCGGTCTTAAGTTCATTCGTAAAGTATACAAACGGATTTGTGTCAGCTGGATATAATGGTCATGGATTTGGATTATCAGCTGTCATGGGGAAAACAATGAGTTCTCTTATGTATGATCACATGCAAGGATTAGAGACAACGGATGATATGAAAGAAGTATTAAATCCGTTAAATATTAAACGTTTCTTAGCTACGGAGTAGAAATGGGGTAATGGTGTTGAGTAATCATGACTTAATTGTTTGTCGTTGTGAAGAAGTAACGTTAGGCGATATTGAGAGAGCGAAAGAAAATGGACTGAACACATCTCAAGAGATTAAAATGGCCACACGTCTTGGAATGGGCATGTGCCAAGGGAAAATTTGTCGTTGTTTAATAGATGCATTATTCCCTCACAGTGGTGAAGAATTGCTACATCAACCATCCACACTTACTATTCATCGCCCTATTCGTCCTGTTTCATTAGGACATATAGCTTTGAAGGAGGATATGTAATATGCGTGTAAAAAACCATCCGATTTTAACAATAACTACTCAAAAAGAAATTACTTTTACCTTTAATAATGAAACGTATTCGGGTTATGAAGGGGAATCCATTGCGGCATCCTTATGGGCGAATGAAGTGTTTCAGCTTAGAACAACTGAGAAAAAAAGCACTGGGCGAAGCATGTTCTGTGGAATAGGAAACTGCTATGATTGTCGAATTAATCTAGCTGATTATGGGATGGTTAGAGCTTGTATTACACCTGTAGAAAACCAAATGGTGCTATCCTCCGGTGATGAAGGAGTGGCAAACGATGAACTATGACGTGGCAATTGTTGGTGGTGGACCAGCTGGCATGCAAGCGGCAATTGAGATTGCCAAACGTGGCGGGAAAGTCGTACTAATCGATGAAAATGTACAACTTGGAGGAAAACTGAACGGTCAACTTCATGAAGAATCCCATAACAAGGGATGGTGGATTGGCAAGCAAATAGCCCAAGAAATGATTGATGAAGCTAAAAGTTATGGCGTGTCATTTTTACTTGGCGTGCAGGTTTGGAGTATCGAAAAAGACTGGACACTGTATACTTCGTCGGTAAATGGTAAGGATTCTGAGCCACGGAGAGTTACTTGTGATTTTTTAATCTTGGCAACAGGTGCTATTGAGAAAGGTTTGCCAATTCCAGGGTGGACTTTACCTAAAGTACTTACTGTAGGAGCAGCTCAAGTGTTAACGAATCAATATTTGGTGAGACCTGGCAATAGGGTAGCGGTTATAGGGATTGACATTCTTTCTCTTTCTATTGCTAGAGCCATGAAGTTAAGTGGAGTAGACGTAGTAGGTATATACTTGCCAGCAAAAAATGTTTTTTCAAACGATTTAAGTGAACCGTTACAAGTACTTGAAAAATTTCAGTCAATGACGCAACATGCTCCTAATAAACTAATGAAAATAGGCGGCATTTTTTTGAAGTTTAAAATAGGTAGAGAAATGGCGACGAAATTTTATCCTAAAAATGGCATGAAAGTATGGGGGATTCCTTTATATATCAATCAAGCCGTGCAAGAGATAAAAGGTCATTCAGAAGTTGAAGGAATTGTGATTTCTCGTGTAGATGGGAAAGGCAATGAGTTATCAAAACGTAGAGAAGAGAATGTTGATGCTGTCTGTATTTCAGCAGGCCTGACACCGCAAAATGAGTTGGCGGTTTTAGCAGGTTGTAAATTTGTTACCGTAGCTGGTTTAAGTGGCTCTGTGCCAATACATGATGAGTATTTGGAAACAACAGTACCCACTTTATTTGTCGCAGGCAATATTACTGGGATTGAAGGGGCGAAAGTTTCTAGAAAGCAAGGGAA
>Ga0209013_10004848_pt1 | contig 11714 bp, 9 predicted proteins | sample Cruoilmetagenom2_FD_187291 | JGI IMG/M metagenome (GOLD analysis project Ga0209013, IMG submission 187291) | Oil polluted marine microbial communities from Coal Oil Point, Santa Barbara, California, USA - Sample 2 (SPAdes) (version 2) | ecosystem: Environmental > Aquatic > Marine > Oil seeps ...
CTCCTATAATCAAAACCTTTGCAAAACGCCCCCTTTTGCCCAATTTCGGCGTCGGGGTCAAATTTTAAGCCTCGAAATACTCAATGTATTCCTGCAGTTAAAATTTTCGCCTTCCTTGAATTTGAACAAAATTAAACATTTTTCATTTCAAAGGTCTCTAATCAAAAAAATAAATATTATAATCCTTTTCAAGAGAAAAGGAAAAAGTTAACGAAGTTAACGTCTGTACATAATAAGTTCACTGTTGTTGGTTTACAGTTTTGTGTTTTCAGCAAGCATGAACTGTAATGTAAAGCGTGAACGGTTACCAAATGCCCAAGTTTTTAATAACCCTTGAACGACAACACTTATCAAAACCTCAGAGAATAAAGGGATGAATGAAATTTTTATGGTCACAGGGGCATAATTTTATGAGGCAAGGCTGAATGAGGGGGCTCAAACTACCCAAATATTTCCACTTAAAAGCAAGTAGCGTTTATCTATGGCCTCTGACAGTTCACTTGTCAAGGAACAGGATCAATTCCTCCCTCGTTAAAAGGATGACATCGAACAATTCTCTTTAAGGCAAAGATTAATCCTTTAAGCGGACCATAACGCAAAATAGCCTCATATGCATAATTAGAACAGGTGGGATAAAAACGACAAGAAGGACCTAAAACAGGAGACAGTAAATGTTGATACAACTTGATAAATACTAAAAAAATTCTTTTAATCATGATCAACGGATATTTTATCAAAAATTTTTTGAAGAGATAATAATGCCGGGCCTGAAGTTAGTCCTGCAGCTTTTTTCCTGGCAATTATATTAATATCCCAAAAACCAGTTATCTTATGCTTGTTTAATCGAAAATATTCACGAAAAATACGTTTAATCCTGTTACGTTCTACAGCATTCCCAACCTTTTTGGATACAGTAACACCCAATCGTGTTCTCTTAAAACTGCCCTGACAGAATAGAACAACAAAATATCTGTTCTGAAGTTTGATGCCACATCTTGATATTCTGAGAAAATCGGAATGTTTTAAAATTCTATCTGCATTTGTAAAGGGAAAAAAGGGCAAAAAATATTTACCCTCTCTATCCGAAATTGATAAAATTTCAATCATATCAATAAGTACACCTCTATCCTCAGGGCATGCTTACCAGCAGGCAAGTTTGCGCGCCGGAAACGGTTTCGCCTATATTTGTGCAAGATTACTTTGTCGTCCTTCGATTTTTAAGAACTGTTTTTAAACAGCTAAACGCTTTCTCCCTTTCGCTCTCCTCCTGTTAAGAATTTTTCTTCCCTGTTTTGTTGACATTCTTTTCAAGAATCCATGTGTTCTGGCTCGCTTAATTCTACTTGGCTGATAAGTTCTTTTCATAATTTAATCCCCTAAAACCTAAAACTTTAAAAAAAACACAATGTTGTTATATTGTCAAGCTCCAAAATTTACCGCTATTCCTTGAGAACTTCAAAAACATCAAATTCTTCCAGATGAAACTGAGGATTAGGGTATATTACAATCCGTTGGCCAAGAGTTTTTTCCAGGGAGGTTATTATATAATTTTCTTCGCCGAGAAGAAGATCGGCAATTTTGGAGTTTACCCTTAGGGTCAGTTTAACCCCCGCCATAGTGGACGCGTCTCGGAGTATCTCCCTGTATATATTATAACAAATTGTTTGTCTGGATATAAGGAAACCCTTTCCGTCGCAATAAAAACAAGGTTCGCAAAGCATCCTTGTCAGCGGCTGTCTAGTCCGTTTGCGGGTCATCTGTATCAAACCCATCTCCGACATCGGAAGAATATGGCTCTTCCTTCTATCTTTTGTTAGAGCCTTTTTAAGGGCATTAAATATTTTTTCCTGGTTTGATTTTTTTTCAACATCAATAAAATCTATTATAATAATACCGCCTATATCTCTAAGGCGTATTTGATATGCTATTTCTTTAACAGCCTCTAAATTTGTCTTTAAAATTGTTTCCTCAAAATTATGCTTGCCAACATATCGACCGGTGTTTACATCTATAGCAACAAGGGCTTCCGTTTGTTCAATCACAACATAGCCGCCTGACTTAAGCCACACCTTTCTTCTTAATGCATGTGGTATGTCGGCTTCTAAATTATAAGCATCAAAAATTGGCTCGGAACCTTCGTATAGCTCAACAGAATCCTTTAGGCTTGGCATGAATGTATCAAGAAAAGAAAGAATTGATTCAAAACCGGAACGAGAATCAATAATTAATTTTTCTGCTTCTTTGGTCAAAAGATCCCTTACAGCTCGAAGACTAACGTTAAGCTCCCGGTGTAAAAGAGAAGGCACTGGCGCTGACTTGTATCTTCTCTGAATACTTTCCCACAAATTGTCAAGAAAACCCATTTCTTTTTCGAGCTTCTCTTCATATATGCCCTCACCAACAGTCCTCACAATATAGCCATAAGGTTTTTTTCTTAATGACTCAACTATACTTTGTAAACGTTCTCGTTCGGTTTCGCTTTCTATACACCTGGATATACCAATATGATCGGATGTCGGCATAATAACAAGGAAGCGGCCTGGAAGGGAAATATAATTAGTTATCCTTGGACCCTTTGTTCCAATTGGAGTCTTGGCAACCTGAACCATAATCTGCTGGCCGTCAGTAAGAAGCTCCTCAATGGGGCGGCTATCCCGTTCTATAGGAAACGAGGTATGATTCGCAACGCCTGTACAGAAAATTTTATGGTCAACTTCTCTGTTTTTAATAAAAATTTGTTCGTATTCTTTACAATCATTGCAAATTACATCATCAACATATATAAATGCTGCCTGATTTAAACCAATATCAACAAATGCTGCCTGCATACCCGGCAGAACTCTCTGCACCCTCCCTTTATATATATTTCCAGCTATATTGGAATCGTCTCCTCTCTCAATAAAAATTTCTACAATTGTTCCATCTTCAAGAAGAGCGACCCTGGTTTCATGTTCAGTAACATTTATGATTAGTTTTTTATTCATGAGTTTGATTGTTTAAGGCTCAATCAAAAATAACCTGGCATTTTTGCATCTCAAATTAGGGCGCAAATTCTACCAGCTTGTTTTTGACCGAGCCCTTAATATATTTTAATAAATTTTGCTTTTTTTGCTTTTTCATCGGTTAGCTTGAAAATTTCTTTAATTACCTCTAAAGGCCTTGCTGTCTTGCCTGATTCTGACCTGAGTGTTATCTGTAATTTGTCTGGCTTAAGCATCTCAATGTCTAAAACCATATACTTTAAGTCTATCTTTTTCAACCTGCCTTTTCTGTTAATACGAGAAACGATGAACTCAGGGCTTTGTAAAAAATTTTCCAGCTTTCTTTTATTAAAAAAATCTTCTTTTATTGTAACAAGATAATTATATTTTTTCTCATTATTATTGACCGTTTTGGTTGAAGCAATTTGACAGTCGTGAACAGAAAGACCTTCAGGAAGGTGCTTATTTAAACTTTCTATTATTGACTGTGGTTTAAAATTCTCCGGAACAACCAGATAAAAATATTCTTTTAAACTTTCCAGACCTATAGGCAAAGTATCTTCAAAAGAAATTTTTGGTTTAGGATGAAATCCCTCTGAAAACTTAATTGGTATGCCGGCACGCCTTATGGCTCGCAAAAAGATATTAACCATTTCAAGATGTCCAAAATATTTAGCCTGATCAAGTTTTGAAAAACCAACTTTGAGTGTTTTCAATAACGCACCTTTTACAACCGGCTTGATATTATCCGAGGTTAACAAACCACTGCCAATATCAAATGCTAATTTCTTTGCAGGAATTTCAAACACTTTTGGTTCTATAACATTAAAATCGCATACTCCGCAGTCGTTACAATTACCAGTACGACAGTCCGGAGTAAGTTCGCCCCTTGTTGCTTTTTCCCATTCTTCTATTAAATATTTTTTTTCAATCCCAACATCAATGTGGTCCCATGGAAGCGGCTCGTCTGTATTCCTTGATCTGGTTGTATAAAAACCTGTGTCCACCCCCTCATCATAAACAGCCTCCTGCCACAAGCTATATCTAAACCAATCACTCCAACCATCTAATTTACATCCCTTCTTGTGTGCAGCAACCAGTAAATGTGAAAGCTGTCTGTCGCCGCGAGCCCAAAGTCCCTCTATCAAACTAACCTTCGGGTTTTGCCATTTAAAATTAATACCGGACAGTTTAAGATTGCTCTGCAGCCAACCAATTCTATCCTTTGATTCAGATAGAGAAATCTGTGGTGCCCACTGAAAGGGAGTGTGGGGTTTTGGAATAAAGGTTGTAAAACTAACGTTTATTTTATTTTTGCGCCGCCCTTTGCCGGTATTAATCCTTCTAAGTTCTTTTACAAGATGCACAACTGATTTAAGATCTTCACTTGTCTCTGTTGGAAGACCAACCATAAAATAAAGCTTTATAACCTGCCAACCCAAATCATAAGCGTTTTTCACTGTATCAATGATATCTTTTTTTCCAATATTTTTATTAATAACATCGCGAAGCCTTTGGCTGCCGGCTTCGGGAGCTATGGTGAAACCTGTTTTTCTGACTCGCTTAATATGTTGCATAAGTTCCGGCGTCAATGTTCCTGCCCGTAAAGAAGGAAATGAAACAGCTATATTTCCAGGCTCGCACAAAGTCATAAGCTGTTCCATCAGAGGGTTTATACATATATAATCTCCAATGCTTAATGACAACAAAGAGATATCCTCGTAACCCGTTGCAGTTATTGATTTGTTCAATAGCGCCAGAATTGTATCCACAGACCTTTCCCGCACTGGACGATATATCATCCCTGCCTGACAAAACCTGCAACCCCTAGTACATCCTCTGGATACTTCAAGACGAAGCCGATCGTGTATGGGCCTGCCATAGGGTATGATCGGGGCTTCAGGAAAAGGTGCTTTATCAAGATCATCTACTATAGCTTTCTTGATTTTTTGGTATTTCGAAAACCTGGGCAAAAGAATCTGAAAACCAGATTCGTCAAATTTCGGTTCAAAAAAAGCCGGTATATAAACACCTTGTATATCTGACCAGATTTTATAAAGGACTTCTTTTTCTCCATTGAAGCCCTTTTTCCATTTAAGCCAGGAACGGGATATTTCCATTATTACGTTTTCACCGTCTCCTATAACAATAGCATCAAAAAAGTCAGCAACAGGCTCAGGGTTACAGGCACAAGGACCACCTGCAATTATTAAAGGATGTGAACTATCTCTTTGCAAAGAAAAAAACGGAATTTTTGCAAGGTCTAAGATATTAAGAACATTGGTATAATTTAGTTCATAAAGGAGGCTGAATCCGATAATATCAAACTCTTTAAGAGGTTTTTTAGATTCCAGGGACATTAATGGGGTATTGGATGACCTAAGATATGCCTCCATATCTGTGCCTGGAACAAAAACCCTTTCCGCGGCAATTTCTTCATGACTATTTAATATATGATAAAGTATAGTTAGCCCTAAATGAGATGTGCCTATTTCGTAAAGATCCGGAAAAACAAGTGCAATACTAAGCTTTACTTTGCTTTCATCTTTTTTTATACAATTTATTTCCGTGCCTAAATAACGACTTGGTCTCTCAACCAGCGGCAGGATGTCTTGAATGGATTTAATGTTCATGATATAAATTTATATCTCTGATAAATTATTAACAATATGAACTCTAAAAGATTATGACGATGACAAACCTGACAACTCAAAGCAACAAAAAACTTATTAAATGGATAGTCTCAATTAGGAAATTCTATGAACCGAATAAAAATTATTAGCCTTTTAAAATCAGAAACGCCCCGGGATAATATTATTGCAAAAGGGTGGGTAAGAACCAGGCGCGATTCAAGTAATTTTTTGAGCCTCTTGCAGAAACAACGACAATCGACAGAGCAACACTGCATAATGTGTCATAACCCATGACTCTATACAATATATAGTGTACGCAATGTGGTTTCATGTGTTTCTGCAAGAGGCTCTTTTGTTTATAGAAATAAATGATGGATCCTGTCTTGAAAACTTACAAATTATTGCCGATGAATCTTTAGAAAATTACGAGGATATAAAAAAACTTACAACCGGATCGGCTGTAGCGGTTCTCGGCAACCTGATTGAGTCACAGGGAAAGGGCCAACAATGGGAAATGAATGCAAAAGCATTAGAGTTAATAAGCCTGGCGCCGGACTCATACCCTTTGCAGAAAAAACGTCATACTGATGAATTTTTAAGAACAATAGCTCATTTAAGGCCCAGAACCAACAAATACGGCGCTGTTTTTCGTATAAGATCGGAGCTATCATTTGCTATTCACAGATTTTTCAGAGAAAGAGGTTTTCGATATATTCATTCTCCAATAATAACCGGCTCTGATTGTGAGGGCGCCGGAGAACGCCTGTCAATGCTTGAAGCTCGTATGAAAGAAACGGGTTTGTTAAAAGAAAATTACTGGTGGTATTTAGATTCCCGAAGGTTTGGAACAGTTCCCCACAGCGGTTTTGGTCTTGGGTTTGAGAGGTTAATAATGTTAATGACGGGTACAAGCAACATCAGAGATGTGATTCCATTTCCAAGAACCCCAAACCGCATAGATTTCTGATTGGGTCCCGTCAGTTGCGTTAAGGCGGCCCTTAATTCCTATGTCCGAAACCTGCCGACTATAAATAATATAAAAAAAATAATGGACGATAATATTACAATGGTTGCGCCTGATGCAAGGTCTGCATAATATGAAAACAACAGGCCTCCTGCTGTGGATGTCAAAGCAACTGCTATGGCAATTGCAATCATTGGAATATAGCGATCAGTTATTTGTGAAGCTGCTGCTCCTGGTATTACAAGAAGAGCTGAGACAAGAATTATTCCTATAATTTTCATGCTGATTACAACTGACATCGCAAGTATTGTAAGAAAAAAATGATAAAGAAAAGCTACCGGCATTCCGCTGACGAGCGCAACCTCTCTGTCAAATGAAACAAACAGCAATTCCTTGAAAAGCAAAAAAATGGATATGAGGACAAAACCTCCCAACAATGCAATAATTATTAAATCGTTAGTGGTAATTGCGAGTATGTTACCAAAAAGATATCCGAAAAGATCTACATTGTATTGATCTGACAGGCCAATAAAAACAACCCCAAGCGCCATGGCAAAAGCAAAAAAGATTCCTATGGCTGTGTCGGCGCTTAATTTTCCATGCCTGCCTATGTAGCCGATTGCATTGGAGACAGCTATTGCAAATGCTATGGCTGTAAGTGTAGGGGAAATACCGAGAAAAAATCCTAAAGCAATTCCGCCAAATGCTGAATGCGCCACACCAACCCCCACAAATGATAAACGACGGAGTACAACAAAAAATGACACTACAGCAAGAACCGGGCTCAACATTATACCGGCCATAAATGCATTTCGCATAAATTCAAGGTTAAAAATTTCAATCATTATGTTCATGTTTCATTAAGGAACATGTTGCGCATCCGGGATCGTGAACCATAACATTCAGATTTTTTCCATAAAGCTTTTGCATTATTTCAGGTTCAAAACAGGAATCCGGTTCACCATGATAGTGAATCTCTAAATTCAAACATGCTATGCGATCCGCATGAGCAGTAATAACTCCTATATCATGTGAAACCATTATTACTGATATATTCATTTCATCTCTAAATTTGGCCAGTAATTCATAAAAATCCTCCTGGGCAACACTGTCAACTCCTGTTGAAGGCTCGTCCAGCACCAAAAGCCTGGGTTTTGATGCCAAAGCACGGGCAATATGAATTCTCTGCTGCTGGCCTCCGGACAGCATTCCAAAAGGTTTTTTTGCATGGTCAGCCATATTTATTCTGGACAGCATCTCCATTGCAACTTCCCTGCTTTTGCTTCCCGGTCGTTTGAAAAAACCAATCCTGTTATATAAGCCCATTAAGACTATATCCAGGGCTGTAACAGGAAAAGATCTGTCAGCTTTGGAAATCTGGGGCAGATATCCAACTTCAAGTCTGTTGTGCTTGTCAGGCATGTGTCCAAATAATTTCACCACACCTTTTTGAGGACGAACAAGTCCCAAAATAACTTTAAGCAGGGTTGATTTTCCACCACCATTGGGACCTACTATGCCAAAGATTTCACCCTGGTAGCACTTCAAGTAGATAGACTTTAGCACCCATTTATTGTAATAACTGACCCAGACATTTTGAAGTTCCGCATAAACTGCTTTTTTATTTCCAATATCTGTTTCATGCTCTTTCAAAGCATTGCCTCCTGCAAGACCCCAAGGTTATATTTCATAAGGTCAAAATAACTGTTGCGGCCTTTTATATCCGGGCCGCCCATTGGATCAAGAAAAAGCACTTTAACATCCGCTTCTCTGGCAATTACTTCTGCAACCTTTGGATTCAACTGGGGTTCAGCAAACACAGCCCGAATATCATACTTTATTATATGAGAAACGATTTTCTTTATACTTCTCGGAGTAGGGTTTCTTCCGGGTGCTGATTCAATCACACCGACGGATTCAAGTTTGTATTGTCTTGCAAAGTAATCCCATGCAGGGTGAAAGCAAACATATTCTCTAATTTTGAATTTTTCAACCGTCGAAGCTATCAAAACATGGAGTTCATCCAATTTATCTAAATACGCTGATCCCCGCTTTTCATAGTATTTCATATGCTTGTTATCAATCTTGCAAAGCACTGAAATAATTTTATTAACCATCAATTTCGCTATGTTCGGATCAAGCCATATATGAGGATTGGCAAAGCCTGACTCTGTATCTGAAATATCTGTGTCATTATGATGGTATTCAAGGTTATCATGATGATGTTGTGATAACTTTATCAGAGAGATTCCTTCAGACAGCTTAACTGTATGTAGCTGATTTTTTGATAATCTGACAAATTTTCCAGCCCATAATTCAAGACCGGCTCCAATCATAAAAAAAACATGAGCCTCGGAAATCTTTTTTAACAGACTTGGTTTTGGTTCATATGTGTGAGGACTTGCGCCGGGAGGAATAACGGTAGTTACATCAACATGCATGCCTCCAACCTGTTTTACCATGTCTGCAACCGGAAAAATGCTGGCAATTACCGAAAGTTTTTCTCCAAAGCAGTTATAAGCTTGCAACTGAATAACGGAAAAAACAAATATAAACAAAACCACGATACGCAATATTTTTATTTTCATAAAAAACCCATCCATGCTGTTGAGTGATAATTCTCCTCTACCTTCTGTTTTTTTCAACCGTGAACCGATAACCGTAAACCCTAAACTGTTACCTTTATTATTTCATAGTATTAATCGGAATAGTAATAAAAGGCAACGATAAGCTGTCATTTCGTGTAACCGATTTAATCCGTTTGCCCTTAACTAAAACCCGATGGTCATTGTCAAGAACATAATAATACAATTCTGTTATTCCATGAAACATTGAAAGGGCTATCAGATCCATACTGGATATGCCTCCCACAACAGGAAGTACCAAGTCAGGGGTACTGATACCAAATTTATCAATATCCGTTCCAAGGGATGTAAAAAATACATGCAAAATCAAGTTGGCATCATCTGAAGATTCTACCAATTGGCACTGGTATTTATCCATCAGTTCCATTTCCAGACGTTTTTGTGCGTATCCAAAGAGCGCAGTCGATTCAAGAAAATAACATCTCAAAAGCACTTTTTCTCCTCTCAGGATAGAAAAATCTTTTTCCGGCAGCATGCTCATAAGCTTGTTGACACTTAATGATATGAGCCTTTGCTCAGTTGAACCCGCATAGTCTTCACGTATTTCATTTGTTGAACATGAACAGACCAGACACAAAACAATCAATACCACCCAATGTATTTTCATTTTATAAGTCTCCTATAATAAGAAATTTGTGAATATATGGAATTTATTTCTCGAAAGCTCAAGTAATTATAACCCAGATAAAATAATGAGAAACTAATCATGAATTATGTCTCATTTTAAAATAGAGACATAATTGTACCATGAGACATTTTTACATATCTTTCCATTTATAATTGTATCTCAATATCTTATTTTAATTCAATAACTTATTTCATCATTGGAGTTTTTGTTCTCAATGGCACATAGCTTGCAGTTACTTATAGTTAAATGTGTTAAATAACAATTCAGTCAGATATTTTATTATTTTCCAACTTCAAACCAACGGAGGTGCGGTATTATGAAATTAGAAGAAATAAAAAAGAATCTTGATCTGATAAATGATATAGACTGGGAGATGACACCGGAATTGGCTGTAACAACTTATTTAGAATGGGGTAATAATCCGGCTTTGGGTAAAAACATAATAAGATCAAAGAAAGATTTTTCTACTTATTTTGTAATAAATACATGGCACGAGCCGGTAATCTACCTTATCCGTCGCAATAGTGAAGACGGAGTTGAGCTCGCTACAATAAAGATGCCCAAAGGGATAGAAACCCGATTCCTGGAGTCAGTAGGTCATAATAAAGGCGTTTATTCTATTGAGGGTGAAGTTAAAGACTGGCTTAAAGGTGAGATCTATAATGCTTAAGTAGTGCCCGAACGAAAACTGCTAATTTTCCCAATTTTTGCGTCAGGCTTAAATTTTAATCCTCAAAATACACAATGTATTCCTGCGGTTAAAATTTGCGCCCTCCTTAAACTTGAAAAAATTTTCTGGTTTTTGTTCGGACACCACGTATTTCTGGATTTTTGCTTAAAAATCTGTATAAGGTGGCTTTTCCCACTCCGAGAAGCTTGGCAGTCCTTGACTTGTTCCCTCCCGTTATTTCAAGGGCAGATTTTATTGTATCAAAGTCAAGCTTCCTGGAGAGGAATAGACACAGGTATTACATTTAAACGATAATACAGATCCTCCCGGAAATTCTTATTAAGAACTTCTTTTTTAAAATCTTTGTTTGTTGCGCTGATAACTCGAATATTTACTCATGTAAGCTCCTCTTCTTGCTTTATACTGAAAGTCGTCTTTATAGCTTCAACAACTCTTGTCGATGTTTTCCCGTCCCAGAATAAAGGAGGTTCTTTAGAATCTTTTTTTATCAACTCTTCCAGGTCAGCCTCAATCCTTTCCGGGGCGCTCAATTTGTTTGTTCCTTCTTTTACGGTTACAGGTCGCTCTGTATTGGGCCGCAAGGTCAAACAGGGAATTTTCAGATATGTTGTCTCTTCTTGAATCCCGCCTGAATCGGTTATTACAAATTTACAGCCAAGCAATAAATTCATAAAAACCCTATACCCAAGTGGCTCTGACATGATAATCCCGGGAGCGTCATTAAGAATATCATAAAGCCCAAATTTATGAAGATTTTTCGCGGTGCGTGGATGAACAGGGAAAACAAGGCTGGTTTGTTCTGAAATTTTGACAAGGGTTCGACAAAGACGGGACAAAACGTCTGGAGTGTCCACATTGGACGGCCGATGGAGCGTGACCATACCGTAGCTCTTGTTCGTGAGGCCCATGTCTTGCCGCATCGTTTCCCTCAGGATTGCCGACTTCATCATTATAAGAGAGTCAATCATGATGTTACCCACCATGGAAATTTTCTCAGGCTCAATGCCTTCGCGAATGAGATTCGCGTCCGCGTCGGGGGAAGGAGTCCACAGATAATCAGCAATGGAATCGGTCACGATCCTGTTTATCTCTTCCGGCATTGTTCGGTCAAAAGAACGAAGTCCCGCCTCAAGATGGGCGACCTTGATCCCTAATTTAACCGCAGCCAGGGT
>Ga0209013_10004849_pt1 | contig 11714 bp, 7 predicted proteins | sample Cruoilmetagenom2_FD_187291 | JGI IMG/M metagenome (GOLD analysis project Ga0209013, IMG submission 187291) | Oil polluted marine microbial communities from Coal Oil Point, Santa Barbara, California, USA - Sample 2 (SPAdes) (version 2) | ecosystem: Environmental > Aquatic > Marine > Oil seeps ...
GAACATCGATCGTCGGGGAGCAAGATCAGGCGAAGATCGAGCAGGCATTGCCGGATCAGGCCCCGGCGGTACGCCAAGTTAAGGTAATCGCAGTACTGCCGGTTGTTCACTTCGTAGATATCCGTGTAGAATGCATCGACATAAACCGCATGAACGGGAAGCTGCCAGGAATAGCATGGCTCTGTGTGGCATCCCATCATGAACTCGCCGCCGGGGACGAGAACCATGCCCGGATCCCGGCCCGGAGCTCCGTCAGACCCTGGATTGGGAAAGATCTGCAGATCTATCAGAGGATAGTGGTATCCAATATCTACGATGCCTGAGTCCGGCACGCAGTCCGTCCTTGTCGTTCCGATCATGCTTTCCAATTGAGGCCCCGGATAGCCGGCATCCACACAGGGGCTGTCCCCAGCCTCCCGCGGAAGGTATTCATGCACAGATTGTCCGGCATCGATCTGTGAAAGATAAAAATCACCTAGCGGTCCTCTCACGAACAGTGGATCGGCATCCATCATCCCGGGACCCCAGTTAAGAGTACAGTCTGGATGCACATATACTGCTTTCCGTCCACCTTTCACATTCGAGTAGCTGATTGCCACAGTGGATGGGTAATGTGAATCATCTATACAGATCTCTTTTGCCTGGGGAGATTCATTGTTCCAGAGAATTGTGTTCATGACCTCAGATGAGGAACTTAGCACCAAAAAGATTCCACCACCCCGCTCTTCTGCGCTGTTTCCCGATATGGTATTGTTTATAACCCTGACCGATGCAGCAACGCTGATCCCACCGCCCACCTCGGCCTCATTATCGCATATGACGTTATTCATAATATTTGCGTGGGCTCCTGCATAAATTCCCCCGCCTGATCTTTCGCAATGATTTTCTGAAATGATATTATATGACACTACTGCATTACCACCGGACAGGGCTATCCCGCCACCGGAATGGTAAAATGCATCATTTCCGCAGATAATATTGTTAACAATGACAGGGGAGGAAGAATTTAGGTAGACGTAGCAGTGAATCCCGGCACCTTTGCCCCTTGTCCTATTGCCTAAAATCAAATTATCCATGATCCGGGGAGAGGAATCCTCACAGCTGATCGCTCCGCCCAGATTATTAATAAATTTATTTTTTATAATCATCAAGGAGGAGTCGCGGCAGTAGATTCCCCCGCCGGTCGAGTCTGAAACGTTGTCAGAAAAGATGTTATTGATAATGATCGATGATGATTGGATGCAGTAAATTCCTCCACCTTCATCATCACTATAGTTGCCTGTGAAGACATTATTTCGGAAGGTCGGAGAGGCATACCAGCAATAGGCTCCGGCACCTATTGTGTTACCAACAGGCAGGAGATAGGCATATCCGTTCTTTATGGTGAATCCCTGAACAATTGAATCTTCGCCCTCACTGCTGTGGAAATGAAAAGCCCGGTGGGGATCGTCAATACTACCCTGGCAGTCAATAATGCAATCAGCGGGTCCATTATCAGACTTTACTATAATTGCTTTCCCATGGAAGTCCAGGTCTCTGTTGCCTGTGCCTGTGTAATTCCCGTCTGCCACGAGCACGATATCATTATCCATGGCAGCATCGATGCCTTCCTGAATCGCATCAAATGGATGATCTGCTGACCCATCCTCCAGAGGATCACTCACAGAGGGATCGCCCGGCCCCGGATCGTTCGGAGCGTCATCATCCACGTACCATGTTGTCTGGGAGTGGGTTAAAGGTACTCCGACAATCACTCCTGTAGAAAGAATAGAAATAATAAAAATTGCCAGCCTGTTCATTGTTCTTCTTTTTCGATGAGAAATTATTGATATAAAACAATAAATAAGGCTTTTGATGAAGTCTGTATCTGCCATCATTATATGTCTGTTCATAAAAAAATGTCAAATGTTCGCGGGTGAGCAGTTGTTCAGATTTGGGAACAAAATGCAACAATTCGGGGAAGAACAATTCGGGGGACACAATACTTAATTTTGAACTCTTCATTTCACAGATCTTGATATTGAATATTAAGAATTAAGTATTGTGTCCCCCGAATTTCCACCGTCCCTCCTTTTACCTGGCCACCGGTTGATAAAGTCCCTTTTTTTCAGTATAATCGCCTGTCTCATTTACACAGTGATTGAAAAAGCGTGGTTTACGGCCCATGAAATAGCCCTGGATGACAAAGCGCTGTCCTTTCAGGAACCCGGACCGTGAGTAAAACCCATGGAAGACATTAAAAAGTTTGCCCGTACGGATTGCCGGTATTTTATCGGAGAAAAACCCTGCCGTTTCAAGCGGGAATGTCCGGGTTGCGAGAAATATGACGCAATCCGGGAGACCATCCTGGTGATCAAGCTGGCCGCTGCCGGAGATGTGCTCCGCACCACGCCGCTGCTGAGGGCCCTCAGGGAAAAGCATCCCGGTGCGTATATCACGTGGCTGGTGGACCGGTTCTCCCTGGAGCTCCTGGAGGGAATCCCCCTGATAGACCGGCTTCTTCCCTATGGCGTGGAGTCCATTGCGTTCCTGGAGACGCTTCAATTCGACCGCCTCTATGCACTGGATAAAGAACCGGGAGCCACCGCAGCGGCCATGAAAATCAGAGCCGGGAAAAAGTTCGGCTTTTGCCATACAGAAGCGGGCAAGCTCTCGATTTTCAATCCGGAGGCGGCGTATGCTTTCCGGCTCGGCATATCGGATCATCTCAAATTCAAAGAAAACCGGAAGAGCTACCAGGAGATTATATTCGAGCTGGCCGGCATGCCGTTCCGGGGAGAGGATTACCTCCTTTCGATTCCTGAAGTGTGCCGGAAAAAGATCAACGCAAAACTGAAACCGGCCGGCTCAGGGAAGCGGATCGCATTAAACCTGGGTGCAGGACCGGTATTTGCCAATAAATCCTGGCCGGAAGATTATTTTGTTGATCTGATTCAGAAATTAAGGCAGGAAGAGCATATGATCCCGGTTGTTGTGGCAGGTCCCGGAGAAAAGGCCCTGTATGACCGGGTTTTAAAGAAAGCGGGGCAGAACGCTTTCGCAGGAGGCTGCGATAACTCCCTGATGGAGTTTGCCGCGCTGCTTGAATCGTGCGACGTGGTGGTGGCGGGGGATACCATGGCTCTTCATATTGCTCTGGCATGCAGAAGGAGGGTGGTGGGCCTCTTCGGGCCGACCTGTCGCCAGGAAATTCTCCTTTACGGGCGGGGAGAGCTTCTCACGACCCCTAAAGCATGCGCCCCCTGCTACCTGAATGCATGTGATATACGTCCGAATTGCATGGAAGAGATCCCTGTTAAACAAGTATTCCAGGCCATACACCGCCAGTTAGCCGAATGAGCACCAGTGAAAATAAAATAAAGGGGTTGATGATTGTCCTTCCGACCTATAACGAAAGGGGCAATCTGGAAAAGCTCGTCCGGGAGATTTTTTCCCTGGATATCAAAGATACCCGTATCGGGATCGCCGTGGTGGATGACGCCTCTCCGGACGGCACCGGTCCCCTGGCTGACCGGCTTTCAGAGGTTTTTCCGCAGCTCCACGTGATTCATCGCACCGGCCCCAGAGGCAGGGGCAGAGCCGGGATCGAGGGCTTCCAGTATGCTGTGGCCCGGGGCTCGGATTATGTTATGGAGATGGATGCGGACGGTTCCCATCAACCCCGTTTTATTCCTCATTTTGTAGAGGCCATCCGCCGGTGTGATGTGGTCATCGGCTCGCGCGGTGTCCCCGGAGGATGCGAACGGGGGCGGAACAGGGCGAGAAAACTGGTCACCCGTTTCGCAAACATGTACCTCCGCATGATTCTGGGGGTCCGTGTCAAAGATTGTACCTCGGGTTACCGGTGTTTCCGAAGGGAGGCACTGGAAAAAATCGATCTGGATACGCTCCGTTCCACAGGACCTTCCCTGGTGGAGGAGATTCTGGTGCGTTGCAGCCGGGCGGGATGCCGGATAGAGGAAATTCCCATAGAATTCATCGAAAGGGAAGGCGGGGAATCCACATTCAATGTGCGGATCCTGATTTCCTGTTTTCTGCGCGCCATACAGTTCAGATTCCATAGACCGGTGAAGCCCCGTGTATAAAATCGTCAATCGTAAAAAGAGAATAAAGATTTTTCTCATCGATACCCTCCTGCGATGGTTTGTCACGGCCGGGGGGCTCAGGAAAACGGAGGACCGTTCCCGGTTTAACACACCACCCGGTGAAATCAGGAAGATCCTCGCCATCCGGCTGGCGTACATCGGGGATCTCGTCATGACCCTTCCGGCCCTGGCTGCGTTAAAAGAGCTTTTTCCCGGGGCGGAGATTCACTTATTGACCAGCAAACGGGCATCCCAGGTGGTGCAGGGGAGCCCTTCTGTTGGAAAAGTCATCCCCTATGACGCTCCATGGTTTTATCCCGAAGGCATGTGGGGAAGGAAGGTCAGGGAATATTTCAGCATGCTGCGGCGGCTCAGAAAAGAAGCCTATGATCTTGTCATCGATTTCAGAGGCGATTTCAGAAACATTTTATTTCTGGTGCGCCCGGTGGGCGCGAAGCATCGCGTGTCCTACGATATCACAGGGGGCGGGTATTTTCTGACATCCGTGGCGCCCTACCGAAGAATCAAGCACAGAACCGACTTCCATCTCGATCTGGTCAAATTTCTGGGAGCATCCGGCAATGGAAGCCGCCGGGAGAGGATCGGTCTCACAGAACCGGAGCGGCAGGAGGGGGAAAAGCTTCTGCGCGAAGCCGGTTTGCCCCCCGGTTCCGTCCTGGTCGGATTCTGCCCCGGGGCAAGAGAAAAATTAAAAGAATGGGGCACGGTCCCGTTTGCCCGTCTCGCCGAACTGATGATGGCCCACTGGAACGCCCGGATCATTCTCTTCGGGAGCAGGGCGGATCAGGCAACAGCCCGGAGCATCAAGGAGAGATGCGGCGCTGACGGTATTGTCGACATGACCGGCCGGACCACCCTCAGGCAACTGATGGCCTGCCTGTCTTCTCTCGACCTGGTGGTGGCCAATGACAGCGCGCCCATGCACCTGGCTGCCGCCCTCGACGTGCCGGTGGTGGGGATCTTCGGCCCATCCAAAGCCATGGAAACCGCGCCCATCTCCTCCCGTGCCGCAGTGGTCGAGCAGTATATTCCCTGCCGTTTCTCCTGTGATGAAAGCAGATGCCACATACAGGATGACAGGGCCTGCCTGCGAAAAATCACGCCTGTCGAGGTTTTTTCCACCTGCGGCGATCTGTTACACTATGACCGGGGAAAAAACATGCCCGCACCTGAAGGGAGGAGCGCCTGAATGGCGGATTATATTCTGGGAATTTATCCGGGCCATGATGCCAATATCACCGTGGCGGACAACAGGGGAAACATTCTCCTGGCCGTAGGAGAGCCGAGTTTCTCCCGGATAAAGGATCACATGGGCTTCCCGGCAGAGGCCGTCAGGTATGCCGGAGCGTTGTACGGAACTTCCTACGAGAAGGTACTCGCGGTGAGAATGTCGAAGTACCGCAAAGTCCTCCGCGACATGCGCTTCTTCTTCCGCTCCGTCCGCAAAGGGCTCTATCCTCCCAACCCTTTCTACATTTTCAGAGGCTACGTGGAAAAGCTGAGACAGGGCAGGATTGTGGAATCCTCGGCCCGCCAGGACACCGGCTGGCTCCTGGACAGCAGGAATGAAATGGAGGATGTGGGGCATCACTGCTCTCATGCCGCCTCGGGTTATTACTGGAGCGGGTTCCCGAACGCCCTTGTGGTGAGCCTGGACGGACAGGGCGACGACCGGTATTCCGCCACGATTTCCCGGGGGGAAGGCCCGAAGATGACACTGGAGCAGGCATACTTCCTGAATGAAATGACGGTGGGGCCGGCCTACATTCTGACCACGGCCATGCTCGGATTCCACGGCGGGAGACATGCCGGAAAAGTGACCGGCCTGGCATCCCACCAGGAAATCAACCCGGCATGCATAGAAGAAATGCGAAAGTTTTTCACGGAAAACTGGTACCGCCGGCCCAGGGGCGGACATCTCACCTACAGCAACTACCTCATGTACGAGCCGGAGGGGAGAGAGGAACTGCAACAGATCAGGAAAGACCGCTTTGGCGGATTCTCACCCAAAGAGATCGCTTATGCCATTCAGCATCTGACCGAGGAGGCGGTGCTGGAGATGATCCGAAAACATGCGGGCCCTGACATACCATCCCGGAATATCACGCTCGGAGGCGGGGTTTTCGGGAATGTCAGGCTGAATCAGAAGATAAAAGAACTGGGATTCAAGAACATTTTTATCCAGCCGGCCATGGGCGACAGTGGCCTGTCCATCGGCGCCGTGGGATATTACCTGGGAGAGGCACAGGGCATGTCGCCGCGGCCTCTCCGCCATGTTTACTATGGACCCGAATATGATAATGATATAATAAAAAAAGAGCTGGACACATCCGGCGTTTCATATGAGAAAATGGATAATATCGAATGGAAGGTTGCGAACCTTCTTGCGGAAGGGAAGGTGGTGGCCAGATTTCACGGAAGGCTGGAATGGGGTCCCAGGGCCCTCGGGAACCGGTCGATCCTCTACCAGGCAACGGATCCTTCGGTGAATGACTGGTTGAATGTAAAGCTGTGCCGGACGGAGTTCATGCCTTTTGCCCCGGTGACCCTGGCGGAATTTGCCGGAGAGTGTTATAAGAATATTGAAGGGGCCGAGTACACGGCAAAATTTATGAATATTACCTTTGACTGCACGGAGAAGATGAAACGCCTGTCCCCGGCCGTGGTGCATGTAGACGGTACGGCAAGGCCCCAGATTCTCTCCAGGGAGGATAATCCGTCTTATTATGAAATACTCTACCAGTACCACCGCCTCACCGGCATCCCCAGTCTCATCAATACCAGCTTTAATATGCATGAGGAACCGATCGTCTGTTCTCCCGGAGACGCGGTACGCTCTTTCAAACAGGGACATCTCGATTATCTGGCCATAGGCGACTTTTTGATAAAAGGGGAGGGAGGCGGAGAAGAAAAGTGACGCTTACAGACACAGGCCCGGAGAGACGCCTCACAGTGCTGCATTTTGAAGAGCGGGAAGGGTTCCGCCAAAAAATTCACCGGGAGCTCGACCGCTGGAAAGATCGCTTCCCCCGTTCAAAAGAGGCGAGAATCCTCCTCAAACCGAACCTGAACAACTATATGAATGCCCTGACCGGCAACACCACGGATCTCAGGCTGGTGGCGGCGGTTGTCTCTTATTTAAAAGAAACGGGGTATACCGATATTACTATCGGAGACGGCACCAACAGCGGTTATTTCCGCCACAACATCAGCGTGATCGACTTTCTCATGATCAACCGCCTTGCCGAATACTTCGGGGTGAAAGTGCTCGATTTCAACCGGGCCGAATCCACCCGGGTGATTTTTCACAGCGAGTTCCGGGCCGATGTGGCCAGCCTCTGTCTCGAAGCCGATCTGTTCATCAATATGCCGAAGCTGAAAACCCATTTTGAAACCGGCATGACCGTTTGCCTGAAGAATCTCATCGGTTGTCTTAAAGGGCAGGAGAACAAGAAAAAGGTGCATCGCGACCTTGCATCCAATATTTTGAGCCTTAATCAGAAGATCAAGCCCCATCTCCAGATTGTCGACGGGTTGATCGCCATGGAAGGCATGGGCCCTTCCAGGGGGACCCCGGTCCGGCTCGACACGGTGATTTTCGGGGACGATCCGTTTGCCGTGGATATCGTCTGCAGCCGGCTTGCCGGGATTGATATGCAAAGCATCTCTCCCCTGCGCGTTGCCCGGGCACGGGGAGATCTTGATCCCGGGCTTCTGGCAGACGCCCGGGCGGTGCGGATTGAGAACTCACGGAAGCCCTTTGTGCTCGACCGGGGAAATTTCCTGGTGCGATTCATTCACGGCGCCAAAAGGCAGAAATATTTTCTGGCCATTCGCAGGATGGGGCCGTTCAACTATCTGTGCTCCACCAGGCTGGGAGGAAAGGTCCTTTTCTCCACCGGGCTGAGGCAGGATGTTTTCCAGTCCGAAGCGCTCCAGTGCAGGGGATTGAAGCTGGATGCCGAACGATGTACCGGATGCGGAAAATGTTCCTTCTACTGTCCCGTTGAGCTGGATCTTCCCCGTGATTTTGAAGATCTCGAAAAAAAGGGATGCATAAAATGTCTCTACTGCTATTTTGTCTGCGAGCAGAGGGCGATTCTCTTCGAAGGAGAATTCGGGTTTTTAAAAGAGCAGATTCGTGCTTTTGATTCGCTTACCCGGTCCACGACCTGATCTTCTTTCACCGAGGTGACACAGAATGACTTCCCCCGTTTCGGTCATCATTCCGGTAAAAAATGCCGAACAGACGCTCCGGGGATGCCTGGATGCCCTGTTCAGGGCAGAGGGCGCCGAAAGGGATGTGATCATCGTTGACGACGGCTGTGACGACGACTCTCTGCGCATTGCCGCTTCTTTCCCCTGCCGGATCATCAAAAATGAAAGAAAGGGGGTCTCTGCGGCCAGAAATACCGGTGCGAAGACAAGCACAGGCGAGATCCTGTTCTTTATGGATTCCGATATCATCGTTCCATCCGATGTATTTCACGTGCTTTCCGGTTACTTTGCGGACCGCACGGTGGATGGCATTACGGGACTGCTCGGGCCCGGGATCAGGTTTGACAATTTTGCCAGCAAGTTCAAGAATCTCTGGATGCATTACACCTATGTGAGGCTGACCGATTTTGTTTCCCTTTTTTATACGAGCGCCGCTGCCATCCGCCGGGGTGTTTTTGAAAAGATGGGCGGTTTCAATGAGGACTTTCATCGCCCCAATGTGGAAGATACGGAATTCGGCAGGCGGCTGGTGGCCGCCGGTTTCCGGATCAGGCTGGCCAGGGATCTCCAGGTGGAGCACCGGAAATACTATGACTGCCGGGGGGTGCTCCGTACGGATTTTGCCCGTTCCTCCGGTCTTGTAAAAGTGGTGCTTGCAGGGAGGGGCATGGATGGCAGAGTCAACAGCACGTCGGTTCCTTCTCTGTTTATCGCAAGTATTCCTTTTTTCATTTTGAGCCTCCTCAGCCTGATCGCTTCCCTGTTTCTCGGATGGAAATGGGTCATCGCAGCGGGAATCCTTTTTATGGTTTTCCTCCTTGCCAATCTGCCTCTGCTGCGGTTTTTCCGGCAGAAGGAAGGCAGCCGGTTTGCCCTGAAATCGCTTCTTTTTCTTGTCCCGGACATCCTCTCGGTCACGGGCGGCATCATACATGGATTCTCCAGGCATCTATTTGCTGAAAAGAGAGAGAATGTGAGGGAAAAGTGAAAACCATCCGGTATCTGTCCTATGGCCGCTATCTTCTGACAAAGGCAAAGGCGCAGCCCATTTATCTGGTCTTTTTCGTAACCGACCGCTGTACGGCAAAATGCAGCCACTGTTTGCGGGGAGGCGGAGAGGATGATCCCGTGGAGCTCAGCCTGGACGAAATCGGGAAGATTTCCGCTTCCATGGGGAAGCTCCTCTTTCTGCTTCCCACCGGCGGCGAGCCCTTTTTGAGGGATGACCTCCCGGAGATCGTGGAGATTTTTCACCGGAACAACCGGGTGCTGAACGTGGGGATTCCTTCGAACGGATCCCTGACGGAAAAGGTCATCCAGAGCGCAAAAAAAATACTTGAGCACTGTCCGGGGCTTGACGTTGCCGTGGATATTTCCATCGACGGCCTGGGAGAGGATCACGACAGGGTCAGAGGGGTGGAGGGCCTGTTCGATAAAGCGGTATGGACCCTGAAAGAATTGATCAAATTAAAGCAGAGTTACCGCAATTTCAACGTGAATGCCGCGGTCTGCGTGTCGGCCCATAACCAGTATAATCTTGAAAAAATATATCATTATCTGCAGCATGAATTGCATGTGCCCGGCATTACAACCCTTCTGGTCCGGGGAGAACCGCGGGACCGGGATGCGCTCTCCATAGACATCGCACAATACCGGAAGTTCTGCGATCTGCAACACGCCGCGGTGGACGGCTACCGGAGATTTCCCTTTTGCGATTTTATCAACGCCATGAAAATCCTGAGGGCGCGCTACATTGCCGAGATCTCTGAGAATAAAACACAGCCCCTGCCGTGCTATGCAGGGGTTTTGAGCTGTGTCATCCGGCACAACGGGGATGTCTATCCCTGTGAACTGCTCGACAGGAAGCTCGGAAGCCTTAGAGATGCGGGCTTCGACTTTCAGAAAATATGGCGTTCTCCGGAAAGGGAAAAGATCCGGAAGGAAATCGAAGAGACGAATTGTTCCTGTACCTATGAATGCTTTTTAACCAACAGCATCCTGTTTACACCCTCCGTTTTTCCCGAAATTTTCAAAGAATACGTCAGGATCAAAAAAGGACGTCCGGGGAAAGCTTTCTCACAGGGGAGCCGGTAAGGGATGAAGGAAAAAAACAGCCGGAAAAAAAGCGAACGCACCTTTGATTATGCCCTTCTTATCTCTGACATGACGGCCCTCGTTTGCGCCCTCCTCTTATCCTACTTTCTGAGACGCCAGATCCAGATGAAATACTTTCCGCCTCTGCTCCATCCAATAGAAATATATCTGAGGACCATTCCCTTTCTTGCGGTTATCTGGTTTATTCTTTTCTACCAGTTCGGCCTGTATCGCCTGTGGCGCAGCATGTCCAAACTGACCGAGTTGATCCTTATTTTTAAAGCGGTCAGCCTGGGCATTCTCTTTGCCATGGCCGGCTCCTACCTCGCCAAGTTCGACTACTCCCGGGTGACACTCGTCTTTTTCTGGATAAGCGGACTGGCGATGGTCATCATTTTCCGGAAAGTGACCGAGTTTTTCCTGAACCGGTTCAGTTCCCGAAAGCACCGGGTGCGGCGGGTCATCATATACGGCACCGGCGAAATGGGGAAATTCGTGCTGCACAAAGTCAGGAAATATCCGGCCTTCGGATACCGGGTGGTCGGATTCGTGGATAACGCGGAACGTATCCGGGGAGTGGATTCCGTCAACGAATGTCCCGTTCTGGGGCGTATCGACGACGTTATCGGTCTGGCCGAAAAGCACGGGGCGGATGAAATTTTAATCGCGAGGCCCCAGCTGCATCACAAGGAAATCCTTTCACTGGCGGACGACCTGCAGCTGAACGGCCTGCGCACCAAGATGGTTTCCGATTCCTTTGGTATTTTCTTCTGCAAAATCAATCTTGACGGCCTGGCCGATCTTCCGGTGGTTGAGTTTAAGGGGAGGAGGATGAATAGACTCGAACGGCTGATCAAGCAGATCGCGGATTATGTAGTGGCCCTCATTACGATAATCGTGACAGCCCCGCTCTGTCTGATCATTGCGCTCCTCATCAAAGTGACGAGTCAAGGGCCGGTTATCTTTTCGCAGAAGCGGGTCGGAAAAGACGGCAGGATTTTCCGGATGCTTAAATTCCGGACCATGTACCGGCAAGTGCCGAGATATGAGATGTCCCCCAGTTCAAAGGACGATACACGGATCACGCCGGTCGGACGCATTTTACGAAAAGTCTGCCTGGATGAGCTGCCCCAGTTCTACAATGTCGTCAGGGGAGATATGAGCCTGGTCGGCCCCAGGCCGGAAATGCCTTTCATCGTCAAACAATATACGGGCTGGGAAAAAAGGAGACTGGAAGTCAAACCGGGAATTACCGGTCTGTGGCAGGTGGACGCCCGGAGGGGCCAGCCCCTGAAG
>Ga0209013_10004850_pt1 | contig 11713 bp, 9 predicted proteins | sample Cruoilmetagenom2_FD_187291 | JGI IMG/M metagenome (GOLD analysis project Ga0209013, IMG submission 187291) | Oil polluted marine microbial communities from Coal Oil Point, Santa Barbara, California, USA - Sample 2 (SPAdes) (version 2) | ecosystem: Environmental > Aquatic > Marine > Oil seeps ...
CATCAGAAAGGCTTTCCTTTTGTAGCGAGAGGGAGACTTGAACTCCCGACCTCATGATTATGAATCATGCGCTCTAACCACCTGAGCTACCTCGCCATCATATCTTTTGAACTTTCGAAGCGCCTTGAACACTTTCGGGCTGCAAATATAAAACTTTTTTAAGATTACAGCAATTAGATTTCAGGCCTGAGAGCAATAGATGCGAGGCAATGATCGCTTGAGTATCGTTGATTTTTCATATATTACAGAAAAGAGCCTTGAGGAGGGGATTTTATGGGGTCCGGTTTTGAAGAGTTACATACAGCTTTGCAGTTATTGATTTACCTGGGAGCCTTTGGGATCGTTGCTGTTGCATCGGGACAGGTAGCTGGTGTATTCCAAAAATTAAAGCTGCCTCTGATCACCGGGTTCCTGGTAATCGGGCTTGTTTCGGGTCCCGAACTGCTTGGTTTGATCAATTCCGAGGCTTTGCTCAGACTTAATTTTCTGAATGATATGGCCCTGGCTTTTATCGCGTTTGCGGTAGGTTCCGAACTCTATATGAAGGAGCTGAGAAGCAGGATGAAGAGTATTATTTCCATGACCATCAGTCAGATCCTGGCTTCATTCATACTCGTAAGTCTTAGTGTTTATTTACTTGCATCAATGATCCCTTTTCTGGAGGATATGACCCTGGTTGCCAGGATCTCCATATCCATGCTGGCCGGGACCATTGCCATTGCCAATTCACCATCATCGGCCATTGCCATCATCAATGAACTCAGGGCAAGGGGACCGTTCACTCAGACCTCCATAGGTGTGACGGTGGTAAAGGATTTTGCGGTGATCATCTTTTTTGCAGTGATTTTTACCCTGTCAAAATCACTTATACAGGAAGACAATTTCAGATTAATATACATCGGTCAGGTTGTTGCGGAACTGGTTGTTGCTTTTGGAATGGGATTCCTGGTCTGGATTCTTCTGAAACTGATCCTATCCATCAAAGGGGCTATCATTCTGAAAAAATTGCTTTTTTTGGCAACCGGATTCCTGGTCTATCTTTTGACTCGAATCACAGAAGACCATTCAGGCAGATATCTGGGCCTCGAACTGCACATCGAGCCGCTCCTGATCTGTATTATCGGGAGCTTTATGGTAACCAATTACTCTGTTTACAGGAATGATTTAATCAAGATTGTAAAGGAGACCGGCCCCTATGTATATATCATTTTTTTCACCCTTACGGGGGCCATGATCTCTCTCGATGTGGTTTCTTCCTTATGGTTTGTTACACTGATCATTTTCGGAGTCAGGATCGTTTCCCTTGGCCTTGCAGGATTTGTGGGCAGCGCTTCAGTGGGAGATTCCCATCTTTATCGAAGAATCTCCTGGATGCCCTATATAACCCAGGCCGGTGTAGGAGTGGGTCTGGCAACGATAATCGCCACGGATTATGCCGGTTGGGGTGGACAATTCGCTACCATTATGATATCTGTGATTGTACTAAACCAGATTGTTGGCCCCCCCCTGTTTAAATGGGCATTAAATCTGGTTGGTGAGGTTCATGTAAAATCTGACGGGACCTTTGAGGTAGAAAAGAAGGTTTTGATATTCGGTTGGGAGAATCAATCCATTGCACTGGCAAATCAATTGACAATGCAGAACTGGAAGGTGGAATTTGTTGTGAGCAACCCATCCATGGAGACCCTGGGGAATAAAGATTTTGTGGTTCATGAGTTCCAGGGATCCGATCACCTTTCATTGAGAAAATTCAGTGCAGAAACTGCCGATACCATTGTTTGTTTACTCTCCGATGAGGAAAATTATGTCATTTGTGAAACTGCGTATGAGCATTTTGGCACCAAACATTTGATCGTCAGGCTAAATGACCGCGAGTTTTACCGAAAATTTCATAAGATCGATGTGATGGTGATGCATCCCACCACGGCCATGGTATCCCTGTTGGAGCATTTTGTGAGAGCACCTATTGCCACCTCCCTGCTGTTGGGTATGGATGAAAACCAGGATTCCATCGATATTGAACTGCGCAATTCAAACTATCATGGCCTTACCCTGCGCGACTTCAGATTGCCTTCGGATGTGATCATATTATCGGTTACCAGGGGAGATCATCCCATTATTTCTCATGGATATACCCGGTTGCGACTTGGTGATGTGGTTACCATGGTTGGCTCAAATGAGAGCCTGGACAAGGTTCGTCTGAACCTGCAGGGGTACTGATTTATTTTTTTTATCACACTATAATCAATTTTAAAAAAAACTACAACTATGAGTGAAAAAAGCAACATCGGAAGACGTACCTTTTTAGGTACAGGACTAGCTGCAGCAGCATCGGTAGCTGTAGGAAATTCTCTACATGGGGCCCCTGCGCCTGGTGAGCTGAATTTGCAAAAACTCAAGAATGAACATCCTTACAATGAGCGTACCCATCTTGCCATGCCTACCAATGCATTTGGGAAGACTGGTTTTAAGGTCGGAATCCTCAGTCTCGGCGGACAGGCCACCTTAGAGCAAAAGGGTACGGAAGAACAGTCGGAGAAGATGATCAACAGGGCCATCGATTTGGGAGTCAATTATATTGATACCGCAGCTTCCTATGGCAGGGGAGTCAGCCAGAAACATATTGGCATGGTTATGAAAACCAGAAGGAAGGAAGTTTGGCTCTCCTCTAAAACCCATGACCGCAGCTATGATGGTTCCATGCGGTTGTTGGAGGAAAGCCTTAACAGCCTTCAAACAGATCATCTGGATATGTGGCAATTGCATAATGTGCAACGACAGGACCAGGTAGATCAGATCTTTGCGGAGGACGGTGCCCTGAAGGCGCTGATCAAAGCAAGAGAAGAAGGCATAGTCAGGAACCTGGGGATCACAGGACATTATGAACCCATGATATTGGTTGATTGCCTGAAGCGGTTTCAGTTTGATGCCATTCTTATGGCTATGAATGCAGCAGATGTGCATTACCTGAGTTTTAAAAACTACTTGCTTCCCGAGGCACAGAAACAGGGTATAGCCATAATAGGTATGAAGGTAGCTACGCGGGGACGGATGATTTCAACATGGGCTCCACCACCCCTGGAAGATCAACCTGAAAGGATGAGGACGCCATTGCCGGGTACCCTGACCATCAAGGAAGCTCTCTCTTATAACATGAGCCTGCCGGTAAGTACGACTATCCTGGGAGTAGATAATATTGATCAAATAGAAGAGAACATGAAAATCGCTTCACAGTTTTCACCGCTTTCTGAACATGACATGAAAGAGCTTGAATTTAAAACCCTTCCCATTGTCCGCCAGGGACTCTATTTCAGGCGCTGGAACCTGGGTGCGTAAAATCCTTATATGAATTGAACATGGGTAAAATACTGGAAAAACTGAAAGATGGAAGAGTGCTGGTGTCAGATGGAGCATGGGGAACGTTTTTGCATCAGAAGGGATTAAAAGCAGATGAATGTCCTGAATCCTGGAACCTGCATCGACCTGACGATGTCCTGGAGATAGCCCGGAGCTATGTGATTGCGGGTGCTGACATTATCCTGACCAATAGTTTTGGAGGCAGCCCTTTCAAACTGGAAGGATACGGATTAAGGGATCAGACCTTTGAAATAAACAGGGCGGCGGCAGAGATATCCAGAAAAGCTGCAGGGGATCAAGTGTTGGTTCTTGGATCCATAGGCCCAACCGGCAAGATGGTCTTTATGGGGGAGGTCACCGAAGTAGAACTGCTTGAAGGGATAAAGGAGCAGGCGAGGGGGCTCATGGCTGGAGGAGCTGATGGAATTATTATCGAAACAATGTCTGATTTGCAGGAAGCTCAGGCGGCCATTGCTGCATCAAGGTCTGTCACCGATCTCGATATTGGTTGCACCTTCACATTTTCCTTGACTGCTGACAATGAATACAAAACCATGATGGGAACCGGAATTGAAGAGTATCTGGAGATGGTGAAGTCAGCCGGGGTTCAAATAGCTGGAGCTAATTGTGGGAATGGAACTGCAGGGATGATCGAAATTGTGAAACAGATTCGGCAAATTGACCCGGATATTCCTGTGCTCGTTCACGCCAATGCAGGATTGCCACTTTACAGGGATGGGGAGACGGTTTTTCCGGAGTCCGCGGAGGAGATGGCCCCTCAGATGAAGGATCTGGTGGCCGCAGGTGCCAATATCGTTGGAGGATGCTGTGGTACTACACCAGCCCATATAAGCCTTATTGTACAGCTTTTAAAAACGAAATAAATATTTATTTACTTTGGGTGAAAATTAAATCTCTCCTTCAATGAACATGAAAAGTAAATCTGTTTTTGGGATGCTGGTGATATTGCTGGCACTATTCGGATCCTGTCATCCGGTTTCAAGATATATTAATGCTGAAGGGGTTCTCGACTGGGAACCTTCTATTCATGTTTTTGATTCCCTGAATGCAGTTGAGTTTTCAGATGCAAATACGCTGTTGGTGACAGGCAGTTCAAGTGTGCGCCTCTGGGATAGTATTCAAAGGGATCTGGCGCCATTTCAAGTAATGCAGAGAGGGTATGGAGGAGCTAAAATGTCCGATTATAACCATTATGCCGATCGGATTATCAAACCTCAACAGTTTAAGGCCATCCTTGTTTTTGTGGCCAATGATATTTCAGGTAGTGATTATGACAGGACACCAAAGGAGGTCCTGCAACTGTTTAAAACCCTGGTAAAACAGGTCAGGGAGCGTAATCCGGATACACCTCTTTTCTGGATCGAAATCACACCCACCCCCAGCCGCTGGCATGTAAGTGATAAGATCAGGAAGGCCAATACACTTATCAAAAACTATTGTGAAAAAAGTGCAGATCTCTATTTCATCCCGACTTTTGATGTGTATACCAATCAGGAGGGACTACCCGATTCGACATACTTCAGGAGAGACATGCTGCATCTGAACAGGGATGGTTACGATCTTTGGGCAACAAGGATCAAACAGACCCTGCAGGAGGAAAAGATATTGCCTTAGGTGATGAGTGATTCACGTACAATGCTTACCTATCATGACCTCACCGTTGAGGTGGAGACAACTCCGGGAGAGGAGCTGTTAACACATCTTTATGGTACAACCCTGGGTCAGCCGGGAGGGTTGCGCTACCAGCATACCAACCTGTCAGACCGGTTGAATGCTCCGGGAGAAAACTATTTTATGTACCTCCGGAAGGGCGGTAAAATGATGGGATCTATGGGATTTTGCGGAAAGCCGGTAGAGACTGAAGGAATTGCATATGACAGCTGGTTGCTCCGATACGTCTCCATTATAGGACCCATGCGGGCAGATCCCAAAAAGAGAAAAGGGAAAGCGGACCTGAAGGATGAAAACAAAAGGTCGACTGTATTAGGACGTTTCATCCAGCCGGTGTTTGCAGACCCTTCTCAACTCCGGAAAGGTGAGCAGGAGACAGATACTCCGGCCATCATTTACGGGACTATTGAACAGAAAAACCTGCGTTCCATGAATTTCAGTGCCCAGATGGGACTGGAGACGGTCGGCACATTTGCAGGTTTTACCTTTAGCAGGATGAGACCTCGAAAATCTGACCAGGTGGAGCAATTGCCCGGCAATGAAGAGGAATCCATGATGGCGCTACTGAAAGAATTTTATCGTGACTATACCTTGTTTTTTCCCGACCCCCTGTTCAAGGAGAATGGCTATTATGTGATCAAAGAATCAGGAAGAGTGATTGCCGGATTACAGATGTATCCTGTTACCTGGCGAATTATCGATTTTGGCAGTGGTATGGCCAACAGAATGATAAATATCTTCGCGAAAATTCCTTGGGTGAGAAAACGCCTCAATCCGGATGAATTCAGGTTGTTGGCCTTTGATGGGATTTACTGTGAAAAAGGATATGAGTCAGCCCTTTATGAATTGATGGAAGGGGTGCTGGAAAAGTCCAGTACCTACGTGGCCATGCTGATGATGGACAGAGAATCGAATCTTTACAGGATCTACAACCACCATCAGAAGTTGGGAATTCTGAATAAAATAATGGGGAGTTTTTTGGCAGATATCCGTGTCCGTTTTATCAATCTTCCCCCTAAGGTCAGACAATATTTTCTGGATCATCCCACCTACATTCCAACCTACGATAATTCGTAATAATCAATGAATACGGAGACAAAAATTGAAGGATTTCAAATCAGGAAGGCTCAGAGAGGTGATATCCCCACCGTACTCGATTTTATAAAGAGGCTGGCCGAATATGAAAAACTATCCCATGAAGTAGTAGCCACAGAGGAGAAACTGGAAAAATATCTTTTCGGAGAGGAGAAAGTGGCTGAAGTGGTCATCGGGTATTACCAGGGGATCCCCGTGGGTTTTGCGCTCTACTTCTATAATTTCTCAACCTTCCTTGCCAAACCGGGAATCTACCTGGAGGATCTTTACGTGCTCGAAGAGTACCGCTGGAAAGGTTTTGGCAAGGTATTGCTCACCTATCTTGCAAAAATTGCGGTGGAGAAGGATTGCGGGAGGCTTGAATGGGCGGTCCTGGATTGGAATGAACCTGCCATTGAGTTCTATAAGTCCCTGGGGACCAGGATCATGAATGAATGGTTAGTGAATCGTGTTGCCGGTGATGCACTTAGCAGTCTTGCTGCACAATTTTAATTTCCGGGGAAAAACTCAATTTTGTCATCCCGAACTACCACTAAAACTGCCTTTATGGGTATTATAGTTCAACCTGTTTGTAGCAAACAGGATTTGCGAAAATTCATTCATCTACCTGCTAAAATTCACAAGGGGCATAAGAACTGGATCCCTCCACTCTATTCGGATGAGTGGGAGTTTTTAAATTCGGAGAAAAACAAATCCTTTGAATACAGTGATGTGATCATGCTCCTGGCTTACAGGGACAAAAAATTGGTTGGCCGGATCATGGGGGTCATCAACTACAAATACAACGAGCTGCACAGGGAGAAAAATGCACGGTTCAATTATCTGGAAACCTGGGATGACAGGGAGGTGATGCAGGTACTGCTTCAGCATGTGGAGGAGTGGGCCAGGATCAAAGGCATGGATAAGCTGGTGGGCCCCCTGGCGTTCTCGGATAAAGATCCCCAGGGATACCTCATCAGTGGATTTGACGAAACAATTGCTATCGCAACCCACTGTAATTACGAATTTGTAATCGGACACCTGGAAGCCCTGGGTTATAAAAAGGAGATCGACCTGGTGGTCTATAAGATCCGGATCCCTGAGAAGACCCCGGAGATGTACCAGAAAGTCGCTGAGCGGGCTGAGCGAAACAATCCGGGGATTAAACTGCTGGAGTTTACCCGGCGCAAGGACCTGAGGCCATGGATCAGACCCATTTTCACACTAATTAATGACACCTTCACCGACATTTATGGATTCATGCCCTTCACCCTGGAGGAGATGGACGATTTTGCCAACCGGTATCTGCTGATCATGGATCCCCGTCTTATCAAGGCGGTTGTGAATGAGCGAAATGAGCCAATTGCATTTGTGATCGGAATGCCCGATATCAGCAAAGGCATCAAACAATCAAGGGGATACCTCTTGCCCATCGGAATCATTCAGATCCTGCTTTCAGGTCGTCGTTCCAAACAGCTGAACCTCCTGTTGGGGGCCGTCCATCCTGATTATCAGAACAGGGGTGTGGACACCATCCTGGGATCGGCCATGCTGACATCAGCCCGAAAACAGAAATTGGAGTATATCGACAGTCACCTGGAGATGGAAACAAACAGCAAGGTGAGGGCCCAAATGGAGTATATGGGAGGGGAGGTATATAAGACCTACCGTGTGTTCGGGAAATCAATTCAAAAAATCACAGAAATGGAAGCTGCTGAACGAATCAAACAGCTGGCTGAGACCGAATGTGTTTAACAATTCGTTAATTCCAGCGGAATTATTTTGATTTTATTGAGGAAGCATCTATTTTTGGTACTTGTAATTCGGAAAAGATGAGGATTATTAGAAATATGACCGTGACCTGCAACCCGCTCTCCTTTTAAAGCGGGTCCGTCACTCTATTCACTTTTCTAACCAATAATTCTCAAATCAATGTCACATATAAGTATCAGATCAAGGTTTTCTAAACCATTCATTCGTGAGTTTTTTCAGGATTTACGAGAAGCCATTGGTGGCTCTGAGCGTGATTTTACGCAGATCCCCTTAAGCAAGGCCATTATTTTACTGAGTATCCCCATGGTATTGGAGATGATCATGGAATCGATATTTGCGCTGGTGGATATATTCTTTGTTGCCCGGCTGGGAGCAGAAGCTGTGGCCACTGTGGGTATCACCGAATCATTGATGACTATTATTTATACGGTCGGTATCGGGCTAAGCGTGGGTACCACTGCTCTGGTATCCAGACGAATCGGGGAGAAACGTCCTGAAGAGGCTTCCGTTGCAGCGGTACAGGCTATCTTTGCAGGAATCATTGCCTCTCTGTTGTTCTCTGCCATAGGTATTTTCTACGCGAAAGACCTTCTCAGGCTGATGGGGGCCTCAGAAAGTACCATCGAGATGGGGTATATGTATCCCACCATCATGCTTGGAGGGAACGTGGTTATTATGCTGTTGTTTATCATCAACGCAGTATTCCGAAGCAGCGGTGATGCAGCCATCTCCATGAGGGTCCTCTGGTTTGCCAACATATTGAACATCATCCTTGATCCACTGCTCATATTTGGCGTTGGTCCATTTCCTGAAATGGGAATCAAAGGGGCAGCTGTGGCCACCAACATTGGAAGGGGTATAGCGGTGATCTACCAGCTTTACCTTTTGGGAAAAGGCAACCACAGGGTGAAAATCAGGGCTCAGCAAATTGTTGTCAGGATGAGCGAGGTTGTAAAACTGGTGAAGCTATCACTGGGAGCCATTGGTCAGTATTTCATTGCCACCTCCTCATGGATATTCCTTGTATGGGTGGTGACCAGTCTGGGTGAAGAGGTGGTTGCAGGGTATACCATTGCCATCAGGTTATTGATGTTTGTGATACTACCTTCATGGGGAATGGCCAATGCCGCGGCTACCCTGGTGGGACAGAACCTGGGTGCAGGTAAGCCGGAAAGAGCAGAGCGGGCTGCCTGGGTGGTTGGAATTGCAAATATGATATTTCTGGGTCTGGTCTCCATCATTTTTATCGCCATTCCCGATTCTTTCATAGGATTTTTTATCGACGGAAGTGAAGAGCCCCTCGTTTTAAGCAGTGGGATTACCTGTTTGCGGATTGTCAGCTTTGGATTCCTTGTCTATGCCATGGGAATGGTAATGATCAACTCCATTAACGGCGCCGGTGACACGGCCACACCGGTCTGGATCAACTTTATCGCCTTCTGGCTATTGGAAATCCCCGTTGCCTACGTGTTTACCAATGTGCTCGATCTGCATGTCAACGGAGTCTGTTACGCCATTCTTATCGGGGAGGCAGCACTCACTTTCATTGCCATGATCATATTCCGCCGCGGAAAGTGGAAGTTGACACAAGTATGAAAATTGGAAGGAGAAAGTAGAACAATTTACTTAACTTGCATCCGTGATGCATCCTAACGTTGCACATATCAATCTTTACCACACTTTTGGTAAAGCCCTCTACGAGTGCTGGATGTTCTATCATTGATGCATTAGGGCTGGTCATGCCGAGTTCGCTTTCACCCTTTCCTTTTTAACGTTTCTTTTTTCACTACTTTACCCTATACGGAATGTCAACAGTGGTTATTTTTGATATCAAGCGCTTTGCGGTGCATGACGGGCCCGGAATCCGGACCACTGTATTTCTGAAGGGCTGTCCGCTCAGGTGCTGGTGGTGCCACAATCCGGAGAGTCAGGACCCGGTACCATTGACGGTGGATATTGAGCGGAAGGTAAATGGGAAAACTGTTCCGGCAAAGAAAACCTATGGAGAGAAGATTGAAGTGGATGCATTAATTGAGGTGCTGATGAGGGATCACCATTTTTATGAGGAGTCGGGTGGGGGAGTCACTTTTTCCGGGGGAGAACCCCTGATGCAGATCGATGGACTCACCCAATTGCTGGAAGCGTGTAAGAGACATGGATTGCATACAACGGTTGACACCAGTGGATTTGCTGAGCGGACACATTTTGAGAAAATCCTCTCCCTTACGGATCTTTTTCTCTATGATCTGAAAAATATGGATTCAGAACTTCATAAGAGATATACCGGTGTTGACACTGATCTTATTCACTCCAATGCCGAATTTCTTTTGAGAAACGGGGCAAATGTGGTATTCCGGATCCCGGTGATTCCTGGTGTGAACAGTTCCCAGGAGGAGGTAACCCGGATGGTTGGGTTTCTGGAGGAGCGACAACATTGGATGAAAGAGGTTCACCTGCTGCCCTATCACCGCATTGCGGAGAATAAATATTTCAGGCTGCACATGAAACAGAAACTCCAGGAAGTCAAAGAGCCTGATCAGGAAACGATGGAGCAATTGAAGAAGAAGTTTGAAAAGAGCGGTCTGGAGGTGATCATCGGAGGTTGATTTGAAGTTGATCTGAGGTTGAGCCTGAACCTGACCCTGAACCTGAGCCTGACCATGACCAAAAGTTTGATTGTAATGACAGATAGAATAAAAAATTTGAGAGAGGAGAGCCTGAATGCGGTGAACCGGTTGTCTTCCGAACGGGGCCTGTTAGTTACCCGTTTCTATCAGGAGCTCTCAGCCACACACGATTCGATCCCCCTGCAGCGTGCAAGGGCATTTGAGTACATCCTTCAGCATAAAGTCATCTGTATCAATGAAGGCGAACTGATTGTTGGGGAGCGGGGACCGGCACCCAAAGCGACGCCCACCTATCCCGAAATCAACCTGCACACATTGAAGGACCTGGATATCCTGGATAGCAGGGAGAAAGTCTTCTTTAAGGTGGACCAGGAAACCAGGAAGGCCTTTGAGGAGGTGATTATTCCCTACTGGACCGGAAAAACCAACCGGGAAAGAATTTTTGACAACCTGGGCAATGAGTGGAAGGATGCATATGAGGCTGGTGTGTTTACTGAATTTCAGGAGCAACGGGCGCCGGGACATACGGTGCTGGGAAGTAAGATATATCGTCAGGGAATGAATGATATCATCGGAGAGGTTCAGGAAGCCATTGAAAAGCTGGATTTCCTGAATGATCCGGATGCCTATGATAAAAGAGAAGAGTTAAAGGCCATGGAGATTTCGGCCGGTGCACTGATCATGTATGCGGAGAGGCATGCGACAGTGCTTGATGCGCTGGCCATATCGGAAACTGACCAGGCAAGAAAAGAGGAGCTTATTCAGATGGCGGCCATCTGTCGAAAAGTACCTGCCGAGTCGCCCTCCACCATGCATGAAGCATTGCAGTACTACTGGTTTGTTCACCTGGGGGTTATTACCGAACTGAATCCCTGGGACTCTTTTAATCCGGGCAGACTCGACCAGCACCTCTTTCCATTTTACAGGGATGATCTGGAGAGAGGAAGGCAGAACAGGGATACGGCAGTGGAGCTGCTTCAATCTTTCTGGATCAAATTCAACAACCATCCTTCTCCGCCCAAGGTGGGGGTGACAGCAGAGGAGAGCAATACCTACACAGATTTCTGCCTGATCAATATGGGCGGACTGAAGGAGGATGGGTCCAATGCGGTCAATGAGCTCAGCTTTGTCCTGCTGGATGTGATCGAGGAGATGCGTCTGCTCCAGCCCTCATCCATGGTACAGGTAAG
>Ga0209013_10004851_pt1 | contig 11712 bp, 12 predicted proteins | sample Cruoilmetagenom2_FD_187291 | JGI IMG/M metagenome (GOLD analysis project Ga0209013, IMG submission 187291) | Oil polluted marine microbial communities from Coal Oil Point, Santa Barbara, California, USA - Sample 2 (SPAdes) (version 2) | ecosystem: Environmental > Aquatic > Marine > Oil seeps ...
CCCCGCCTCTATCTCAACGGCTGATGCAAAGGAACGGGTAAATATCGCCTCAGCAAGAAGCTTAGCACGGCCTTCCACTCCAATTATCTCCTGATGAAAATGAACAGGATAGCAAAGAAATGAGAGTGCTCCCAAGCGGAAATCATAGACAGCATCTTCCCACGGGTAATCTCTTACGCCATGCTCTATAAGTGTATCGTGCCATCTCTTGAGCACCTCGAACTGATGCCCTTTGCGCTCTTTAGGCAATTCGCTGCCGCCCATGAGTCTGGCAACATCAAACGCTCCCAAGTTTTTGACCGCAAGCTGCCAATCCAATATTAATATTGAGCTATCTGAACCTGGAGGGGGAAAGAGCAAATTGTCCTCTCTTAAATCGGAGTGAACTATTGTCTTTTGCCTTTTCTGTATCTCAGCTTTTTTCAAGTCTATAAAACGAGCCAACTTCCCGCAGAGCTCACGCCCATTATCATCCAGACAATAACCGTAATGCTCGACGAACGACTCCCATTTATCTACATAATCATCACTCATGCCGTTAGTGTCCGGCATCCATGTAAGTTTTTCCAGAGCATCATTGTTCCAGTACTGAGCCTGCATCCTGGCTATCTCTTCAACTGTGGTCATGACTTGCCGCTCATGCATTCCAACCACCTGATCACCAGGGATATAATAACTTAAATCCTCCATTACCATTGAAAACGCGGGAGGTTTATCGACCGTGTAGTATAATTTAGGAAGACGAATCGAAAGGTTGGCCGCAACATCCCTGTAAAAGTGGATCTCTCTTTGAAAAGCGTTTAGCTCATCACCGAAATCTTTGAACCCTCCTTCTTCAGGCTCAATTTTAACTACAACAGAGGCGGGTGCGCCTTTCTCGTCAGCATCGTATTCAATGTTCACCTGCACAACTGAGCTTAAAAACCCCTTTGCGTCACCAATGATTTTTTTCTCAATTGATTTAACAGAGGCTTCTTTTAGAAAACCCCCTTCTTTAAGTGCGTGAGCAATCCACTCAGATGTTATCTCATCCACGTGCATCGGGTCTTTTATCTCCATAGTTGAAATTATATAGTGCTATGCAAAAGTTTCAATCGGATTAATAGGGTTTATCCTTTTTTAATTTTGCGTGTGAGGGGCCTCAGTCACGTTTAGTTTTAAAAAGAACGATGAGGCGTTAAATGAAGCCGGGAGTTTGCCTTCTAATACTCGGGCGTTAAATGTAATTGAATTTAAAGTTGACACTGGGTTTGATACTTCAATCACTGCGCCTAAAGATCCTTTCTCATCGAGTACGGAGATTGTGCCGTTTGGAGGATCGGCTTTGTAAATGGAGGAATTCTTCTCCCACATCTCCACAAAGGTTCCCACAAGGAAATGCCCTACCGATCTTTGGGTAGCCATTGAGTAAAAGGTTATAATTGGGGTTCCGTTAAAGGTTAATTTGCCGCCCTCAAATGTCCCCATGTCACCTGTGATGACAAATAAATACTGCGGGGTTTTTGAATTATCAATTACATGATTCTGGGCATTTGCGATTACGCCGCAAAAACTAAATATGATAGTGAGAATGAGAATCCAGCCTTTCATGATACCCTCCCCTTAAAGTGCTTAATTTTCACTTTATTCAGGAACCTCTTCCACGTTGGTTATTCCAAACCCTGCGGACATCATCACATTCCGTGCAGTGTCAGTCTCTAAAAATTTGATCCATTTCTCTGAAGCCACAGCATTGCCGCCTTTAAGAGCAACTTGCCCCTGTTTGATAGGGTCATGCATTCTTCCGGGAACAATCCAGGCTTTTGATTTCTGCTCATCGCTAAGATCCGCATATGCTATAAGTCCAGCCTCAATCTCCCCTGACTCAACCATCTGGAGGGTCTTGACCACATCATCACCGTAAACTAATTGGGCTTCCACATCCTTATAAATTCCTAGTTTCTTAAGCGTCTCCACAGCAGCTACACCGTATGGAGATTCCTTGGGATTTGCGACTGCAAGTTTGGAAAAACCGCCCGGCACGAGGATATCTAGCCCGTTATGGGTAAGCTCCTTGGCTTTTGCATAAAGAGCGAGAGTGCCAATGGCATATATTACAGGGTTCCCGTTTGTATAGCCCCCTTTCTCAAGATCTATAGGGTAATTCGTATTTGCCGACATGTATACATCAAACTGAGAGCCTTTTTTTATCGTCTGTAAAAGAGCCTCGCTTGAGTCGCTTGTGATTTCAACTGGAATGCCTGTTAGGGTTGTAAACTCCTTTCCCAACAGCTCAGCAGTCGGAGCAAAATCAGCGGCTACCGCAAGATTCAGCGTCTCGGTTTGTGTGACATTTTCCTGAGCATTTTCATCAGCGCTTGCAATAACAGAACCCAGTCCCAACAGTATCGCAAAAGTAAGTAGTAGTTGTTTTAGCATTTTATCTCCTTATTAAGTTATCCTATGCAAGCAGGGCAAACTTCTTCATCAATGAACAGCGTTGAATGTTCAAAGGATGCAGGCAGTTCCCCATCAAGAACTCTAACTTTAAATGAAATAGAGCCTTCCTTAACCTTCACATCAGGCTCTGAAAGCTCTACAACAACATTATTAGCTCCGTCCTTGCCTAATATTGAAAGCGTAGCGTTCGGCGGGTCAGCCCTGAAACTATCAGAACCCTTATCCCATCCCTGGGCAAAAACTTCAATACTCAGCATGCCCGATAATCTGTGAGGTCGGTCGGCAAAATAAACCACAAGCGGCACATCCTTAAGAGTAAGCCTGCCGTTTTCAAAAGTGCCTGACTTAGCGCTCATAGTATATAAGAACTTTGGCGCGTCAGCTTCATTAATCACCGGATTAGCCTGAGCTAAGACCACACCCATGCTGAACGAAATTGTCATACATAATAAGATTAATCTCACAGGTATATCCTCCTAAAAATTTTGTTCAATCATATTTTTGCCGCGATCAATATATTATAACCACTATTACTTGTCAGAATAGATGTGGTGAAGGAATTTAATAGCACCGTACACTAGTTTAAAAATTTACAATAGAGTTGACATAGTTAATTACAAAGGCAATAGTATATATATAATCTTAAAATTAGTTCTTTGCGGTTGTAAAAAGCTAGAAAAGGTTAATATACGTAATTAAGTATATTGGTTTCAGGAGAAGGAGGATCAAATATGAGGGTTTTTGCTTTCATAGCTATTAGCACATTTATACTCAGTTTTTCTACAAAATGACATTATAACCTCCAGTTATAAAGCTATCATACTTGCTCAGATAAGATTATTTATTGAAATATAAAGGGTGGAAAAAATTAATTGCGGCATATGCAAGTTTCAGGAATTCATATACTGCGATGCTGACGAGGACTCCCGCCACGACTGAATCCAGAAGCTTTACTGAGAGCGTTATATTATAAGGAATCAGCAGGTAAGAAACCCAGAGACAAACGGGCATGTGTATTACATAAATAGTGTAGGAAGCCTTTGATATATACTCCAACAATGCCGAGGGGAAATTAATATACGATCTGAATAATGAGAGCGCAGCTACCGACAGTGTTACACATAAGAGAGGTGTCGTAATCAGGTTTACATGAAGTGCGGGATTATATCTCATTGTTAATAATAACGGCTCGCCTCCAAAATTTAAAACCGCTTGAATTACAAAAAGAAATATTGATATGGCCAACCATAACCATGGAAAACCTAAAAGAGTTCTTTCTATATCTGCGAACCTAGGGCTCTTCATTGAGTGACCAATGCCTACCCCTATGAAAAAGAAAACCAGGCTAATAAACAAATTAGGCGCGATAAACGAAAATGGTCCCGAGAATATTTCCCAAAACAATAGAAACCTTTTATGGAAGGTAAGAGTGCCGAGAATATATGCAATATAGGAAGCCATTATTACAAGAACTAATATATTAATTGGCCCAGCGATATTTTTGTTAACCACGAACCGAAGCGCTCATAAAGCCCGCGTGCGTAGCTCCACCACGCAATTGCTATAAACTCGAAGACTAGAAGCGTCCAGAGAAACCACCCATGGTCCACAGGCAGCTGACCTGTAAAATAGGAGCTTATAAATGATCCGGGCGTCATCTCGACCCACGTGAATTTACAGGACAAATAGCGCATCCAAGGGTCCAGAACCAAAGCTATAAAAAGGAGTGGCAAGCCGATACGATACAATCTGGATTTGGCATATTCGTATGCCCCCCCGCTTATTTATACTTCTATGAAAGAACAGACCTGAAATAAGGAACAGTAAAGATATCGCAAAGCTCAATCTAAAAGATTTTATGTATAGAAGTGAGTTGTTCTGAGCATTTAAATCTATCAAAAACCAGCCCGAGCTTTTGCAGTCAAAAAAGTTAAACCATGGGGTTGAGGTGTAAGCAAGCGAGGCGTGCTCAACTACTATAAGCAGAATAAGAGCCGCTCTTAGGTAATCCAGATATAAGATACGTGAGCTTGTACCATTCATTTTAAGGAGTAAGGCAATTAATTGCGCGTGGGTTCTTTCTTCGTGTTGAGCTTAAAGAGCTTAACTATTCCCAGCGGGTCATCAATTGTCGGGCCCTGCTCTTTGCATTGGTCTTTTAATTTTTTATCCTTTAACTCTTTGCATATGCCCATTGATTCCGCCATAGTCTTCCCCCTTGCCTTGTAAAACGCCTCTTTTAGGTCTGGAGAATCTCGCATAGCATCTGAAAGCCTGAGCGTAAACAATCCGTAATCCCCAGTTGCAAATGCAAGCTGTCTCGCCTCTGCTGCAGCTATGAGTGCTGTATCCTCAAGTCCGTAATCAACATGCTTTCCTTTGTACTTCAGATACTCCTCAGCCCCCCTTGCATGACAAGTGTCGGCTACAAACAACTTAGCGCGACCAGGAATATTATTCAGATATGATGCCAGCTCCTTATCGGTCATCCAGATTTTAACCATTACAGCATATAGCCCAGCAAAAGGAAAATCCTGAGACCACAAAACGAAAACCTCTTCCTTGTTCTTACCGTCAATACCGTCCAAGAGCATCCCGTGGCCGTTGTAATAAACAATCACGGCGCTATTTTCCGAAGCACTCTCTTTAAGCCACTCAAACCCCTTCACCACACCCTTATATGTAGCCTCGGCGTCGACAATCTCTTTCACATTTTCTATAGGAATACCCATAGTTTGCACTGCTGTGCTAACAAAGAGATCTACATCGTTTTTACAGACTGTTCTAAGTGACTGCCATGGAGGGCAAGAACCAATGGCTAGAACGTATGTGTTTTTAGGATTAATTAGTTTGGATTTATTAAAACCATACGAGAGGCTGGTAAATGCAGCGGTAAAAACACATAAAACTGCAAGCAGAAATACTGTTTTAAACATTAAATTATTCAAAAATATTTTGACTCTGACAGATACTTTAGACAACTTGAAAAAAGTTGATTTAAATAAAACTATTACTCATTCTCCTGAGAAGCTGGACATGAATCCACTTTTTTGCCGTCTAGTTTTGTACAGTCATCCTCTGTCCGTGCAACCACACAAACCTCGGCTCCTTCTATATTACAAAACATTCCTGTATCACCTTGCGATCCGAAGAAAGCCTGCACATCATCTTCATCTGCTGCTAAACAATAAGATGATAAAGTAAAAAGTACAATCGGAACTAGTAAAATTAACTTCTTCATATCTACGCCCTCCTATTATTAAGCATATTATAACCACAAATTAAGATCAATAGGGTTATTCTCCCAAATTTGATTTTTCTACTGAAAACTCAAATTATTTATGGGAGATGAGAACTCTCGTTGTAGGCTGGAATTTCTATAAGTATCCTTCAGATTCTCGGGAAGAATAGCTTCTCACTCAAGATATCATTTCTCATTCTAATGTCTAATATTGTGCTATATATAATCTTTATTCCTATTTGGGGTCTCGAGGCTGCAGTGGCTGCCGTAAACATTTCAATAGCCGCTGTTAACATAATTCCGGTTATCTATCTCATTAGGCACTATCGCATACGAGTAATCCGAGGTCCTGCCTCGCGGATCTTCACTATTTGACTTTGTTTTGATTTTTCCATAACATTTTGCATGCGTAATTTCCCTTTAATAAAAAGCCAAAGTTGTTTTTGTAAACATTCGGATTACTCGTGCATGAGCGCAAACAAGCTCCGTCTCAATTGGTGGAAAAAGATATGACGCGATCATCAAAAGAACCTCAAGTCGGCATAATAATGGGCTCTCAGTCAGATTGGAAAACTATGGAGAACACGGCCCAAATTTTAGACAGCCTCAAAATACCATATGAAAGTAGAATTGTATCCGCCCACCGCACTCCTGACCGTCTATATGAATATGCGAAGTCCGCACGTGAGCGGGGACTTAAAGTTATTATCGCTGGCGCAGGCGGAGCAGCGCATCTGCCCGGCATGACTGCCAGCATGACTACGCTTCCGGTTTTGGGCGTGCCTGTGGAAAGCAGAACATTGAAAGGCCTGGACAGCCTATTATCCATAGCGCAGATGCCGGCTGGTATCCCGGTGGGGACTCTTGCAATTGGAACAGCCGGGGCTAAAAACGCGGCACTTCTTGCAGCGGCTATAATCTCAACATCAGATGAGAAGATCGCTTTAAGGCTTGAGCAGTTTAGAAATAAACAAACTAAGGGAATTGCAATTAAACCCAAAAAGAACGCAAGCTCTGAGATGCTTAAGAAAGTTACCAAAGGGTCCTGAGCAAAAGCTTCTTTGAATTTACAACGCTATTAATTCTAGTGCATTTAAGTTAACAACACATAATGAAATCTCACTCTATAACACTAGGCATAATTGGAAGCGGGCAGCTAGGGCGAATGAGCGCGCTTGCCGCCGCAGAGCTTGGTATAAAAGTGCATATTTACTCTACTGAACCCAACAGCCCTGCAGGGCAGGTAGCAGCCAAAACATACATCGGCAGTTATTCCGACAAGAAAAAACTAAGAGCATTCGTCAACAGTGTCGATGTGGTTTCATATGAGTTTGAAAACATCCCTGTCGAGACCATTCGTTACATACAGAAAATAAAATCCGTCTATCCTGATGACAAGTTGCTGGAGATATCACAGAACCGGATCACGGAGAAGAAATACTTAAACGATATAGGCATTCCCACAGCCCGTTGGGCCGCGGTATACAGCGCAGAGGATATTGATCAGGCAGTTGGTGAACTTGGCAGCAAAAATTTCATATTGAAAACCACCCGTTTCGGCTATGACGGAAAAGGGCAGACTCTACATAAGGCATCAGATAACCCAAAGAGGAGTTTTAACAAGCTCAATTCAGACAAGCTAATACTTGAAGAAATGGTTGACTTCAAATGTGAGATATCGGTAATTATCGCGCGCGACAAAAACGGCAAATCGGCAATTTACGGCCCCATGCTTAATGTGCATAAGAACCAGATTCTCCACACCAGCACAGTCCCCGCCAGGATTTATCCCAAAGTTGCAGCCAAAGCAAAGAGGACAGCGCATAAGTTAGCCGACTCGGTGGAGCTCACTGGAGTACTTGGACTTGAGATGTTTGTAACCAGGGACGGCAGGATACTGGCAAATGAAATCGCCCCCCGTACGCACAATTCAGGTCACTGGACGATAGACGCCTGCTCGGTCTCACAGTTTGAGCAGCATGTGCGCACAGTATGCGGACTTCCCGTAGGAGACCCTACCCCGCATTCGGCCGCTGTTATGACTAATCTGATAGGGAACGATGTGAATAAAATCCAAAAGTTCTACGAAACAAAAGGCGCCTGCATACATCTTTACGGAAAATCAGAGACCAGAAATGGCCGGAAAATGGGTCACGTGACAGTTCTAAAACCCCTCAAATCACCTCGAAAATAGCCCCAAGTAACGACAAAACAATCTGTACAACCTGTAAATACTACTTTAGAATATTGCTAGAAATCACTTTAACCTTCTACTATAACATGCTGTTATAACAATTCATCTCAAGCTTGCAAACTTAAACCATGTCTCCATATGAAAACTAAGGCTCCGCAACTTGTTTATATGGAAAGTAAATCTAATTTAGTTTGAAGAGCTTACAGCCTCATTATCTATTACGCTGTAACCCGATTGACGGATAATAGACTTTGCTGAGTCAGTTCTTAGATAACCCATCCAGAGCTTGGAGTGTTCTTGAACCTGGTCTTTACTTAGCAGTACCGCAGCTTGCTTGATCGGCTCATACAGTGGAGCGGGCACTACCCAGGCCCATCTCTTGTCCCTGTCAGATAGAGATGTATAGGCAATAAACCCTGCGTCAACTTTTTTTGTATTTACCAGCTCCAACGACTCACTCTCATTCGAAGTGTAAACAAGCTTACCACTTATCCCAGGATAAACCTCAAGGATTTCCATGGTCTCTATTGCTGCCTTTCCATAACGGTTTTCTTCCGGGTTAGCTATAGCAAGGTTGGCGAATTGCCCAGACTTTAGGTATTTAACTCCGGTCCAATCAACTTTCCAGGATTTACTGTAAAGAGCCACTGTTCCCAGGGCGTAAACCGCATAACCCTCATCTAGCGCAAGCCCCTCATCGATTAGCTCCATTGGATATTTTGTATCCGAAGACATGAATACGTCAAAGTCTCCGCCCTCACGAATCATATTTACAAGCTCAAGATCGGAAGCGCCTATAACTTCGACAGCTATACCTGTGTTGGCTGTAAAGTTTGCCCCAAGAAGCTCAGCCGTGGGCGCAAACTCCGAAGCCGCCGCAATTCGAACGGGATCAATTTGTGTATCCACTAGAGGGGCGGTCTTCTTTCCGCAGCCCAATACCAGGCCCGCGTATAATACGAAGGCAAAAATTATTCCAAGTTTCATTCTATTAGCCATATCAGTTTTTCCTGAAGAATTATAATTTACACAGGAGTTTGATTAAGGACAACCTTTCTAGACCTAATCCATCACGGAGATGGTGATTTTATCCGCTTTGCCAGTATTTAAAAGTGTCGACATCCATTATAGTAAGCTTGCCTTCCCAACCCGCTCCCTGATCAAGGTTCCAGAGGTTTACGATTTTTACGGGCTTGCAGTCGGGGTAGTCAAGCTCTGTGTGAGTGTGCCCGACAAATACTGTTTTGTAGGGAAATTTTTTGCCCGCTTTTTTGAGCTTGGGCGCCTCAATCCTCCACGTATCCCGACCCATATAGTAGTTTCTTTCTTCAGGCTGCTTGTCTACAGGGTACTTCCAGTCGAGCCCCGCATGAACATATAGCCTGTTTTTCTCATCAATAAAATATAGTACCGCTTTTTCAAGAAACTCTGCGTGCTTTTTCATAAGCTTCCTTCTCGGTTTGCCATTTTTCTGATAGGCCTCTTTTGTTATCAATCCGCCTTTCTTTAACCATCTAGCCTCACCTGAAGGGTCTCCGTTCCACTCACCTCTGAACCAGCGTCTCACAAATTCGTCGTGGTTCCCGAGCACCCAGACAAAATTCTTCACATTCATTAGAAGCTTAACACAATCCGGAGCACGGGAATGTCCGTCATAAACATCACCAAGTGATATTAAACGGTCTTTTTTCATATTGAACCCGGAGCGTTCAAGAGCCTGAACAAGGGCTCTATAGTTTCCGTGTATGTCGCCTATACAAAGTGTTCTCATATTTTGTTCTGCTAATCGTAATTGTATCTTGGAACCTTGGAAGATATTATTATAACCAAATCTTTAAATTCACTTAATGGGAACAAATATTTATTAATGCAAATTACGGATTGAAATAACTGGACTTGGGTCATATAATATTATATAAGTATTAATTATTAAAGAATGGAGAGAACAAGAATGAAATACGTTTTATCAGGAATTCTTTTTACAATATTGGCAGTTGCATTTTTTGTACCGCAAACCTCATGGTCCCAGGTTCAAGGAATAGACGGGACTTGGTACCTTGGAGAAAAATCTGTTTCTGTTGAAGTTTACGATAGAGGATGGCGGTTTACCGTAACTGATGAATCCGGCCAAAAAGCGCATGGCAAAGCGTTAAACCCGGATGTTATATATTTACCTTCTGAAAATATAACTGGCCATCTTGAAGAGGAAGCCACTATCATCGATTGGTCAGACGGCACTTACTGGTCTCGTGAATCTTTCACCGGCCCAGAACCCCCAAACTTGCCTGAATAATAATCACTATTTTTATTTATATCTGATTCTCACGAAGGGAATGTAGCGCTATCTTCAGTTATCAGGTTTTCAACGGTCTGGCTAATTAAAATTTTACTAAGGAGCACTTTTAGCAACAGGCGCCGAATAGCTCGTTAAACAGTAACTACAAAAATCAGTTAATTCAGGTCCTGATTCTCAAATATCCGTCTTGTTTCAGGAGTAATTGAAGGTCTCATTCATTCTAGAATTGACTTTAACTATTGATTACAACAAACTATAATTATGTGATACTGCCGGCAACTACCACAACATCCCAATATTTAGACCTTAGCCTTAATAGTGCGACAATACTGGCTGTCGACACTGCATAATACAATGGCAAGCAGAAACATCATTGGCATTAAAGCTTATCAAAGTTCTCCGCATGAAATTCAATATGGTCTTTTATAAAAGAGGCAATAAAATAATAACTGTGGTCATAATCCCGCTGCATCCTAATTTTAAGAGGGAACTTGGTTTCATGACACGCCTCAACGAGATAGTCCAGTTTTAGCTGCTCCATCAAAAACTCATCTTCAGTGCCCTGATCGACCAGCACAATATCATTTCTTCTAACTTTCCTTACAAGCTCAGACGCGTCATACTCTTTCCAGAGCTCTCTATCCTCCCCCAGGTAACCAGTAAAAGCCTTTTGTCCCCAAGGGCACAAAGAAGGGGCGCCGATCGGAGAAAAAGCCGATATGGATTTATAAAGATCCGGATTTCTAATCCCGAGAACAAGAGCGCCGTGACCACCCATTGAATGCCCCGAGATACCGACTCTGCTCATGTCGGCGTTAAAGTTAGAGGCTACAATTTCGGGAAGCTCCTTTACAACATAATCGTACATATTGTAGTGCTCACTCCATCCGGGCGTAATGGCGTTCACATAAAATCCAGCTCCAGAGCCAAAATCCCAGGACTCATGCTCCCCCGGAAGATTTGTGCCGCGCGGGCTTGTGTCGGGGCATACCAGCATTATCCCGTGATGAGAAGCCCACATCTGCGCGCCCGCTTTTGAAATGAAATTCTCTTCATTACATGTAAGCCCGGAGAGCCAAAACAAAACGGGGACTCTTACTTTATACTCCTGAGGCGGGTGATACACCAAAAAATTCATCGGTGTTTTCGTAGACTCTGACTGATGAGAATAAAACGCTACCATTCCGCCAAAGGACATATGCTGTTTTAATTTTTGTAGACCCATATCCAATTTTAGTAGAGCACAACACTCCTTATACTCTTGCCTTCATGCATTAAATGAAACGCGTCGTTTATTTGCTCAAGCGGCATATTAAAACTCACAAGTTCGTCAATCTTTATATTTCCAGCCATATAGTTTTCAACTATCCCGGGAAGCTCACTTCGCCCTCTTACTCCGCCAAAAGCGGACCCTCTCCAGACTCGTCCCGTAACAAGTTGAAACGGTCGGGTAGAGATTTCTTCCCCCGCCCCGGCAACACCGATAATAGTAGACTCGCCCCAGCCCTTGTGACAGCACTCAAGCGCTGGCCTCATAATATC
>Ga0209013_10004852_pt1 | contig 11710 bp, 9 predicted proteins | sample Cruoilmetagenom2_FD_187291 | JGI IMG/M metagenome (GOLD analysis project Ga0209013, IMG submission 187291) | Oil polluted marine microbial communities from Coal Oil Point, Santa Barbara, California, USA - Sample 2 (SPAdes) (version 2) | ecosystem: Environmental > Aquatic > Marine > Oil seeps ...
CAGATCACGTTCAAGCACTTTTATGTGGTGGCTGATAGTTGGTTGGGTGAGATGCAAACGCTTGGCGGCTTCAGAAAAACTCAGAGTCTCAGCTGCATAGAGGAAGACTTTAAGTTTAATGAGGTCAATCATATGCCTTGGCTCCAATCACATAAATTATTCCATTAGCTCATTCGTGCCAATCATCTTCCCTCACACGGTGTGTAAAAGCACGATGGCGGAATGTAAGAAACTCGTGTATCAAAAAATTGTGTGCATAAAAAATTCGATAATCTTGTTGTAATTGTACTTGTGATTCATGTTTATAAATTTTGTAATTATTAAATGGATTCTCTATTGGATAAAAATAGGGGCTGCATAGATGCTCTTTAAACTTCATTTATATTCTGATGAGCGTATTCAAATGCTGACCATGCAATTTTGTAAAGGGTAACCGATCGAAAAATTGAAAATTTAGGTGAGGAATTTTATCTCAATGAACTTAAGCCTCTTCTTGCTGATAAAATCCATAACCAATTATTATGGCACCAACAACAAGGCTATACGGTTGTATTGCTATCTGCTGCTTTTCGATATTACCTCACCTATGCAGCGAAGGATTTAGGAATCGATCATTTACTCTGCAGCGATTTAGAAGTAGGTAAAGACGGGCGGCTGACAGGGTTGCCTCTGGAGAATTGATTCGTGGACCACAAAAAGCCATCGCTGCCAGGTGAAAGTCCTGGCGGAAGCGGTCTATGATCCTGAGAATAATCGCTTGCGTCTTGAGTTTAAGATCCCATAAATTTCCTTGCATACGAGTAATCCATGGTATTCATCCTGGAAAATATATATAGACTGAAGCAAGATAGGTAGCGCCGACTTTACTTGACGATTCCATTTGTCAAAATTAGCATCTCTATGTTTGCACTATTCGGATGTCATTTCCCCACCTTCGTGGGGGCAGACTCCAACCCCGCCTGCGCTAATCCCTGCTGAGAAAGGCGCGCCATGCCAGAATCGTGATGCTCCCCATAAAAAAACTACCGACAATAGCTGCACCTAGGATGCCCCAAAAAAATCCTAACCCAACTGATTTGAGCAGCCAAATAGCCGTGTAAACGATCAATAGCGGAGCAACCGGCAGTTTACCCGGACGGATGAGGATCGTGACCAGTGCGGAAACAAACAGCCAGCCGAGGAAATTAATCAAGGGAATACCGAAGTAGCTGCCGGGATTATCCCAAACCCATATACCCCAGGTAACCATCATCGGATCCAGAAACAGATCCCAGGCCGTCATTGCCATGGCACTTATGCCGACGAAAGCGGGGAACTGCCAGCGAGGGTTAATCCGATCTGTAAGCGCTTGCGCGACGGCCCAGGAAGGCGGCAGCATCATCAACCAGCCGAGTGGAACCTGCAGCGGGACATTAAGAAATTGAGGTCCCAACGAATCAGTGTAGTTATATCTGCCAAAGAGGATACCAGTGCGGCTGCTAATCACTTCGGCAGCCCAACTCAGGGCTAAGATTAAACCTGCAGCTTGCAGAGTGGCGGCGGCACCCCAAACACCCCATAAGAGAGCTACAACGAGCCCGGCTGTGACACTTACCCCCACCGTGATCGGGCCAATCAGAACGGCCCAGCCAGTTGACCAATCGGCAATGGGCAGCGAAACCATCACCAGTGCCCATATGGTTATGATGGCCATTTGAAAAGAACTGAGCTGGAGCAGTTGGTAGCGTATTTTTATTAACACTGGTCTATTTTAACCGTGTTTATCTCATAATACAAACTCAGCATCTTCTCACCATGCGCCATCCAATCAGTATGCCCCAATACAGCCGTGATTTAACCACTTTCAAATGGTAATAAAATTGGGCACTTTACACTAGGAAGATGGATACCTGCCTTCGCAGGTATGACAACTACTTTTGAGCCTCATTCACGCCCCCGCCTGCGCGAGGATAAACTATGGCGCAAATCCACTCTAGCTGGGAAGATGGATACCTGTCTTCACAGGTATGATAAGCACTCTGGGGTGATAAAAATTGTCTTCGGTGTCATGCTTTCTGCTACAATTCAGTCCAGCATTGAAGCATCACAAATTCACCTCCTGAATATCAAAACTGACCCTGGAATGACCCAAATTTACCGGTTTTGATTTTTCATCGATAATGAAGGATGTTTTATGAACAGATTTCAAGAATTACTCCAACGCTTAAACAACGGTGACCAGATATTGATTGACGGCGCAACAGGAACCGAGATCGAACGGCGGGGAGTTCCGATGGTTAGCAACGCCTGGAATGGCTTGGGCGCTTTGACACACCCCGAGGTTGTGCGGGGGGTTCACGAGGACTACATCAGCAGCGGCGCGCAAATCGTGATTTCGAATACCTTTTCCACCTCGCGCCATGTCCTGCAGGACGCAGGTTTTGAAGAGCATTTTGAACTGCTCAACCGGCGCGGCATTGAACTAGCCCGGGAAGCACGCACCAACTTGGAGACCCCGGAGGTGCTGGTCGCGGGAGGCATTGCTTACCTATCCTTTACTGGCAAGACACCCCCTTCCGAGCAGCTGCGAGCGAACCTTGAGGAACAGGCTACCATCATGGCCGAAGCCGGTGCAGATTTGATCATGCTCGAAATGATGGCCGATATCGAGCGCACCCAAATCGCGTTGGAAGCTACGCAAAAAACTGGCCTGCCTGTGTGGGTTGGTTTCAGCTGTATCCTGGATGAGGATGGTGAACCGCACTTATTATATGGCCCGTCTCTGGTTGAAGGGATTAAGGCGATTGAGGACTATGATGTTCCTGTGATTACTATCATGCACACGGAGGTCGAATACGTCCCGGCCTGTTTAGATGTTTTGAAGGCCAACTGGCAGGGTCCGATCGGGGTGTACGCGCATTCAGGAAAATTTGTCGAACCAAATTGGATTTTTAATGATGTCATCTCACCAAAAGATTACGCCTCAGCGGCAAGTTCATGGCTGGAGCAGGGGGTTCAAATCCTGGGCGGCTGCTGCGGGATCGGACTTGAACATATCCAGGTACTGAAGGACATCGTTTCAAGTCTATAAGATACGTTACCCCTGGAAATAGTATTGGAATATCGGTATTATCAAATTCTGGGTTCCGGTCGCTTTCAAGGAAGATTAGCCCCCCAAGAGGCGGGATATCCATACGGTATGAAATCCGATATTGATTCCTTGTTGTCTGATAAAATCCAGACATGCCCGAAAATCAAAATGCCCATATCCTGATCATTGAAGACGATCCCGGCATTGCCACCAGCCTGCGCAGCGGGCTGGAGCGCGAGGGCTTCCAAGTCACCTGGAAGGATCATGGGGAGGAAGGGATTGCCTTCGCCCAAAAACACGCCCCCGATTTAATCATTCTGGATGTGCGGCTGCCGGATGGTTCAGGGTTTGATTTTTGTCGCCGTATGCGCACCCTGAAGCTCACGCAGCCGATCCTGATGCTCACCATCCGTGATGACGAGATGGACAAAGTTCTCGGCTTGGAGATGGGCGCCGACGACTATGTGACCAAGCCGTTTGGGATCAGGGAGCTGCTCTCCCGCATCCGGGCGTTGCTCCGGCGAGCATATGGGGATTATTCGAGCACAAGTTCGGATCTGCTCTATGTGCGCGATATAGCGCTAGATCTTTCCCAAGGGAGGGCGACCCGCGTGGATAGGAACCTCAACCTGACCCCCACGGAATTCCGCTTGCTGGTTTACCTGGCCCAGCATCCTGGGCAGGCTTTGAACCGGACCCAAATTCTAGAGGCTGTCTGGAATATGGATGCGAACCTGATGGATGAGCGCGTGGTCAATGTTCACATCCGGCGGCTGCGTGAGAAAATCGAACTTGATTCCAGCAAACCCGACCTACTGCTCACCGTACCGGGCATCGGATACCGTTTGGCGATATAAACCAAGTTGTGATTCAACCTAATAACAGTAAATCCGACTTCCCAATCACTTCTCAAGAAGCCAGATTTATTCCAGATTACGAAATCTTAATCTAACCGATACCGCCCTGTAACCTGCTTGCGATACACTTACTTCTGAAGAACATAAATCAGGAGTAAAGCAAATGAAACGTTGGCAGCTGATTCTTTTGGGCCTGCTCGCTATCGTCATTATCGTGGGGGCAGGATACCTGGGTTTTCAGGGGACATTACCATACGTCCGGGCGGAAACAACCGAACAGGTCGAAGTCCCGCCTACTGTGAGGGTATCACGCGGCGAGGTGCAGCAAAGCATTATCACCCCCGGGCAGCTAGTCAATTACCAGACCATCGACATCCCAGCTGGAACCACGACACTGGTAGAAGCTGTCAATGTGCGCCCCGGCGATGCCGTCCAGGCAGGCGATATATTGGTGCAACTAGGGGGGCAGGAGCGGATTGAAGCCAACCTCGCTGCGGCTGAAATCGCCACCCTTGAAGCCCAGGAAATTGTGGATGACATCTTTGCCAATGCCGCCCTCCATCAGGCTGAAGCCATGCAGACCATCTCGTCTGCGCAGCAAACTCTCAACGCCCTGGCGGTCGATGTACCCCTCCAGCAGACGGAAGCCTTACAAGCTATTGCTGAAGCACAAGATGCCGTAGCAAGTGCTGAATACCACCTCAATAGTCTCGGTGCAACAGCCTCGGAAGCAAACTTGACCGCGGCACAGTCTCAAGTCACAATCACGACCCAAACCCTGGAACGAGCCAAAAAAACTTATGATCCTTACCGGGATAAACCAGATAACAACCTCAACAAGGCTTATTATGGAGCAGCCTGGGCGGCTGCCCAACAGGCTCATGATACAGCGGTTCGCCAGTTAAACGCCCTTACAGGTTCCCCCAGCGACTTGATTCTTGCGCAGAAGGAAGCCGAATTGGCTGTGGCGCAGGCTCAACTGGCGCAAGCGCAGGCTACCTACGATGCGCTGGCCGCTGGCATACCACCTGCCGAACTGGCGCTGGCGGAGGCCCAACTGGCACAGGCGCAGACCGCTTACGAAGCCCTCGAAGAGGGCATAGATCCTGATGAATTGGCTCTTGCTCAGGCCAATCTGGGAATGGCCCAGCTGGATTTATCACTGGCCGAAGCCAACCTGGATGCCTTAACAATTACAGCTCCCTTTGATGGTGTGGTTCTATCAGTTTCTGTCCAGGTGGGAGAGATGGTCAGTCAGGGGAGCCATGTGCTCCAGATGGCTGATCCACAGGCACTGGAGGTGCTGGTCTCTGTTGTAGAAGAAGATTACCCTCTGGTGGCGGTTGGCCAACCCGTAGAACTCTATTTCGATGCCGCTCCAGAGTTGGAAGTTGCCGGTCAGGTGGAGCGAATTGTGCCCAAACGCATTGAAGGTTCACTCCCACAATACCAGGTCTATATCTCCATGGACGATGTACCAGATATGGTGGTTGATGGCATGACTGCGGATGCGGCCATAATCCTGGCTCAGAGCGGTGAAGTGCTGCGCTTGCCGCGCGCCCTGGTGCAGGCGAATTCAGACAGCACTGCGACTGTAAGGGTATGGATGCACGATCACACCGAAGAACGGTCCCTTACCGTGGGGCTGCGCGGGGATACATTTATCGAGATTCTTTCGGGTCTGAAGGAGGGGGAACAGGTAGTGGGGCAGTAAGGGCGAATCATCTATGAATAAAAATTTATCCCACCCCAATCCTGAAGCGGATGCTACGCCCCAATCAGTTATCGAAACGTGTTCCCTTTCACGGGTCTATCCGATGGGTTCCATTGAAGTCCATGCTCTGCGGGAGGCCAGTCTGCATGTTGATCAGGGAGAGTTCATGGCCCTGATGGGCAGTTCCGGAAGCGGCAAATCGACCCTGCTGCACCTGCTGGGTTGTCTGGACGAACCCACTTCCGGGAGCTATATCCTGGAAGGACGCCGCGTGGAGGGGTTATCCCGTGACCAGCGTGCCCAGGTGCGCAACGAACGTATCGGCTTTGTATTCCAGACTTTCAATTTGCTGGCACGCGTGTCCGCGCTGGAAAATGTCACATTGCCGCTGCTCTACCGTGGAAGGCAGGAAAAAGTGCGGGAACGCGCCCTGGTCGCCCTGGAACGGATGGGTCTGGACCAGCGCGCCGCGCACAAACCCATGGAACTGTCCGGTGGTGAGCAGCAGCGGGTGGCGATTGCACGTGCTATCGTGACCAACCCGGCCATTATCCTGGCGGATGAACCAACCGGCAACCTCGACAGCCGCATTGGGGAAGAGATTATGCAGCTGCTCGTCCAGCTGAACCAGGAGGGCAGCACCATATTGATGGTCACTCATGACCAAAAAATTGCAGCTTACGCCCACCGAACACTGCAAATGGAAGACGGCAAAATTCTGGATGGAGACGCTGCACAATGACACTTTTCAACACCATCAAAACTGCCCTGCTGGGGTTGTCTGCAAACAAACTCCGTTCGGGCCTGACCACCCTGGGGATCATTATCGGTGTGGCTTCAGTGATCGTGATGCTGGCGCTGGGGAACGGTGCCAAAGCCGCCGTGGAAGCCAGCTTCAAATTCTTGGGTGCCGATACCGTTTCCATTAACCGAAAGCAAGTTTTTGATGATAACGAATACCAGGCGGTAGGTGAGATTCTTTCCTATGTTGATGGCCTGCATATGGCAAATGAAGTGGATTTGGTTAAACGCGTGCAGATGAATGTTGGAGGCAGCGGAAAAATTCGGTACAGGCGCAATGTTCTTGATATGAGCGTTGCGGGGGTGACCGCAGACATCCTCGAAGTTCTGGTGCTCAACGGCGATGTGCAGCCACTTGGCTGGCCCACGGATACTCCCTTGACCCAGGATGCGTTTTTAGCCGCCGGGCGTTTCTTTACCCCGGCGGAAGTGTTAGCCGAAGCGGATGTATGCGTACTCGGGTCAGAAACGGCCCACGATCTATTCGAAGGGGATAGCCCCATTGGAGAAACTGTTTGGGTCAACCGCCAGCGCTGCCTGGTGATCGGTATCATGGCCGAGCTGGAAGCCACCAATCCCGATGAGAAATACAGCCTAAGCCCCAATGATGCATTTTACATGCCCATCAGCACAGCCATAAACATGTTATTTGATGAGCAGCCTTCGGTTTATATCACTGCCCGCATCAGCGATCAAAACCGCATGGATGAAGCCAAAGTGCAAATTGCCACCTACCTGCGGGAACGGCACATGATCGATAAAGATAGCGAGGGAAATTACCAGGATGATTTCGATCTCACTACCCTCCAGGATGTTATTGGCGCCGAACAGGAAGCGGCGAACACCTTCTCGCTGCTGTTGATTGCAATGGCAACCGTCTCGCTTATTGTCGGTGGGATCGGTATTATGAACGTTATGCTGGTCAGCGTCACCGAGCGCACGCGCGAAATCGGGGTGCGATTGGCAGTCGGGGCGCGAGGCCGGGACGTGATCGGACAATTCTTGCTGGAGGCCGTGATCTTGAGTGCCTTAGGAGGTTTCTTGGGCATAGCAGTTGGGATCATAACGATCCCGTTGGCCCCTAGATTTAATGAAGTCAGCGCTGTACTCGACCCAGGCAGCATCCCCCTGGCTTTTAGCATTGCATTGCTGGTTGGGGTGGTGTTTGGTCTCTACCCGGCAGCTCGTGCGGCGCGCCTGGCACCGGTTGAAGCGTTGCGCTATGAGTGAATTATTGTCGCTGTTAAAACAGATAGAATCCATGTTGGATGTTATTGGTAGTAGCGTAGCGGAGTGGAGTTCGGCAATTTCCGCGCAGAGTGAGAGATCGCTTCAGCGCACAAAACTCTCCTCGCGACGAAATGATTATAAAAACGCCGATAATTGAATCAGAAAATGGAAAGAAAAAATGGATAACGCCAACTCACAACCATCCAATAAAATTACCCGAAATATTATTCTCGCTGTACTCGCAGTGGTTTTATTGGCCGCGGCGGCTTTTGTGAGCGGTAGTCTGCTTCGGAAGCAGCAAACCGTCTCAGAAAAAGATGAATTTAAGATCGTAGCTGCAGAAGGGCTACCGGAAACACCCTTTGAGCTGATTGGAGAGGTTATATCTCGAGAAGGGAACAGCCTGTTTGTTCAGGCGAGGCAGATGAACGAAGCTCTGGATCTGGTTGGCGGAAAAGGTATAGATAAACAAAACGGCAACAGCAACCCCGGTCCGCCAACTGAGGTGGTCATCAATCATGATACGGAATTCTTCCGAGACTCCACCTGGGATGCTTATCTTAGCGGTGAGGCTGATAAAAGCGCTCTGGGGGGTGTTGGTGAAATTCAACAGGAAATCGTACTGGGCAGCGTGGATGAAGTCGGCCCCGGATCATCTGTCACGGTGTGGGGTGAGCGCAATGGAGATCGCGTTGGGGCCGAGTATATCTTATTTTCGCTCCCGTTTCCCGAAAGCGAAGGAAAAATTTTCAAGGAAGAGTAACATTCCATTCCAATCAAAGTTTGCGCATAAAATTGCTGCTCATCAAAACGCCAATTCTCAATAAATTATTAACTCAAAAAGGAACAAACCATGGAAGATTTGACCGTACAAACCAACAAAAAAAACCGCACGCCCTGGATCATTGGTGGATTTCTGATAGTGCTGATATTTGCCGCAGCCGCCTTCATTGGCGGGAGTTTACTGAACAGGCAAGCTGAGGCTTCATCGGGTGGGATTGAAATTGATTTCACAAATGCCGAGGAAATTCCCCAAACTGCTCCGGAAACCGTTGGATTGGTCACGGCAGCAGATGGCGATACGCTGACCGTGCAAGAGTTTAACATGAATAACACACTTGGTATGACGGGTGAAAGTGGGGTTGTTGTACAATCTGTTGAGATTGATGTTGATAATGCTGAAGATCTGGATGAGCTGCCTTTACCAGAATTTATGGGTGCTGAAGGCCCTGTCACAGAAGTAGTTATCACCCATGATACAGAAATATTCAAAGATATCACCTTTGGAGAAATTGCCATAATTGGCGATGGAGATACGCTGCCCGACCTGCCAGATGAAATAAAAATAAAAGTTGAACCTGGTGAAGCCGATGAAATCGGCACGAACAGCGTGGTAACCATTTGGGGTGAACGCCGTGGTGATAGGGTAACTGCCGATGTCATTCTCTTTCAACCGCCGCCATCAATGCCGGATTTTGAGTTCAGCAATCCATAGCAATGATCTTGTGACGGTATACTGATTACCTGGAAGCTAGAGAAAATCCATGAAAATCAAATCCATCCGTTGGCGATTATCGCTGAGTTATGCCGGGATTGCGTTGCTGGCAGCCATACTACTCGGGGCTATCATGTTGACCATCTTGCAGCAATATTATGCTGATCAGGAGCTTGAGTACCTGGAGCAAAATGCTGCCGCGATAGGAAAAAAGATGGCCGCATTGCAATCGAGCGAAGAATCCACTGAAGTCTTGGATCAAATGCTGGCAGCCTTCGCTTTTTTCTCAAACACCCAAGTGCGTTTGCTTGACCCTGCAGGTGATGTTTTGCTGGATACCGGGTTACCACAAGGACAAACCGCCCTGGCCTATAAAGCTTTTCCTGATCCCGATGCCCTAATTGGCTTCGATGCTGGTTTTACAATTGTCTCCACCGAAGTTTTCACAACCGAGAAGGAGTTTACACAAGTAATACCTGACTCATTCACGTTAGACGAGGTAATCATTCTCGAAGAGGGCAGCGGTAATTTCCCCGGTTGGGTTATTGGTGCTCCTGCTAGCGATAACAAAGTAGAACTTCCTTCTACCGAATTAACTGCTCGCTCCAGATACCATATCCAACATCCATACTACAATCAGCAGGGAGAGATGCAGGGCGTTATCGAACTGTTTAACGGCCCGGCCTACGGACGTGACATCTTAAGCAGTATAGTCTGGGGTTGGGCAATTGCGGCCTTAGCGGCTGTATTATTGGCCGCTGCCGCGGGGGTGTGGGTCAGCCGCCGGTTCAGCGCTCCACTCGAAAGCCTGACACAAACTACCACCAAAATGGCATCAGGAAATCTCTCCGCTCGCTCCGACATTGAACGCCAAGATGAGTTTGGATTGTTGGCTAATTCCTTCAACACGATGGCGCAAACGATCGAAGCCAAAGTGGCAGCCCTGCGCCGCTTTGTTGCCGATGCTGCCCACGAGCTGGGCACCCCGCTGACCGCCCTGCACACCAACCTGGAGCTGGTTGATGACCCGCAGATAACCACAGCCCTTAAACAAGTAGAACGGATGGACGCCCTCACCCGCAACCTGCTGGATCTGTCTCACCTTGAGGCAGCCGAGTCAGACACCTATTTTGAGGACATTGATCTGGCTGGGATGCTGCATGATTTAGCTGAACCGTTCGCCTCGAGAGCAGAACAAGCGGAAATCTCTTTCAAACTGGATACTGGCACTGATCCAGTAACCATCCAAGGAGACGCGGCTCAATTAAGCACCCTGATCCAAAACTTGCTAGATAACGCCATCAAGTTTACCCCCACAGGTGGGCAGGTAAGTGTAAATCTCAGCCAGCAAGCTGATGCCGTCCTGCTCAGCGTTACGGATACCGGCATCGGCATCCCGGAGGATGACTTACCTAACCTTTTCTCCCGATTCCACCGCGGAAGTAATGCCGCCGCACACCCCGGCAGCGGGTTGGGACTGGCAATCGTCAAGGCCATCGCTGATCAGCATGGTGCAAAAATTCGTGTGGAAAGCGACACAAACGGTACACAGGTATTGGTTCAGTTTGTTCCACTCTCTCTGGAATACTGAAATGAATAATAAGTCCGGCGTGCTTTACAGTTTCACAGATCAAGGTTATCAATCAGATTAGGCAATTCCTGTGAGACTCATTGTCCCCATTGGGCATTTATGCTCAAAAAACATAAGAATGGCAGATTGGAACAGATCACAAGATCGATCTTCTTGAATTCGTGCAACACAAGTCTTACAAATCAGAGATCCAGCGCGAAACTCGATTTGGAATATCATTCGCTCCTAGTTCCTCAGAAAATTTCCTGAGCTCTTCATGAGCACCCCGCCATTCCAGATCAGCTACACCTTCTTCTATAGGCACATCAGTGCGCAGCGTTGTCAGTTGGCGGTACAGTTGTGCTTCTTCCTTGTGCTCAGCGAGGTTCTCGGCCAACCGGCGAGCGCGGCCGGCGGTCATATCCCACTCCGAAATATCTTCTGGGATGGCTTCGATGTGCTGGTGCCTGGATAACAATGCGGCGGACGATTTGGCTCCCCAGGCCGGGATGCCAGGAATGCCGTCCGCCGAGTCTCCCACCAGTGCCAGCCAATCTGGAATTGAAGCTGGCGCAACGCCATACTTTTCGACCACTGCAGCCTCATCATAGACGATCTCCCTGCGGCGGTCCCAACAGACAACCTGCTGTCCTGAGACCATCTGGGCCAGGTCCTTGTCAGGAGAGCAAATGACAACCTGTTCAATGCCAGGTTCATCCTTAAAGCGGATCGTAGCTGTGGCAATGGCATCATCCGCTTCGAACTCCACCATGGGCCAGACGACGATCCCCAGCGCCCTGACAGCCTCTTCGGCGAGCGAAAATTGAGTGAACAAATCAGGATCGATGCCGGCACCGGTCTTGTATCCCGAAAACAGGTCGTTGCGGAATGATTCGACGACATGATCAAATGCACAGGCAATGTGGGTGACACCTGAATCGGTGATCAACGACAGCATACTTCTCATCAACCC
>Ga0209013_10004853_pt1 | contig 11710 bp, 10 predicted proteins | sample Cruoilmetagenom2_FD_187291 | JGI IMG/M metagenome (GOLD analysis project Ga0209013, IMG submission 187291) | Oil polluted marine microbial communities from Coal Oil Point, Santa Barbara, California, USA - Sample 2 (SPAdes) (version 2) | ecosystem: Environmental > Aquatic > Marine > Oil seeps ...
AAGCGCCGCACAATGGCTGCAGACGACAACCAGTATCTCCTCTCTATTCTCGGCGCTCAGCGCCTGCTACCGTCACCGCTCCCCACCGGCATGGCTGTCATGGTGAAGGAGCACAGGAACCCGGCAGAACTCGTTCGAGTCCCTGTGCGCCCTCTACAGATTATTCTTCCATGTAGGCTTCGGTCAGGACGATGTTGGGGATCGTCTCCTGGAGCTCCAGGCCCTGGAGCGCCTTGCTCTTGGCATAGATCTTGGGCTGGAAGTACATGGACACCCAGGGTAGGTCTTCCCACAGGATCTCCTGGATCTCCTCGGTCATGGCCCGTACCTCTTCCTCATCCAGGCTGGCCTGGGCTGCAGCCAGGAGCTCGTCCACGCGCTCGTTGCTGTAGCCGTTGGGGCTGCCTTCCGAAGCGAACCACCAATTGAACTGGTTGTAGGGGTCGATCGCTTGCCAGCCCAGCAAGTAAATGTCATACTGCTTGCCGGTGACTGCAGACTGGAAGAAGCTGCCCCATTCGGACGTCTCGATCTCGGCTGTGATGCCAGCCTCTGCGAACTGGCCCACGATGGCCTCGCAGATCACCTTATCGCGCAGGTAGCGCCCATCGGGGCAGCCAAAGCTGACGGTGATACCGTCGGGATAGCCTGCTTCAGCCAGCAGCTCTTTCGCCTTTTCCGGATCATAGTTGAAGGGCTCGAGATCCTCATTAAATCCGAAAATGCTTTCGTGGATGATGTGCCGGTCAGCCACGGTGCCCAGGCCATTGAGGATGGTGTCCACCAAAGCCTGGCGGTCCACGGCGTACTGGAACGCCTCTCTCAGCTTGTGATTATCAAAGGGCGGGCGGTCATACACAAAGGCCAGGTGCATGATGCGCATCGGCTCACCGGTCACTACCTCAAGGTTCTCGTCGGCCTCAAGGCGCTCGATGGCATCGGGCGACACGTTGGTGATGATGGCCACTTCACCAGTCTCCAGTGCGGCAAAGCGTGTGGCCGACTCGGGTAGAGCCTTCCAGACCAGGGTCTCGGTTGTAGGTTGCTCACCCCAGTAGTCTTCGTTGGCTTCCATCACCAGTTCTTCGTTGGCCGAGTAGCGCACAAACTTGTACGGTCCAGTACCGATGGGGTTGGCGCCGAAATCGTCACCCATCTCTTCGGCCGCCTTGGGGGGCAGCATGTAAGCGTTGTTGAGATTGTACAGCAGGGAACGGAAGGGCGCTTTGGTGATAATGTTGACCGTATAGTCATCCACAATCTCCACGCTGTCGATCTGCTTCAGCCAGCTCGCATTCACGTAGCCATTCTCCGGGTCAAGAGTACTCTCGATGGTATACTTGACTGACTCGGCGTCGAAAGGCTCGCCGTTGTGAAAGTTGACGCCTTCTCGTAGCTTGAACTGCCAGGTCAGATCGTCCAGAACCTCCCAGGATTCGGCCAACCTGGGATAAAAGTTGCTTGCGGCATCGATGTCATAGAGCGGCTCAAGCATGTAGTTGATCTCGGTCCAGGCCAGATCACCACCCACAGCACGTGAATCCAAGGTGCCGGGATCCATGCTCATGCCGACATAGATCGTCCCTTCCGGGCCTTCTGCAGCCGGTGGCGCCTCGGTAGGTGCTGGTTCCGGAGCTTCGGTAGGCGCTGGCTGTGCAACTTCCGGCGCTGCTGTTGGTTCTGGCTCCGGGGTCGAGCCACAGGCAGCCAGCAGCGACACAACGATTACCAGGGTAATCAGGATACCTAAACGCTTCATGGGAATACCTCCTCATTGCTTATCATGGATACCGGTTCCGACTCGACTTTCATTTGGCTGGACTGTGCATTGTTCCAGAGCGCCAGCCCTGGCTGGTCTGCATGCCTGCAAACCGACCTCTGGCCCGCAAGTACCACTGCTCACAGATCGAACTGTTCACCTCCTTCCCACCTACTAGGGGCATCTCTCACCTTGACCACGGGATGCTATTCATCCAACTGTACATAGATGGCCAGATCGAACTGTTCACCTCCTTCCCACCTACTAGGGGCATCTCCCACCTTGACCACGGGATGCTATTTATCCAACTGTACATAGATGGCCAGATCGGGACAACCGATCTCGCACAGCTTGCATCCCACACAGTCGTCAAGGTCATAGACCTCAACCACCGAATAGCCCTTCTGATTGCGCCTGTCGGACATCCTCAATACATCTCGCGGGCAGTAGTGTATGCACAGGTCACAGCCCTTGCACACTCTTTCATCGATATGGATCTTTACAATCATCATACTCCAAGCTCTCTGATTCGCAGGGGGATCTCTGAGGGCCGGTAGGCGATCCGGACCCCGGCATCAGCCAGGGCTCTGATCTTGCTGGCCGCGGTTCCCTCTTCCCCTTCAATGATCGCCCCCGCGTGTCCCATCCGCGCTCCCTCGGGGGCCGCACGGCCCACAATCAGGGCCACCACCGGCTTGTCCATGTTCTCGCTAATAAAGGCCGCCGCTTCCTGCTCCATCGTCCCACCAACCTCACCCAAAAGGACGATGGCCTTGGTCTCCGGATCCTGTTGGAACATGCGGAGGACCGATTCCTGCGACAGGCCCCAGAACGGCCCACCCCCGATGCCAACCACTGTCGACTGGCCAATACCGTTTTCAGTAAGCGTTTTGCAGACTTCGTAGGACAGCGCCCCACTCTTGGACAGGACTCCGACGTGGCCTTCCAGCAGCACCCGGTTGGGGTGAACGCCCAGTTTGCATTTGCCCGGCGAGACCAGGCCCGGGGTGTCAGGTCCCACGACCGTCGTGCCCTTGGCAGCCGCGTAGTGGATGATGGTCAGCATATCGTGGTCTGGAACCCCCTCAGCCGTCAGCACTAGGAGCGGAATCCCCGCGTCGATGACCTCCAGGGCGGCATCCTTGGCGAATCGGGCTGGGACAAAGCCAAAAGCGGCATCGATCTCGTGGTGGGCAACCGCGCCGGCACAATAGTCGTAGACGGGGATACCATGCACCTGCCTGCCCCCCTTGCCCGGCGTCACGCCGGCGACCACCTGCGTGCCATATTTCTGCATGATGCGAGTTTGGAAGGAGCCGACTGCGCCCGTGATCCCCTGGATCAGCACCCGGGTATTGCCATCAATCAGTATGGCCATGGTACTTGTTCCCCCGCCAAGGCTACAACCCGTTCAACCGCCTCCGGAAGATTCTCAAACGTATCTATACCCACGTCCCGGAGGGTCGCCCGGCCGATCTCTGCCTGGGTACCATACATCCGGACGACGACAGGCAAATGCAACTCGTTGTGCTCCAGGTACTGGACGACGCCGTTGGCCATTTCGTCCATGCGCGTCATCCCCCCGATGAGCGAGATCAACAGGGCCGCTGTCCTGGGGTTGGCCAGCACCACTTCGATGGCCTGGCACATGACTTCGGCGTTGGAATGCCCGCCCATCTCGCAAAAGTTCGCCGCGCGCCCCCCGGCATCCTGGATCAGATCCACGGTCAGCATGCCCGTCCCGGCGCCGTCAGCGATCATGGCAATATCGCCATCCAGCGGCACGAACGTGATCCCCCGCTCCGCAGCCAGTTGTTGCGCCCCGCCAGGGTCCGCGCCCCTCCCCCTGCTGGCTAGCTGCTCCTGCTCCTCAGAGAGGGAAGCAAACAGATCGGCGTGGCGGAAAGCCGCCTTATCGTCGAGCACCACCTTGGCATCCAACGCCACCAGGCCGTTTGTGGTTTCGGCCAGGGGATTGATCTCGACGAGGGTAGCATCATGGGAACCAAGAAGGGAATACATCCTGCTGAGTAGGGCGCCAAAGCCCCCGACGCCGTCAAGCCCAAGGGCCTGGGCCAGACAGCGAATGGTGTAGGCTGGAACTCCGATGAAGGGATCGATGTGCCGGATCACGATCTGCTCCGGGGCTTGCTCAGCCACCTGCTCGATGTCGATGCCACCGGCCGCACTGGCCATGACCATAGGCTGGTTGGCCCGTTTGTCCAGGAGCACAGCCAGGTAGATCTCCCGCTTGATTTCGGTCTGCGCCTCGGCCAGGATGGCTCGAACAGGGTAGCCTCTGATCTCAGAGCCGATCAGATCTTTCACGATGGCCGCGGCCTCATTCTGGTCCGCGGCCAGCCGAATGCCGCCAGCCTTGCCGCGGCCACCGATGGGCACCTGGGCCTTGAGGACAGCGGGCAATGGGATCCCGGACACATCGGACGGAGATCGCAGCAACCGGCTCTCAGGAACCGGGATTCCTTGCTCGGCCAGGAGCCTTTTGGCCTGAAACTCTAACAGTCGCATGGATCAGACCTCCACCTCAAAGCCGGTATCCCTGGCCAGAGCCATGCCCTGCGCTGCCGCTTCCAGGTTAAGCTCCAGGAACCTCGGTGGAACGTTGTCCCGGATCGTTCCATATAGGGCATCCTCTGATAGGAGACCAGTCGATTGCTGCAAGAAACCCAGCATGACCATATTGGCCGCGATCCTTGCACCCAGCTCGCTGGCCATCTGGGTTGCAGGAACCAGGGCCACAGCGATGTCATCCAGACCATCGGGATAGACCTGGGGCTCGTCGACCAGTTCAGGGTCGATGATCAGCGTACCGCCAGGCCGCAGGCGATGCAGGTATTTGTCAAGAGCCGACTGGGACATAGCCACCAGGATATCCACGCGCTCGGCCAAGGGTGAGTTGATCGGTGCCTTTGAGAGGATGAGCTCAGCCTGGCACTCCCCTCCCCGGGCTTCAGAGCCGTATGATTGCGTCTGCACGCCGTTCAACCCCGCCTTTGTCACTGCGGCGGTGCCAAAGACTACGGAGGACAGCACGATCCCCTGACCGCCAAAACCGCAAAATTGCACTGTAACTTGATCCTTGGATTTCATTCACATCCCTCAATCACTGTACTCCAAGGTGAGACCCCTTTTTGCTCCAGCCGGATGATAGCCCGCGACGAGCAGAAACTCTCGCCCGAACAGAGCAAGTGGAACCAGCGTCACTCGGAGATGTACAAAGAACTGCCTTCAAAGATGGGCGCCTGCTTCTGGACAAAGGTCCCTACCACAAACTTGTCGGCCAGCTCTTCCTCAGACAGGGCACCGGCCTGTTTGACGGGTACCGAGTGTTCTTGTATCCACTGAACGCCATCGACGGGGGCGCCCGAGCCGATGGCTCTCCGGCCAAAGTAGGTGGGGCACTGGGTCATGATTTCCAGGAAAGCAAAGCCCTCGTGTTGAATCGCCTTTTTGATGGCGTTGATACAATTTCGGGGTCGATGCGTCGTCCAGCGGCTCACGAACGTGGCCCCAGCGGCTACAGCCAGCTTGCAGAGATCAAAGGGCCGCTCGGTGTTGCCGTAGGGCGTGGTCGATGTGATCAGGCCCTGGAACGTCGTGGGCGCGACCTGGCCGCCCGTCATGCCAAAGGTCATGTTGTTGACCACGATCATGGTCACGTCCAGGTTGCGACGAGCCGCCTGGATCAGGTGATTGCCGCCGATGGCGCCAGCGTCGCCGTCTCCGGAAAAGATCACCACTTGCAGATCTGGATTGTGCAGCTTGATGCCCGTCGCCCAGGGCAGCGTCCGACCATGCACACCATGCAATGCCTCGGTGTGAAGATAGACCGGAATGCGGGCCGCGCACCCGACGCCGCCAATGGCAACCAAGTTATCAAAGTCCAGATCGATCGCGTCGGCTGCCTGGACAAAAAAGTTCAGGACCTGGGCTGCGCCACAGCCGGAACAGAAAAAGTGCGGCAAGCTGTCTTTGCGCAGATACATTCTTAACGGGTTCGTAGTCACAGTATGGCCTCCAGGATCTCACCGGGAGTATGGACCAAGCCCAGGTTTTTGGTTACCCGGACGACCTCGCATTGACCAGCCGCGGCTCGCTCGATCTCGCCAGCATACTTGCCAATGTTCATCTCTACCGCCAGGATCGTCGAACACTGCTCCGCCAGCGCCCGAATCTCCCGGTCAGGAACGGGCCAGATGGTGTCCAGCTTGAGCAGGCCGGCCTTGATACCCTGTGCGCGGGCCTGTTCCACGGCATCCAGCGCCGGCCGGCACTCGCTGCCATAGGCCACAAGGCCGATCTGGGCATCGTCGAGATAATAGGCCTTCGTCTGGACGACATCGTCATAGTTGGCCGTGATCTTGCCCGTGATCCGCTGATATAGGGCGTCATAGACCTCGGGATCCCAATGGATGCTGCCCTCCTCATCATGGGGATTGAGTGAGTGCAGAATACGATAGCCTTCCCCAAAGTCGGGGAGGGGCGGCACACCGTTGGGGCCGGCCCGGAAGGGCAGGAACTCCTCGGGCGGCACCTGAGGTTTCTCCCGGTTGACGATTTCAATCTCCTCTGGCTCGGGGATCACCAGTTTTTCGCGCATCAGGGCAATTGTTGTCTCCGACATCACCACCACGGGCGTCCGATACCTCTCAGCCAGGTTGAAGGCACGGATGGTCGCGTCAAACAGCTCTTGTACCGACGAGGGAGCCAAAACGACCATCTCGTGATCTCCGCTGGCGCCCCAACGCATCTGCATCACGTCCGCCTGCGTGGCAAAGTTCTCGCCGCGGCAGCGCTGAACGTCGACGATGACGCATGGGATCTCTGAGGCCACGGCATAGCCGATCCCCTCCTGCATATAGTTATAGCCAGCGCTGGCGGTGGCCGTCATGGCTTTTGCGCCGGCGAGCGAGGCCCCGGTCAGAGCATAGATGGAGCACAGCTCATCCTCGCTCTGCAAAAACTTGCCGCCAACCCGCGGCATCCGCCGGGACATGCGCTCCGAAACCTCGTTCGCGGGCGTGATGGGATAGCCGGCGTAAAAGTCGCACCCAGCAGCCAACGCGCCTTCCACGACGGCATAGTTACCAAGCATGAAATGTGTGCCCGTGAGCACTCGCTCGCGATCCGTCTGAACCGTCATCAACTGTTCCTCACATTCTAGCCTGAATGAATGTCTCCATGCGGTCCATGGCCTCGACGATGCTGTCCATCGAGGTAGAATAGCACAGCCGCAGGAATCCTTCTCCGCATTGGCCAAAGGCCGAGCCGGGTACCGTGGCCACGTGGGCCTCCTCCAGCAGTTCTGTGGCCAGTTCCAGCGAGGGCTTGTCCAGCTTGTAGGAGGGGAAGCAATAGAAGGCCCCCTGGGGCGGGATGCAGCCAAAGGACTCGGAGCGAGCCAGCAGATCCGTCATCAGCTCGCATCGTTCTTGGTAGCCGGCCATCATCTGCTCGGACGCACGGCGGGACTCTGTGCTGGTCAGCGCTTCGAGCGCGCCCGCCTGGGCGAAGGCAGTGACACAAGTGGCCGAGTGCTGGTAGATCTTGACCATGCCGTCCAGGATCTCGCTGGGAGCGGTCGCGTAGCCCAGCCGCCAGCCCGTCATGGCATAGCTCTTGGAGAAGCTGTTGATCGTGACCACGTTGTCAAACTCCGAGGCCGGACTATAGTGCTCGCCCTCGTAGACCATATACTCGTAGACCTCGTCGGAGAGAAGCAGGGCTCCATGGCTCCGGGCGATCTCGGCCATGCCACGCACGGTAGCCGGATCATAGACCATGCCAGTGGGATTGCATGGCGAACTGATGACGATGAACTTGACCGGCCCATCCATCGCGGCCTGGACAGCGTCCAGATCGGGTAGGAACCCATCGGCCGCGCTACAGTCCACGGTGACCAACTCGGCGCCAGCCAGTTGAGCCATTGACTTGTAGGATACCCAGGCTGGCTCCAGAACTACCACCCGGTCGCCGGGCTCGAGCATCGCCTGGAAAGCCAAATAGATGGCGAACTTGCCCCCGGGCGTGACAATGATGTCACCAGCGCTGGCATTTATGCCATTCTCCCGCTGAAACTTTTGCGCGATCGCCGCCCGCAGTTCATGGTCGCCAGTGGTGGGCTCGTACTTGGTCTTGCCCGTCCCCAGTGCTTTCAGGGCAGCGTCCTTGATATTCTGAGGGGTGTCAAAGCAAGGCTCGCCTCCCCCCAGGGATATGATGTCATCGACCCCGGCCCGGCGCATGCGCTTGACGATGTTGTCAACTTCATCCGTGGCTGAGAGTTCCAGGTGTGCAACCTTGTCCGCTACCTTGTAGGCCATGTCTCTACTCCCTCCTAGCTCTGGTTGTCGCACTTGAACGCAGAACCTACCACAGTACAACACTTTTCCATAGTACGAACCCACATCTACTATGGCGTTTGTCCTTCAGCCTCGCCCCACGGGTGATCCTTCGGCAGACTCAGGACAGGTTCCCTCAGCAGGCTCTTTCTTCAACAGGCTCAGGATAGGCCTAACTGGCAGCCTTCACTTCTGCCAAACCGACACGCTCCACTTCCACTCGTGGCAGATCCAGAAATCTAGCGGTGAAGGAGGCGAAACTGGCCTGGTCATCACCCGTGATCAGAAACTGGTAGCTGCCAGATCCCAGTTTCTGAGACCTGAGCATCCCGGCATCTCGAAGAATCTGGTGTGCTTCCCGGACCACCTCTTGGGCGGGATCTACGACCTTGACGCCCTCACCAGCAACCTCCTCGGCGATGTCACGCACACAGGTCAGGTCGGTGCAGCCCAGGATCAGGGTATCTATGCCCAGGCTGGCCAGAGGCTGAAAATAGCCGTGGGCCAAGGACAAGAGATGGGGTCGATCATCGACCTGACCTTTCTCCGCGAGGCGCAGGAGTTCGGGACAGGTTGCGCCAAATACCTCCATGCCCGGGTTGAGCTGCAGAATAAGCTGGTCGTAAGCCTTGCTGTCGACAGTAATGGCTGTACCCCACACCCCGATGCGGTTGCCCTGACTGGCATCCAAAGCGGCGCGAATGCCGGGCCCGATCATACCCAGCACAGGCAGATGGGGGAAACACCCCTGAGCTGCCTCTCGCCCGGCCACGCTGGCCGTGTTGCAGGCAATGATCACCAATTTGACCCCTTGCTGGGCCAAATAACCGGTGATCTCTACCGCATAGCGCCGCACTTCTTCCACAGGCTGGGGGCCGTAGGGTTGTCGAGCCGTATCTCCCAGAAAGAGGACGTCCTCGTGCGGCAGCAGGCGACGTACCTCGCGAAGAACCGCCAGTCCCCCTAGCCCCGAATCAAAAATGCCAATCGGCGCGTTTGGCTTCATGTTCGCTGTCATGCCTTTACCCCTGATCCACTCACCTTCAGGTGCCCTTTCGGACTCGGCCGGAGATTGATGCTAGTTGGGAACTGCCCCTTCCGGCAGCGGCGACACATAGACTTTGCCCCCCGTCTTACGCTCAAACTCATCCTGGGCTGCTTTCACGATGTCCGGCCTGATCTCGAGATCGAAGGCTGCCAGGGCCATGGCCTTGGCGGCCAACATCATGCCCTTGTAGCCAATGCTCGATCCCGAGGTGACAACGTTCTGCCAACTGTGTCCCGGCGTCCCAAGCGCCTGGCAGCAGGTCGAAATCTCCATGGTTGGGGTGATATAGCTCACGTCGCCAACATCGGTCGAGCCGCCCATCACCTTGCCCAGACCGCCGGGCTCGGTGATGACTTCACAGAGGGGATCCCCCATCTCTTCCCGGGTCATCTCAAAGCGCTGCAACGCCTTCTCTATCGACCCTGGTGGGAAGGTTTCCTGCAACTTCCTGGCCAGGTCTTTCTCCTCGTCCGTGAACCTGGGAGGCCCGGCTACCTTGAGCTTCTCGAACAAGAGTTCGCCGAGTACCTCGTTGGGCAGCGTATTGTAGCATCCGGTCAGGAACTCGATATCGTAGGTTGTTCCGGTCATCAGGGCGGCGCCTTTGGCAATGTCGAGCATCCAGGCATAGATAAAATCGACCTGGTCTCGATTGGGGGCGCGGACATAGTACCACACCTGGGCGTAGGGCGGGACGACGTTGGGCGCTTTGCCGCCCTCGGTTATCACACAGTGGACACGTGCGTCCTGAATGATGTGCTCGCGCATATAGTTGACGCCTACATCCATCAATTGGACACCATCCAGGGCGCTTCGTCCTGCCTCTGGGGTAGCCCCCGCGTGGGCGGCAATCCCATGGAAATTGACCTTGAAGGAGTTCAGGGCGCTGGCCGAGGTGTACCTTGGGGAATTCACATAGCTGGGATGCCAGGTGACGGCCGCATCCAGGTCATCAAAGACGCCGGCCCTGGCCATATAGACCTTGCCCACGAGCGTCTCTTCGGCAGGACAGCCATAGTACCTGATAGTACCCTGGATCTTTGCATCTTCCATGGCCTCTTTGACGGCCAATGCCGCACCCAAACCCGCCATACCCAATAGATTATGACCGCAGCCATGACCTGGGCCTCCTTCTATTATCGGATCTTGGATGGCAGACACTTTTTGGGAAAGACTTGGCAGAGCATCATACTCGCCCAGGATGCCGATGACCGGTTTGCCCTGCCCCCAACTCGCGACAAAGGCCGTCGGCAAAAGGTCGACGCCCTGGCTGACCTGGAAACCCGCAGCCATAAGCCGGTCGGCCTGCAACTTGGCGGCGAAGGATTCATTCTGCCCCAGCTCAGGATGCTCCCAGATGTCCTGAGCCATTGCCACAAGCTCGTTCTCCGTCGTGTCCAAGAAACCCAGGATCTTTTTCTCTGCATTCATTGCTCCACCTCCACGTGTTGGTTTAGTCAGCCACAGATTCGGTACGCCTGGCGGCCTCCGCGCGCTGCCAAGGCGCCACCGGAGTGTCTGCTTGGTGCTCCGGGACAACAAGAACTTCGATAAGGGCAGGAGTGCCATGCCCCAGGGCCTCTCTCAAGGCAGGGCCGATCTCTCCAGGATCGCTGACCTGTCTGGAACGCAGGCCAAAGCCCCTGGCTATGTCGGTGTAGCTCACATCCTCGTCAAAATCTACCGAATAGTACCTGCCACCGTGGTACAATTCCTGGAGGGCCTTGATCCAACCGTAGCATCCATTGTTGAACAGGATCAAGACCGTGGGTCCACCCACCCGGGCAACGGTCGCCAGGTCGCCGGCAGACATGGCAAAGGAACCATCGCCACACAATCCGACCACGGGCTGATCGGGCCTGGCCAGGCGGGCGCCCACTACCCCTGGGATGGCGTAGCCCAATCCACCCTGGGCGCGGGGGATGACTACCTTCCGGCCTGGGTAGCGCTGCTCGAATTCGGCGGCGACAAAGGGCGTCGGCGTGCCGGGATCGCAGACGAGCACAGCTTCCTCGGGGAGGATACTCTGCAGCTCGGCGATGACGCGCCGGGGGGCGATGGGCATCTGCGAGCTCTGGGCGAGTTTCCTGGTCTGAGAGCGCCATGCTGCTTTCTGCGCGGCGATCTGCTCGAGCCACTTGCCCCGATCTGGGGGCGAATTACCGCTTTCCTCGAGTGCCTGTAGCAGGTCAGCCAGGGTCGTTTTGGCATCGCCGCACAAGCCTTCATCAATGGGATAGTTGTTCCCGATCTCCGCAGGATCGACGTCGATCTGCAATATGATGGGCGGGTTTGCCAGGGATGGGTACCGCCAGCTATCGGTATCCACATAGTTCACCCTGGAGCCCACAAAGAGCACGAGATCTGCCTCTCCAAGGACCTGGGCGGCGTAGGGCCTGCCCGCGTTGGCCCCAACTGTGCCGAGGCTCAGCGTGCGTGTTTCGGCGACGGCCCCCTTGCCGTTTATTGTGGTGGCAACCGGCGCATTCAGGAATTCCGAGACTTGCGACAGCTCGGATTTCTTGCCCGGGCCCTTCGTGC
>Ga0209013_10004854_pt1 | contig 11709 bp, 7 predicted proteins | sample Cruoilmetagenom2_FD_187291 | JGI IMG/M metagenome (GOLD analysis project Ga0209013, IMG submission 187291) | Oil polluted marine microbial communities from Coal Oil Point, Santa Barbara, California, USA - Sample 2 (SPAdes) (version 2) | ecosystem: Environmental > Aquatic > Marine > Oil seeps ...
AAGATAAGGGAGATGTATGGAATGTCAGGAATTATTCGCGTAACACCAGCTGAGTTAGATGCTATGGCTTCTCGCTACAACCATGAATCAGGGGAGGTTGCTTCACAGATTGGTCGCCTAGATGGAATGATCGGTGAATTACAATCTATGTGGGAAGGTTCTTCTAGTGCTGCATTCGCTGAGCAATATGAGAGACTAAAACCTCATTTCAATGAAATGCGTGAATTATTAAGCGAAGTAGGTATCCAATTAAGCCGTGCTGGTCAAGCATTACAAGATGCAGATCAACAAGTAGCTAGCCAAATTCGCGGGTAATCTAGCTGTTTGCATGTAAAAATAGTAGAGCGTCATTCCTTCAGGAAGGCGCTTTTTCCTTAATTGGGGTGAAAAAATGTATATAGAGATTACAGTAGACCTTTCTAAATACGATGGAAAAGTAATAGATTTAAGACTCTCTGATTATTACACGATGAAAAAAATGATTGATATCGCCTTGCAGGCCAATTCTATTTTTATAACTCCACGCGAAGGTCATTGGGTACGCGTAGTGAATAAAGATAAAATATTCCCAGGACATTTGACGTTAGCTCATTGTGGTATTACGACAGGTGACCGAATTGAAATTATTTGATAGGAGCTACAATGATGGCCAATCGTTCACATACATACTTAAAAAACCGAATAGGTGCAGAAATAAATGAAGAACCGTCTAAAACTACTTTTGTCTTTCAAAAAGAGAGAGTGGGATTTAAGCGAACAGAAGAAATTATTTTTTTAAAAGAAGTTAATCCGAAAATCAAAAAAGACATAGTAATTACCGATGATGAACTAATTATTCAAGCGGATATTCCTGCATCCTTTAAGAGATATGATGCGATACATGCAGAGGATGAAAAACCTCGTTGGATGTTTGCATACCAGCTAGTGGAAAAGGTGTATTCGCACCCTTATCCTCGCTTAAATTTAATCGTATCTCCAGAAAACATTGTATATAGCAAAGGGATGGATCCGGTTTTTCTTTATTATGGAGTATTAGGGAGTTTACCACCCTTTGAAGCAAATGATGAGCGGACCTGGTTAGAAACAAAAGCCGTAGTTGCAGCCGCAATAGACGGCTCTTTCACATTTGAAGAGTATTTAAAGTATTCCGAGATTCTCGAATTAAAGGAAATAGGCTCTGCTATTATGACGATGAAAGAAAGTGACTCTTTACTTAGTTATATTAGTAAACAAATGGAGCTATTAGAAGAAAAAGAATTAGAAAATGTAAAGATTCCTCAAAAGAAATGGAAATTTACTAAATGGTTATCGATAGGATTAGGTGTACTTATTATTCCTGCTATTGTATTTGCAATCATATATTTTGTACATGAAAAGCCAAAAACCGATGCCTATATTAATAGCCAAGCGTCATTCCTCGGTCAAAACTACAGCCAAGTAGTAACAATTTTAAGTCCTTATAGCGTGAAGTCCATGCCTTATATCGTACTTTATGAACTTGCCTACTCCTCTGTCACAAATGAACGTTTAGATGAAGAGCAAAAAGAAAATGTACTTTCTAATATTACACTACAAACGGATGCTGATTATTTAAGGTATTGGATTTATCTAGGTCGTGGTGAGGCAGAAAATGCTGTAGATATAGCAAGAGCGATGGAAGATGGGGAGTTAATCACTTACAGTTTATTGAAATTAAGAGAAGAAGTGAAGGCAGATAAAGATCTAACTGGTGAAGAGATGCAAGAGAAACTTAATGAAATTGATCAAGAAGTAGAAGAGTATGAGAAATTAATGAAAGAAATAGAAGAACAAGAACAACAAGTTATAGAACAACAGGAACAGGAAGAAAAAGAAAAAGAAGAACAAGAGCAAAAAGAAAAAGAGCAACAAGCGCTAGAACAAAAACAAAAAGAAGAACAAGAATTAGAACAAAAGCAAAAGGATGAACAAGAACAGCAAAAAACGGAACAACCAGAGTGATAATGCTTGCTATATAAAACCCAAAATGTTTGAAAGAAGGTGTATCTATTGCAACAACTATGGTTGTTTTACGATGAAAATTATCAGCGGATAACTATCAAAGAGAATGATTTTACATCTTTGACAATTGGACCAGCAATTGAACATGATATTACGATTCAGGCATTTCCTTTTGTTAATGGGCCATTAACATTAAAACAAGAAGAAGACGGACTTGCAGTTTATAGTGAAGATAAATCTTTTGGGAAGTTAACAGATGATGAAGGACTTACAATAGAACAAAAAGAAAAGTCCCTTCATTTGTATGTTTTTTCAACTCCTGTTTCTTCTGACACTTACTATATAGACTTTAAAAACGAAATTTCGTTTGATACCCAATTGGAAATTGCCACGTTTCAAAGACTTAAAACAAGTTTTCCTCGAATAGAGTCTGGACACTTTTCGTTAAATCAAATAGAAGATGGATGGATTATCAAGAAAGACTTCGGTTGTCCATTATATGTTAATGGAAAATTAGTAAAATCTAACACAGTTCTAGTAGACGGAGATGTAATTCAATGGGCGTTTCTGGAAATGACGTTACTACAAAGAGACTTATTAGAAGTAACTGCTACAGTTCCTTATGCGACGCAATTATCTAATATTGATGTTCCTGAATCTGAAATTTTACAAATGTATCCTGATTATCGTCGGACGCCAAGAATGATTTATGATCTTCCGGATGAAAAAGTTACTCTAACTTTTCCGAGCCAAGAAGCGGATGATTCTGGAAGAGGATTATGGCTTATTATTGCGCCGCCACTTGTGATGCTTATTGTAATGGCGCTTGTAGCTATTTTCATACCAAGAGGAATTTTCGTTATTATTTCTATTACTATGTTTTTAACGGTACTAGTCACCTCTACTGTTCAATATTTCCGCGACAAAAAGAAACACAAGCGGAATGCGGAAAGACGACTTCGGGTTTATACAGCTTATTTAGAAAACATGAGAGAAGAGCTTTACGAGCTTTCCGAGAAACAGAAGAAAGTGTTGAATTATCATTTTCCCGCTTTTGAAGAAATGAAACAAATGACAAAAGATTTATCGAGTAGGATTTGGGAAAGAACATTAGAAAGTCACGATTTCTTAGAGTTTAGATTAGGAACAGGAAATGTAAAGTCCAGCTATGAGATTAAATTATCTTCCGGTGATATAGCAAATAGAGAAATAGATGATTTGCTTGAACAAGCTCAGCGCATGGAAAAGGTTTATAAAGAGATTCCTAACGCACCAATTACGACTAAGTTATCAGAAGGAATTTTAGGATTAACGGGCAAAGAAAACATTATCAAACGGGAATTGCAACAAATAATTGGTCAATTGGCATTTTCACAAAGCTATCATGATACTAGATTTATATACATTTTTAAGCATGAAGAATATGCCGATATTGAGTGGATGAAATGGTTACCACATTTTAAACTACCACATATGCATGCAAGGGGTTTGATACATAACGAGGAAACTAGAGATCAATTATTGTCTTCGTTATATGAAATTATTCGTGAGCGAGATACCGATGTGCAAAAGGGAAAAACAATATTTGCCCCTCATTTAGTTTTCTTCGTGTCGGATTACTCTTTGCTTGCGGAACATGTCATCTTAGAATACTTAGAAAGTAAACAAACAAAAGATCTAGGTATATCTGTCATTTTTGCAGAATCAGCACAGGAAAGAATGACCGAGAATGTTCATACGCTCATTCGATACGTAAACGAACGCGAAGGGGATATCCTCATTGAAGCAGGAAAAGCAGTTGATATTCCTTTTAATTTAGATGAGTTTGATGCTAAGACTAACGAAAGATTTACACGTATGCTTCGTACGTTGAATCACCAAATAGGCATTAAAAACTCTATTCCAAACTCGGTAAGTTTTCTAGAGATGTTTGGCATAAAAGATGTAGAGGATCTGCCGATAGCACGAAATTGGACATTGAATGAGTCAGCGAAATCACTTGCTGTCCCTATTGGTTTTAAAGGGAAGAATGAGCTAGTTGCATTGAACTTGCATGAGAAGGCACATGGTCCACATGGTTTGCTAGCAGGTACAACGGGTTCAGGGAAAAGTGAATTTTTACAGACGTATATATTATCTCTTGCGGTCCATTATCATCCACATGAAGTAGCTTTCTTATTAATCGACTACAAAGGTGGAGGAATGGCTCAACCTTTCAAACATATTCCACATCTGTTAGGTACTATTACGAATATTGAAGGCAGTAAAAACTTTAGTATGCGAGCACTTGCATCTATAAATAGTGAGCTGAAACGAAGACAGCGTCTGTTTGATCAGTATGTTGTGACACATATTGATGATTACACGACCTTGTACAAAGAAGGAAAAGCGATTGAGGCACTTCCTCATTTATTTCTCATTTCGGATGAATTTGCAGAGCTAAAACGAGAAGAACCAGAATTTATACGAGAGTTAGTAAGTACAGCTCGTATTGGACGGAGTTTAGGCGTACATCTCATTTTAGCTACTCAAAAGCCTGGTGGAATAATTGACGAACAGATTTGGAGTAATGCGAGATTTCGAGTTGCACTGAAAGTACAGGATGCATCAGATAGTAAAGAAATCCTGAAAAATGGCGATGCCGCTACAATAACTGTAACTGGACGTGGTTATTTGCAAGTTGGAAATAACGAGGTGTATGAGCTATTCCAATCTGCTTGGAGTGGAGCTTCTTATAAGGAAGAAATACTAGAGGGGGAGGATGATGTGGCGATTGTCACAGATCTTGGCTTACATCCACTTTCTGGTATTGCGACAAATGTGAAAAAGAAATCTAGTAGTATGACAGAGATGGAGGCAGTGACTGCTAAAATTGCTAAGATTACTAGTGATTTGGATATCCAAAAGGTACCTAGTCCATGGTTAGAGCCGTTAGCTTTGCGTCTTGAAAAACAACAAGAGGAGACTACTATTCAATCAGGGTTTCCTATCGGAATGATTGATGAACCAGAAAAGCAAAGTCAGTCAACAATTGCCTATAATTGGACAAAAGATGGAAATCTTGGTGTGTTCGGTTCCTCGGGATATGGTAAATCATATACATTACTTACAACTTTATTAGGACTTGCGGAAAATCTATCTCCCGAAGAAGCAAATTTTTATTTGCTCGATTATGGAAATGGCTCGCTACTTCCTCTGAGACAGCTCCCTCATACTGTGGATTATTTCACGATTGATGAAGAGCTAAAAAGAGATAAACTAGTGAAGCTTATAAAAGAAGAAATAACCAAAAGAAAGTTTACTTTCCAACAAACAGAGGTTAGTAACATTCATATGTACAATAATTTATCTACGGAGAAGTTACCTCTTCTCTATATAGCCGTTGATAATTATGATATTGTCCGTGAAGAAATGGAAGAGTTGGAAGCACAACTAATTCAATTTGGTCGAGATGGTCAATCACTTGGGATTTATTTGTTTGTGGCTGCAACAAGAGTTCAATCCGTTCGACAGTCCTTAATGAATAATTTAAAAACTAAAATTGTTCATTATTTAATGGATGCAACGGAGTCATTTACAGTAATCGGCCGAGTACCATTCGACTTAGAACCTTTCCCAGGTAGAGCGATTCTAAAAAAAGAAGATACCTTCTTTACTCAAATTTTCTTGCCTGCTAGTGGGACAGATGATTATGAGGTATTAGAATCCATAAAGAATAAAGTAAGCAATTTAAGATTGCAATACAAGGAAGAAACACTTCCGGTACCGATTCCAATGCTCCCACCAGAGTTATCAGCTTCAAATTTCTCCATCTACTTGGATGGTAAGAATAAGGATGGAATCGTTCCAATTGGATTGGATGAGGATACAGTTCTTCCGATTTCCATTGACTTTAAGAAAAATCGTCATTGTTTACTCATTGGGCAGGTCCAAAGAGGGAAGACTAATACAATTACTTGGATGCTTCAAACCCTTTTAGAACAGAATACAGGGTTTATCACTATATTTGATTCGTTTGATAGAGGATTATCCAAATTTGCAGATAATGATTCTATTGAATATTTGGAAACGAAAGAACATTTAGCGGAATGGATTACACGGACAGAGCAATATTATGCGGAGGTAGAACGGACTTATCTCGAAAATATTCAACAAGGAAATCCAGTTGATATTAAACTTTCTTATTTCATTATCGATGGCTATACAAGATTCCTTCAAGTAGCAGATATTACTCTTCAGGATCGACTAGCAAAATTGATGAAGCGTTACGCTCACTTAGGATTTAATGTCATCATGTCAGGAAATAACGCAGAAATCACCAAAGGCTATGATGCATTTACGAATGAATTAAAGCTAGTTAGACAGGCGCTCGTGTTTATGAAAAAGTCGGAGCAGACTTTGTATACAGTTGCGTATGAGCGTAAAGAAGCAGAGCTTCCGCTTGGATTTGCACATTATATTTTGAATGGGAACGCAACAAAAGTAAAAATCCCTTTAAGTGAGTTGGAGAGGACGATTATACAATGAAACCCCAAAAAAATACCAGATTATTAAAATATGGTGTTGGAATTTTATTAATACTAGCTGTTCCTATTATTTTTTTTCAACTGATGGGCGTCAATATTCTGGAATTGAATAACTCGAATAAACGTACTATCGCTATTGTAAATGAAGATATGGGTTTAACGAAGGATGCAGAAAAAGTACAAATGGGTGTAGAAGTAGTATCCATTTTAGCAGAAGACTCTGATTTCGGATGGGAAGTAATGGGGCGTGGTGCGGCGGAGAACGGATTAAAGTCTAACCAATATGACGCCATTGTTTATATTCCTTCGAATTTCTCGGAAAATATAATGTCTTATGATGAACAAAATCCGAAAAAAGCAGAGTTTGCCTATCAAGTACAGCGTCAGAAAACAGGATTACGCAAAGAACAGGTGTTACATGAGATAGAAGCAGCAACGGACCGCGTAAATGACAAAGTTTCCACTTTATACTGGAGTTATATAGCGCAGGAAATGAATCATATTAAAAAAGAGTTTACGAGCATTTTAGGAAAAGAAACAGAATTCCTTAGTGCGATGTCCGCCTACTATAAACCCGAGTCCGAAACATTAGCTGAACAGATGCAAACGCAAAAAGACCAAATGGCATCATTGCAAACTACAATTGGATCTGCAAATAATGCACATAATAGTCGTATTGAAAATGCCGATGCATTTGGATTACAGATGAATAATTTCATCACCTATGTTCAGCAATATAAAGAGTTTCAAAATACCCAAAGACAAATATTACAACAAGTACAGGATGATAGCTTAGCAAAAATACATGCAGCTGCAGCAACACAGGCAGAACAATTCAATCAGTCCGTACAAATGTTAGAGGAAAGTAACAACAATATTAATGAAGAAATTCAAAAAGTGAATAATATTATTGATACAAATAAAGAAAAATTCAATGCTTTATCGGAACTACGTAAAAATGAAGTAGATCGTCAAGTGACTGATTTACTAGTCGTGCAAGGAACAGCAATTGATCGGTACAACAATACAATCTTAGATAGTTTAGAAAAAGGTATAGAAACAGGGAAAAGTGGTAATGCAGTTCTTGCAGCTGCTTCCATTGGTACTGAGCCAAACCAATTTACTTCTATTAAAGAACAACTAGAGCAAAAAGCAGGGGAAAAAGCTAGTACTACTTTACCTGGTTTAGAAGACCAACTCGAGAAAGTAAATACTATCTTAACAGCATTAACTTCCTTAAAAACAAAGGTAGCAGAAACCGATCCTGCCTCTACTTTTATAATTGAAATTGATCAACTCCAAGCTGAACTGGGTTTAGTCACAGCGGGCTTGACCGAAAAAGAAGCTACTTGGACTAATGTAAACCAAATAGGAACTGCAGACTTTACTCAAGCTTCCACTGAGTATGCAAAACTAGTAGAAAACTATAGTTCTATTTACAAAGAATACGAATCTATTCAACAGATTATTAATACTTACCCAGCAGATACTGCTCGTATCGGTATAGAAATAAAACAAAAGGAAGAAGCAATTTTAGCTGATACTCGTTTGTCAAAAGAGCAGCGTGTTAGATTAGAAGAACTATTTGCAAAAGGAGCAGCTAAAACAGATACAAGTTCTTTATTATCCTACTACGCTACTCTAGAGCAATTTGAATTCACTCTAAATGAGGGTGGGGATAGTGCGAATAAGGATGCTATATTAAAGGACGAAATCTTAACGGCGTTATTGAAAAATGTAGTGGATATTAATGAAATGGAATTAGAAGGCTGGACTTCAGTTGAAGAAAGTATTCCGGAAACAGAACTGGGAATGTCCGATTTAAGTACAACATTTGCAGCAATCATGTCTGGTTATAAAGAAACAGCGGAACAGCAGCATGCATCTTTAATCAGTGAACTAAATTCTATTGATGAACAAGCTAATGTTTTACTTGCTCAAATACAAAATCCGGCGAATATGATTCCATCTGGAGAACCAGTTGCATCTACTTCAGAAGGGGAGGTAATGTCAGGTCAACAAAATGTGACGAGTCAGCTTGTAACGTTAAGTGGAATGATTCAGTCATTATCACAAAAACAAAGCAGTTTAGTAGATTATGCAAATGATTTAACTGTTAAAGCAGACGATATTAAAGAAACGTCCCGTGAATTCAGTGGTAAATGGGATTCGAATGTAGATGCCATGTCTGATTTTGATACTGATATTCAAGATTTTCTTGCCAATACATATGTCGATGGTCAGGAGAATGGATATGCATTTAATCACTTTGTGAATCCACTGGAAGTAAAAGGGGAAGCAGCTGTTTCGGATGAGATGGAGAAAGTCCCACCTGTAATTTTATTTATCATTCTATTAATTAGCAGTTTATTGATCGGTTATTTCTCTTATCAGATGAAAGAAGGTCCGATTGGGCTTCAATTAGCTATGACAGCTCTATTGTCCATACTGGTTGGTCTAATTATCAGTTTCTACAGTATCTATATGTATATATTAAATGACCACCGTGCACTGGAATGGACAATCTTCACTATTCTGTTATTGCTAGCTGGCGCAACTATTATTCGAGCAGCATTAGAATTTGGACAGTCAGCTGGGTGGCTAGCTAGTGTGGCATTAATGTGCTTATACATCATTCCACTATTAATACTTGCTGTACCTGACATTAATATTCCAGATGTGTTGTCTACCGTTTATATGTCTATCAAGTATGAACCCGAAACTAGCTTTATATGGGGAGCGGTAATTACAGCAGTTATTGCTATAGTAATGCTTGCGACTACTTATTTTATGAATAAAAATAATAAATCAAAAGCATCTGTGGCAGATGAAGCGTATGAAAGTTAAATCACGGTTCTTGATTTCATTACTATTATTAATGATGTTCTTAGGAAATGGTTTTATCGTTTATGCGGATGAACCCAAAAAGGCAGAAGACTTGGATCCTGTGATTTATGAAAAACTAGAATTTAAGAAAAATACCGATTATCTACACGATAAGAAGAAAACAGAAATGAAAAACACAATTCCTCAAAAACAGTTTGATATATATTTTGATGGGAGAAATAAGCTTCCTAATCGAGGTGATACCTCCTATTTGTTTCTAACTGCAGAACGTGGGGAAAAAAGTACCGTTACGGCAAAATCCTCAGAGCTTAAGTTATTCTCTGAAAATGATACAACTAAACAGGAAGTAGCGATGGATCAAATGGGGGAAGAGAAATCTTCTAGTAACAGAATTAGGATTATCATATTCTTTGGCATAGTAGGGCTCGGGGTTTTAGCATTATTTGCCTTTCTTTTGCCGAGGTTAGTCCATGCTAACGATTCCAATATAGCAGCAAAATGAAATAGGAGGGAATGTATATGCCAGGTTATTATTATGCTCTATTAGCTAAAAAGAGGGAAGACCTACAGAGATTAACTGCATGCCAGTCTTCCTTGCAAGGTAAACAATCCGAATTTAATACGAATGAACCTAAGTGTTTAGAACCGGAGCTTACTGCAACTACTTGGCAGGGAACCCATGCAGATAAGTTTGATGATATCCGAGAATCAGGCATCCATACTAGTTATGTAGATATTTCGGGAAGTCAATTTTCTAATGTATTCAGTGCCATTTCAGCGAGGATAAGTGAATTGATTGCAGAAATTGCATCTATCGAACAAATAATCGCCAATATTTTAGCGGAGCAAGAACGTCAACGGCAAGCGAAAGCAAACTAACTTGCAAGGGGGAGAAACGTTATGTCTACAGAAGTCAAAATCGTTTATGCAGATGTAGAAAATCAACTTGGAGAAATGACTGGTGCAGTTAATCTGCTCAACCCAAAAGCAGAACCTCCTATTACGGGTAATACACTAGATGTAGTTACAAAGTTTAATGAGTTATCCGTAAAATTGGATCAATTACTTGTAAAGTATCAAACGTTAACAACCAAAAATATTCAAACTACCGCTGCGTCGGTTGACTTTATGGAAGAGTCCGATCAAAAAATAGCAACGGCTATGCAGTGTAACGTCAATGGTACGAGTGTGATGGCCAAATGAAAATATTAGACGTACATCCTTTCCATGATGGTATAGGGCGTAATATTAATATGCTCACTCGACTAGAAGGAGAAATGAACTCAATTCAAACTGCTGTGCAAGGCTTAGTAGCAATGGAGGAGGCGCTTAAAGGAGAGGGTGGAGATGCAATCAGATCCTTTTATAATGATTGTCATTTACCTTTTCTGCATTTCTTTTTAACGTTTAATTCTTTATTCAATACTACTCTTACTACGATGAACTCCGCACTGGATGCTTTAGAGCCGGATGCTAATGGCTATATCCGACAAGCTTATTTAGAAGGGGAAGTTGAAGAGGGTTTAACAGAAATTTCTCAAGTAACATCTAGTTTGACAGATGAATCCAATAGTATTATGGATACTGTTTCCGATATCGTTGCACTGCCCCATTTAGATGACAGCGGTGTGCAGGAAGGCGTAACTAGTGCAAGAACATCTAGGGATAATACGGTTACAGATCTAAATGAATTCGATTTGACTCAAACGAATGCACTACTTCTAATAGAAGCTGCTATGTTAAATATGGAAGTCTGGTTAACCGATATTGAATATTTAATGGAAGAAGGATTAACGGGTATAAACTTCCCGGCAGATACTTGGAATTCTGTGCAGGATGCAACCCCGATTGGTCAATTCTATTTACAGCATCAAATAGATATGCTAGCTGCTGATCCACGAGTAGAGGAAAATGGTGTGGAAGTATCAGCCCCCGCCTATACAGAGAAAAATTTATGGGAAGGCATTATGTCTACTGTAGGCGTTAATATTAATGATTGGCAAAGTAAGCCTATTAATGCAGCTGCTACTTTATTAGGAACAGCTGTAGTGGGGAACTCGACCTACAAGGAAGTAAGATTAGCTGCTCAGGGATTTGGTATTACTAGAACTACTAGAACAACGAAACAGAACGTCACTAAAACAGTTATTAAGATTACTAGACCCGACTTAATTGGTGTTAGAAAGAAAACATATTCTGGTGCAAACGCTACGAACTATGAAAAGATTTTTAAAAGAGTTGATCCAGCAACCAATGTGAAATCTACGTTTCGTTTTTCTACAAATAAGCTTGGATATATTGGGGTATTTGCTACGGCGGGTGGAGATATTGTACATGGTATACAAAATAATGAGTC
>Ga0209013_10004856_pt1 | contig 11704 bp, 8 predicted proteins | sample Cruoilmetagenom2_FD_187291 | JGI IMG/M metagenome (GOLD analysis project Ga0209013, IMG submission 187291) | Oil polluted marine microbial communities from Coal Oil Point, Santa Barbara, California, USA - Sample 2 (SPAdes) (version 2) | ecosystem: Environmental > Aquatic > Marine > Oil seeps ...
CTAGCGTTAAAGATTGCTAGAGGGATTATGCATAATGTAGGACGAATCCCAATCGTGCCGTCATTATGAAGCGTATCGTTTTGAACCCGCAAACAGCAGGTGGGTATCCACTTTATAACTTTAAACGTCCCCTGGGGGCATGTTTGCCATTACAAAAGGAGGATTCCCGACGATAAAAATTGTTCGGTCAAAAGCGATTGGCAATTAACGAACACATCAGGATTCGTGTTACAAGTATCGTATCATATCTATTTTAGAAATTCAACCATCTACTCCAAAGATTTTAGATTTTTCTGAAGACTGATAGCTAGAGATAAATCTTTTAATTGGTTTTCTGAAACTGCACTTGGTGCTTTCGTCAAGATATCGCTTGCACTGGCAGTTTTAGGGAAGGCAATTGTATCGCGTAAGTTCGTGCGACCAGCAAGTAACATAACCAGTCGGTCCAGGCCTAACGCAACCCCACCGTGTGGCGGTGTTCCATATTCAAATGCTTCCATTAGGAAACCGAATTGTGAGTTAGCTTCTTCTTTTGAGAATCCTAAAATGCTGAACATTTTTTCTTGAATGGAACGCTCATAAATGCGTAATGATCCACCACCTAGTTCATATCCATTCAATACCAAATCATAAGCTTGAGCACGAACATCAGATGGATTTGAATCCATTAATTCAATGTCTTCTACGAATGGCATTGTGAATGGATGGTGAGCTGCGTAGTAGCGGCCATCTGCCTCGTCAAACTCGAACAATGGCCAGTCAACGACCCATAGGAACGCAAATTTGCTTTCGTCGATCAATTCCAGCTCTTTTCCTAATTTCAATCGAAGGGCACCCAATGAATCCGCAACAACTGATTTCTTATCAGCAACAAACAGCAATAAGTCCCCTGCTTCTGCTTGAAGAGTGTCAGCCAATTTCGCGCCTGTTTCACCTTCAAAGAATTTCGCGATTGGACCTTTTAATCCTTCTTCATCCACCTTCAACCATGCAAGGCCTTTTGCACCATATACACCTGCAAAGACGCCTAATGCATCAATATCTTTACGGGAAAAGTTATCTGCAGCACCTTTTACATTAATAGCTTTTACTTGTCCACCGTTTTCTACGGCACCCGCAAATACTTTAAAGGAAGAGTCTGCAACCAATGATGACACATCTTGTAGTTCCAAACCAAATCGAACGTCCGGTTTATCAGATCCAAAACGGTCCATCGCTTCAGTATATTTCATTCGTTGGAATGGCGTTTCGATGTCGATACCTTTGACATCTTTCATTACCTTTTTCATCATCCGTTCGTTTTGTTCCAGAATTTCTTCCATTGACATGAAACTCATTTCCATATCGACTTGAGTAAACTCCGGTTGACGGTCTGCACGCAAATCTTCGTCGCGGAAACAACGGGCAATTTGGTAGTATTTTTCAATCCCCGACACCATCAACATTTGTTTGAATAATTGTGGTGATTGTGGCAATGCGTAAAATTCTCCTTCATGAACACGACTTGGCACTAAATAGTCGCGTGCTCCTTCTGGAGTTGATTTTGTCAAAATTGGTGTTTCCACTTCTAAAAATGCTTCATCATCCAAGAAACGACGAATCGATTTTGTTACTTCTGAACGCATTTTCAAGGTGTCGTACATGACGGGACGACGAAGGTCCAAATAACGATACTTCAATCGTATGTCTTCACCCACTTCAGTTTTATCTTCAATCGCGAAAGGAGGGTTTTTTGCTTCATTGATAATCGTCACTTGAGTCGCTTGAACTTCAATACGTCCCGTTTTCATGTTTGGGTTCACTTGTGATTCTTGACGAGCAACCACTTCACCAAGTATTTCAATTACATATTCATTACGAAGTTTGTCACCGATGGTCAATGCTTCCTCAGAAATAGCAGGATTGATAACGATTTGGACAATTCCTGTACGATCACGCAGGTCAACGAAAATAAGACCCCCAAGGTCACGTCTTTTTTGTACCCACCCTTTTAATACGACTTGTTGCCCAATTGCTTGTTCCGCTACTTCTCCACATGGATGTGTACGTTTAGTCATGCTAATTCCTCCATTGCTTTCATTACGATTTTGTTATAATTTTGCACAATTTCTTCGAATGTCGTTTCTTGCTGTGAACCATTTGCCAAGTATTTAAGTGAAACTTTGCCGGATTCCAATTCATTATCCCCAATGACCACTGAGAATTTGGCGTTCAATCGATCGGCTGACTTCATTTGTGCTTTTACTTTTCGGTCCAAATAATCCATTTCAGCCGAAATGTTATGTTGACGAAGTTCAGATACGAATGATACGGCTTTAGCCTTAGCCGCTTCACCCATCGCAACCACGTAAATATCCAGCGAATCAAGAATGGCAAATTTTAATCCTTCAGCTTCCAATGCCAACAGCAGGCGTTCAATGCTCATTGCAAAACCAATCCCAGGTGCTTCAGGGCCACCCAAGTCTTCGACTAAACCATTGTAGCGACCACCGCCAGCAAGTGTCGTAATCGCGCCGAATCCTTCACCTTCACTCATGATTTCAAATGCTGTGTGATTGTAATAATCGAGACCCCGAACCAAGTTTGGATCCACTTCATAGCCCACATTCAAAATTTCCAAGTAATGTTTCACTTTTTCGAAATATGCAGCGGATTCTTCGTTCAAGTAATCCGGAAGTTTCGGTGCTGTAGCCATCAATGGATTTTCACGGTCCACCTTGCAATCCAGAATTCGCAGCGGATTTTTTTGAAGACGATTTTGGCAGTCCGAGCAGAATCCTTTGATATGTGGCGCAAAGTGTTCAATCAATGCATCCCGGTGTGCTTGTCGGCTTTCTAGATCACCGAGTGAGTTTATCACGAGTTTAATCTTTTTCAGACCTGCTTTTTTGTAGACATTCATCGCCAAAGCCATGACCTCTGCATCGATTGCAGGATCTTTACTACCGATTGCTTCAATACCGAACTGAACAAACTGGCGATAGCGTCCTGCTTGTTGGCGCTCATAACGGAACATCGGTCCCATGTAATACAGTTTGACGGGTTGATCTGGCAAGCCAAACATTTTATTTTCTACAAATGAACGGACAGCAGACGCAGTCCCTTCAGGGCGTAATGTTAATGAACGATCGCCTCTGTCTGTAAATGTATACATTTCCTTTTGAACGATGTCCGTTGTATCACCTACGCTGCGGGTGAATAGCTCTGTGTGTTCAAAAATCGGTGTACGGATTTCTTTATATTGATACAAGCGGCAAGTATCACGAATAAGTTGTTCTACAGCCTGCCATTTTTCCGTTTCACCAGGTAATAAATCTTTGGTTCCTCTAGGCACATTAATCGACATCTTAATGGGCTCCCTTCTTTTATGAACTGAGTAAAATGCCAACTCTACGGTGGAAGAAACGAATCGAAAGTTTTCGAATGAGTTTCTGAAGCGGAGGTGCGAGCTGGCGCATTAAGCTAGACAGTAAACAATAAAAAGCTCCCGCCCCTTGCGCATATACGCAAGGGACGAGAGCTAATGTAAGCTTCCGCGGTTCCACCCTAGTTGACACAAAATTCTTGTGCCCTCTCAAATCCGGATAACGGCCGGTTCCGTTTTCGCCTACTACATGGAAATGTTTCGACGAAAAGCCTAACAAGTGTTGTTCACTGAGTGCTTCTGTAGGAAAGATTTCAGCCACGTCTTTCCCTCTCTATACAGCGTTTTAAACAGCTACTTTCTCGGTCATTGGCGCTTTGTTTGTTTCAGATTATACCTTATCTTAATGATTGGGCAAAAGAATGTCAACCTTTTTCAAAAAGGTATAGTTTTTTCAAGACACAGTCTTTACAATGAACGAAAGGAGGAAATTCATGAAAAAATTTCATCTTCAAAAGATTATGCGAACTTTTTTCGCACTAATATTACTATTATCATTTTCACCGCCACTTTTCACTCAGGCAGAGGGAACTGAAGTCCAATCGACCGTATCGAATTTGAATATGCGATCTGGTCCAGGTCTGGCTTATCCCATCATTTCTACTATTCCAAAGGACGAGCGTATGCTTGTACTTGAGCAACAAGGGGATTGGAGCAAGGTGCGCCATGAGTCGACTGAAGGATGGGTAGCTGCTTGGTACACGAAAAGACTGGGAGAAACGAAAGAGCAAACAGGTCAACTCGTCGTGTCAAAAGTAGATCGACTAAACCTCCGCTCTCAGCCTTCAATTGATGCTGCAGTGCTAACACAACTTTCAGCAGGAGACCAAGCGACGATGACTGGTGATCACGGACAATGGGTGGAAATTTCGTTTAACCAAGTAAAAGGTTTTGTAGCGAAAGAATACATAACGATACAAACAAATGAAACAAAGCCTGAAATACAAAAACCGCAAAATGAGAATCTATTTAATGTATCTGTTGAGGGTTTGAATGTTCGATCCAAACCAGATTTAACATCTAAGAAATTGGCTGTAGTTGGAAAAGGCGACCGTTTCAAGATTCTCAATAAACAACATAATTGGGTGGAAATCGAGCTTTCAAAAAAAGAAAGCGGCTGGGTCTACTCTTTTTACGGGACACTAACAGCTGGAATAAACACGACCTCAAAAGATTCAAGTCATGATCAACCGAGTGAACCCATTGAATCGACATCTCTAACGATTGTATACAATGGCACGAACATCCGAACTGCCCCTTCCACTTCGAGTGATGTTGTGTACCGTGCCGATGCCGGTGAATCTTTTGAAACTGTCGGACAGAGTGGGGACTGGTATGAAATAGAAACTCCCGATGGATTGAAAGGTTTTATTGCCAATTGGGTTGTCTCAATAGAGTCTGCAGAAAAAGAAAATGAAAAGCAGCAAAATGAAGACCGCAAAGAAGGAACATTGAATGGACTGTCGATTGTCATAGATCCTGGACACGGCGGAAATGACCACGGTACGACTGGTGCACGTGGAACGGAAGAAAAAGGCATTACATTACGCACATCTGAAATGGTAGCGAGTAAACTTCGGGCAGCTGGTGCTAATGTGGTGATGACACGCGACTCGGACGTTTACGTGGATTTGCGAAAACGGGTTGCAATTGGTCACAATTTAGCAGCGGACGCATTTATCAGTATTCATTACGATGCGACCGAAAGTAGTGCTATCAATGGATTTACCACTTACTTTATGCATGGCTATCAAAAAGGTCTAGCAGAAAGCGTCCATCAATCACTCGGAAACAAAATCACGTTGCGGGACCGGGGAGCTCAACCTGGAAACTACCTTGTATTACGTGAAAATCGCCAAGAAGCGATATTAATAGAATTAGGGTTCTTGAGTAACCCCTCCGAAGAACGCGCGGTGTCGACCGAGCAATTCAGGGAACAAGCATCATTGGGCATTTATAATGGTGTCGTAAACTATTTTGATGAGCAGTTGAACAAGGAAGATTAATGACTCAAAAAATGCTCGTCCACAGTAACGGTGGACGAGCATTTTTGTTAGCTAGAAATACTTGATGATAAACGGTCGGTACCTGGCACTTTTAAAGTTACTTGGATTCAACGATCAGTGTAACCGGACCGTCATTGGTAAGAGTCACATCCATCATGGCACCAAAGATTCCAGTTTCAACTTGTAAATGCAATCTTCGCAGCTCCTCGTTAAAGAAGTCCCATAACGGTTTGGCTACATCCGGTTTCGCCGCTTCGCTAAAACTTGGACGCCTACCTTTTCGAGTATCACCATATAATGTGAATTGTGAAATGGACAATATTGAACCGCCCGCTTCAAAAATCGAGCGATTCATTTTACCATCCTCATCCTCAAACAATCGAAGATTGGCTATTTTTTCAGCTACATACTGTACGTCTTCTCTTGTATCTTCATGTGTGATGCCTACGAGCAGAACAAACCCTTTTTCAATTTGTCCAGTCACTTCACCAGCAACTTTTACATTTGCACCTAAACTTCGTTGTAAAATGACTCTCAAAAAAATCCCTCAATTCGTCATGCGTTGTACTGAAAAAACATCCGGAATTTGTTTAATATGCTCCACAACTTTGATGAGGTGAGCAATATTTGTGATCATAATCGTCATATTGATCGTTGCAATTTTATCGCGGTCTGCTTTACCACTAACCGCTGAAATATTTGTTTTCGTCTCATTGACGACTTGCATGACTTCATTTAACAACCCAGACCGATCGAATGCGGAAATTTCAATATCGACGTGATATTCTTTTTTGGTTGTCAGTAATGGCTGACCCCATTCAACATCAATAATTCGTTCGGTTGTATACTCATCATGTACATTCGGGCAATCCGCTCTGTGAACCGAAACTCCGCGTCCCTTCGTGATGAACCCAACAATTTCGTCTCCTGGCACAGGTCGGCAACAACGGGACAATCGAATAAGCAAATTATCGATTCCTTTTACAACAACCCCAGATTCAGTTGCTTTACGAATGGTCGGAGTATTCATTTCTTTTGTGATTTTTTCTAATGCTACTTCATGATCACGGATTTTCCTCATTTTTTCGGCTAATCGATTCACCACTTGTTGAGCAGTGATCCCATTAAACCCAACCGCTGCATACATATCTTCTTCACTCGTAAAATTATACTTGTCACAAACACGTTTAATGTTGTCATTCACAAGTACTTCTTTCACATCAAAATCCTGTGATTTAATTTCTTTTTCAATCATTTCCCGTCCTTTGTGGACATTGTCATCACGAAGTTGCTTTTTGAAGAATTGCTTGATTTTATTTTTCGCTTGTGATGATTGTGCAATTTTCAACCAATCACGACTTGGTCCGAATGATTGTTTTGATGTCAATATCTCAATGATATCGCCAGTTTTTAACTTCGTATCAAGTGGTACCATTTTCCCGTTCACTTTGGCACCAATCGTTTTGTTGCCGATTTCAGAGTGAACTCGATACGCGAAATCAATTGGAACCGAGCCGGCTGGCAGTTCCATGACGTCTCCTTTTGGTGAAAATACATACACCATATCGGAAAACAAATCGAACTTCAGTGATTCCATGAACTCTTCCGCATTCGAGGACTCATTTTGATATTCCAAAATTTCACGGAACCAAGTTAGTTTTGAATCCACTGATTGATTGGTTGTATCAATTGTCTTGCCTTCTTTATACGCCCAGTGTGCCGCAACCCCGTACTCAGCAATGCGATGCATTTCTCCCGTTCGAATTTGAACTTCTAACGGATCGCCTTCTGGTCCAATGACCGTTGTATGAAGCGATTGGTACAAGTTCTGCTTTGGCATGGCAATATAATCTTTGAAACGACCTGGCATTGGCTTCCAAAGAGTATGAATGGTACCAAGCACCGCATAACAATCTTTAATGCTATCTACCGTTATTCGCACAGCAAGTAAATCATAGATTTCGTTGAATTGCTTGTTTTGCAATACCATCTTTTTATAGATGCTGTATATGTGCTTCGGCCGTCCATATAAATCGGCTGCGATCTCCACTTCATTCAACTCGGCTTTTATATCGTCCATCACATGATTTAGATACTCTTCACGTTCATTTCGTTTACGTTTCATTAAATTCACAATCCGGTAATATTGTTGTGGATTTAAATAACGCAACGAAATGTCTTCAAGTTCCCATTTGATTGTAGAAATACCCAACCGATGAGCAAGAGGGGCAAAAATTTCAAGCGTTTCACTAGCTTTGATACGTTGTTTTTCAACTGGTTGGAATTTCAACGTACGCATATTATGTAGACGGTCTGCTAGTTTGATTAATATAACCCGAATATCTTGCGCCATGGCAACGAACATTTTACGGTGGTTTTCAGCTTGCTGTTCTTCTTTCGACATATATTTAATTTTGCTTAACTTCGTGACGCCTTCTACCAACATCGCCACTTCTTCGCTAAATTCACGGACGAGATCTTCTCGGAGGATATCGGTATCTTCAACGACATCATGTAAAAAACCTGCAGCTACTGTTGCAGGATCCATTTGCAGTTCGGCCAGAATCCCCGCTACCTGAATCGGATGTATGATATAAGGCTCCCCCGATTTTCTGAATTGTTCCCGATGAGCGCATTCCGCCATTTCATACGATTTCTTGACAATTTCAACGTTTTTGTCATTCATGTATGTAGCGACAATTGCGAACACTTCTTCAACAGTTAATACTTGGTCTTTCGCCATGTTGATTCACCAGACTCCATTCGCTTTCGAATTATGTATATAACGTCTATTGTATCTTAGAAAAACACAACTTGCACCACAATAGTGCAAGTTGATGTCTTTTCTTATAAGAAAATGCTACTGAATTCAACAATTTCTAAGTGCAAAAAAGATGGACTCATAAAGTCCACCTTGGATCTGCTCAATATTGCATTAATGTGCAAATGTCGTACCCTTTTAACTTTTCACGTCCACTTAAATAAGTTAACTCGATTAAAAATGCGCAACCTACTACGATTCCGCCCATTTCTTCAATCATTTTAATTGTTGCTTCAACTGTTCCACCCGTTGCAAGCAGATCATCCACGATAATTACGCGTTGACCAGGCTTGATGGAATCTTTGTGCATGGTCAAAACATTTGTCCCATATTCCAATGCATATTCTGCACGAATCACTTCACGAGGTAATTTCCCTTCTTTACGCACTGGTGCGAATCCTAACTCCATTGCGTATGCTACAGGACAACCAATAATAAAACCGCGTGCTTCCGGTCCTGCAACCATATCTGCATTGACAGTTTTGGCATATTTCACAATTTGATCGGTCGCGTATTTGTATGCCGGTCCATTATCCATGATAGTTGAAATGTCCTTGAAACGAATTCCTGGTTTTGGCCAGTCTTCAACGATTGTTACATATTGCTTTAAATCCATTATTGCTCCTCCTCGGGAACGGTCTGCTTAACAAGCCGTTCACTAAACCATTGTTTTAATTCCATATATGGTGCATAAATCAACTTTTGTTCAAGTTGAATCTGTTTTTCGCGCAACTGATAGATTGTTGACGTGGCAAGATCCCGTTTTTCAACCGTTTCCTGCATGTCAATTCGTCCATTGTTCATTCTAACAAATCCAAGCTCAAAAAACACCTCTGTCATGAAAAATAATGTCGTCGGGCTCCAACCTTTGTGTTTAGCGAGTTCATTTACATGTTGCTGTAAATCAAAGGAAGGACGTTTGGCTAAAAATCCATAATACCACTTGAAGTGGTCACGGCTTGGCATTCCTTCAAAAAAGGTCGATTCCGGCGCGTGAAAATGGGCATAAACGCGCTTAGGTTGAATATGTGCCAATACTGCCCGTAACATACGTTCTTCTTGAGGGATGTCTAGCAAGACGATATATGGTTTAGGTGTTGGAAATTCTTGATTGTCGTTAACCAGTGTAATTTCCATATCTAGTAATGATTCAAAATGGCGAACTGTTTTTTGATTAAAGGCAATGTACAGGGTGTGTTCCGCTTGAATCATCTGATTCCAACGGTTTACTTGACGTATTCCTCGAATATCGTAAAGTTGCCATTCATCGGTTTGGACGTCTTCAATCATGAATTGAGGTTTTTTTCTGCCATTCCATTCATTGATTTGTATATCGCCAATAAAGGACACGGCCACTCCCGGTGTTAATTCATCAGCTAAATGACCTTTGCTGAACCCTACCGCATCGAGGGTCAAGGGACCAGCTGCCAGTTCCATCTTTACATGATTTTGATTGGCACCAATTTTTCGCATGGAAGAGATGTTCACTTTTTCTATACAGTACATTGGTTTTGGAAAATCCATGCCATATGGTCCAAGTTTTTTTAATGCTTCAATCGTCGACAGCTCAATTTCATCCAAGCCAATCGAGATATCGATATGCTGGTTTGGCTGTAAATCTTCCTGTGATAATGATTGTCCTGCCTGTTCTTGTAATCTATCACGTAAATTGTCGACATCCTGAATGGCTAATGACATCCCAGCCGCCATCGGATGTCCACCAAAATGAGGCAAAATGTCACGATTTTTCGCCAGTTCATTAAATAAATGGAATCCGTCAATACTACGTGCGGAACCTTTAGCTATTCTCTTTTCCGAGTCAAGCCCAAGAACGATTGTTGGTCGGTAATACTTTTCAACAAGTCGTGAAGCCACGATTCCGACAACTCCTGGATTCCAGCCTTCTTTTGCAACCACGATTACCAACGGGTCTTGACCGACTTCTCCCGCTTCCACCATAGCTATTGCCTCCTCAGTCATTTGACTGACAATAGCTTGCCGCTCTTTGTTATGTGTATCCAGAACTTTTGCAAGTGCCGCCGCTTCAACTGGATCGGTCGTCAAAAACATTTCCACACCCGGAGCTGCATCAGCAAGTCGACCAAGCGCATTGATACGTGGACCAAATAAAAAGCCAATGGTTTCTTCGTCAATTTGTTCTTGCTCCGTCCCAGCAACTTGGCATAGCGCTTTTATGGCTGGGCGTTGTGTCGTTCGAAGTTGTTTGATCCCTTGTTGGACAAAATAGCGATTTTCATCATGTAATGAAACTAAATCTGCGATAGTCCCTATCGCCACGAGTTCAAAAAGTTGTTTAGGTATATCACCGAGTAATGCGTGGGCCACCTTAAACGCCACTCCTACTCCTGCCAATTCTCCGAATGGATAATGGCCAAGTGGGTGCCTTGGATGGATGATTGCGTCTGCTGGTGGGAGAATGTCTCCTGCTTCATGGTGATCTGTGACGATGACATCCATTCCCAAATCCTTGGCAAGTTGAATTTCATCGATACCGGATATCCCGTTATCGACGGTGATGATTAAATTGACACCGTCTTCAAATGCTTCCTTGAATAGACGTTCACTCGGTCCATATCCATCGATAAAACGATTTGGTATTGCAAATATCACCTGTGCATTTAGTTGTTGAAGAGCCGTCATCATGACCGACGTACTGGTCACTCCGTCAGCGTCATAATCACCGTACACCAAAATCAGTTCTTCGTTGTCTATTGCTTTTTTTATGCGTGTCACGGCTTTCTCCATATCGTACAGAAGAAACGGGTCATGCATCGATGATTCATCCATATTTAAAAATGCTTTCGTTTTATCGGTATCATAAAAACCGCGTGAAGCAAGCAGCCTAGCCGACACGGCTGGAATATTTAATGTTTGTATTAAGTGTTGGACGACTTGTTCATCTGGTCGTTCCATTTGCCATCTTTTTTTAGATTCAATCATATAAAATCACTTCCTCATCCTATCATTATAACTCATTCGACAACCCATGTGATTGAAGATTAGTGATAAGGAGAAAATTGGTTCGTTGATTTTGATGAGGCAATATTTAACCAAATGGGAGCCCATCACTAATTAGAATTTCCCTCCAATAAAAAAAGCACTTTCAACAAGCGCTTCTTTCATGTTGTCAGCTTGTTGAGCGTGCGTCGGCAGATGTTTCTCCATCCATCTCTTTTTTAAGCTCCCGCGAATCAAGTTCCGGTAGTGGTTCATTTTTACTTAAAGCGGAAATTTCATTTTGTTGTGCGGCAATCAAGGATTCTTTCACCGTATTGTCTTTTTCAAGTTGCTTGACCCGACGTTGCCAAACAAATGATCGAAAAATCGCAACCGAACCACTGACAATGGCTCCCAGTAAAGCGGAGCCTAAAATAACTAAAATAAGAGGCCATTGAGCAGTCCCAAACACATAGTCTACTGGAACAGAATCGA
>Ga0209013_10004857_pt1 | contig 11704 bp, 9 predicted proteins | sample Cruoilmetagenom2_FD_187291 | JGI IMG/M metagenome (GOLD analysis project Ga0209013, IMG submission 187291) | Oil polluted marine microbial communities from Coal Oil Point, Santa Barbara, California, USA - Sample 2 (SPAdes) (version 2) | ecosystem: Environmental > Aquatic > Marine > Oil seeps ...
CAAAGGAAGAACATTTCCGTTTGGAAACTCCATTCCTCAATATCTTCATAAAACTTATTTAAAAATGGATTTTCATCCACTATTTCTTTTAATAGTTGAAACTGACTTGCATCCGCTATGGCTTTTGAAAGTGAAGTTTTACCAACACCAATCGGGCCTTCAACCGTAATAAACGGGATTGGCATCAGAGTTCCTCCTAACTTATTCTGAAAATTCGTGTTCAAAAAGGAGCCTGAGAGTCGTTGATTGACTCACTTACTGGCAACTATCAGACCAACTTTTTAAACAAGCTGAATTAGTCAATGCCCTCTATTCTACCACAGCTTAAAAATGAAAAACAGAGCCTAAAACGACTTTTCCAAAGTGGAAAAGCGTTTTAACTCTGTTCTTTTTGAATCTGAAACGTTTCATATAGGAGTCTCCAATTTTGAGGGAAAACGAATGCCATATGCCAATAACTAATTCCTCTTAAACCTAACTCTTTAATCAATTGAAACTTTTCATTGATTGAGCGTGCATCTTCAAACCATACGACATGCTCTTTACCATCTTGCCAATAATGGAAGAAAGGAGCTTGGGATTTTTCATCATACGAAATCGATGCATTTCGTTCACGTGCTAAATTAATGGCCTGTTTTGGACTGACAACCTTTGCTGGAGGATTTCCTGTTTCGAAAGGCAACGTCCAATCGTAGCCATACAAATTTTGACCCATCAGAATTTTTTCGGCTGGCATCTCCGTCAAAGCATATTCAATGACTTCGCGAACTGGCCCGATTGGGGAAACCGCCATTGGAGGTCCACCACTGTAGCCCCACTCATATGTCATAATGACTACATAATCGACCACTTCGGCAATTCCTTTATAATCATGCCCTCCATACCATCTACCTTCTTGTGTTGCTGAGGTTTTGGGAGCCAGTGCAGCTGATGTCGTTAAGCCCACTGCCGCTTCTTTTAATTTACGTAAGAAACTCACATAAGCTTCGCGATCTTCTGCTCGTAAGTATTCAAAATCCACGTGAATATGATCGGCATTTTTAGCTTTAGCTTCTGCTAGTACATTTGCGATTAATTTGTCTTGAACATCGGTACTGGCAAAAATCGCTTGGGCGAGCGTATCGCTAAACGCACCTTCTTCAATATTCGTGATGACTATTGACGTTGATAAGTTATTTTCCTCCGCTATTTGCCCTAGTTCCCCCCAGTTAATAGGAGTTAAGGAACCGTCCGCTTTTACATCATATGAAAACGGCATGATGGAAGATAAAAGTGGCGCTCGCTTTCGTACTTCATTGATCAATGTTTCTGAAGGATTCTCGGTGTACCATTCCACGTATCCATTTGATTGAATGGTTGGACGGTTTGGGTCGGGTGTTCTTGGAATCACCAATGTTTGGCCAATGACTAAAACATCCGGATCATCCAGTTCGTTCACCGCGGCGAGTGTGGCAGCGTTTGTTCCATACTCCCTCGCGATGGAAAACAAGCTTTCCCCTCGTTCTACAACATGTATCAGCATTTGTCCTCCTCTTTCAACTTCTCTTTTACCATATGCTCTTAACGAATGAAACGTGCTACACTAAAATCAAGGAGCGATGACTGATGGATATATTTGAAAAAGATCGCACTTTTATGCGGGAAGCACTATATGAAGCAGAAAAAGCAGCAGCCCTTGGTGAAGTGCCAATTGGAGCCGTTGTCGTTTACCAGGATGAAATCATTGCTCGTGCACATAATTTACGCGAAACGACCCAAAACGCCACGACTCATGCTGAACTGCTTGCGATACAACAAGCCTGTGCAAAAATCGGTAGTTGGCGATTAGAAGATATGACACTCTACGTCACACTTGAACCTTGTCCGATGTGTGCCGGTGCAATTTTACAGTCCCGCCTTCCACGTGTGGTGTACGGGGCACGGGACATGAAAGCCGGTTGTGTGGATTCACTCTATCGTTTGTTAAACGATGCACGATTTAATCATGAATGCGAAGTAACGGAAGGGATTCTCTCTGAAGAATGTGGAGGCATCCTCACACAGTTTTTCCGGAACTTACGCGAACAAAAGAAAAACCGTAAACGAACCTAACTTTTAGGGTCATTCACGGTTTTATTTTATTTAATAACTTCTTTTCCACCCATATAAGGACGTAATACTTCAGGAATGATGACAGTTCCATCTTCTTGTTGGTAGTTTTCCAAAATGGCGGCAACAGTACGACCTAATGCTAATCCACTACCATTTAACGTATGCACAAATTCCGGTTTAGCATTCGCTTCACGGCGGAATCGAATATTGGCACGACGCGCTTGGAAGTCTTCGAAGTTACTGCAAGAAGAAATTTCACGGTACACGCCTTGAGCTGGAATCCATACTTCAATATCGTATTTTTTCGCAGCTGTAAACCCTAGGTCAGCTGTACACATTTTTAGGACACGGTATGGCAAGCCCAATAATTGAAGAACTTTTTCAGCATGACCAGTCAATTTTTCCAATTCATTATAAGAATCATCCGGATTTACAAAACGCACAAGTTCCACTTTGTTGAATTGGTGCTGACGAATCAAACCACGTGTGTCGCGGCCTGCAGATCCCGCTTCAGAACGGAAACATGCACTATATGCAGCAAACCCTTGTGGCAATGCATCACTAGGCAAAATTTCATCGCGGTAGAAGTTGGTAACTGTTACTTCAGATGTAGGAATTAAGAAGAAGTCTTCTTTTTCAATCAAGAACGCATCTTCTTCAAATTTCGGCAATTGCCCTGTACCAGTCAAACTTGCACGGTTTGCTAGGTAAGGCGGCAACATTTCTTCGTAGCCATGCTCTTCTGTATGAAGATCAATCATGAAGTTCATCAACGCACGCTCTAGTCGTGCACCTAATCCACGGTAGAATAAGAAGCGGCTACCCGTTGTTTTTGCGGCACGTTCGAAATCGACAATATTTAAATCTGTTGCAATATCCCAGTGTGGTTTTGGTTCAAACTCAAACTGACGAATTTCTCCCCAAGTACGATCTTCCACGTTTTCATCTTCTGAATCCCCTACTGGCACGCTATCATGTGGGATATTTGGCAAGCGCATCATCATGTCCGTGAATTTCTCTTCAACCAAGCGAAGTTCTTCGTCCAACGCTTTGATTTCATCGCCCACTTGACGCATACGCACGATGACTTCATCTGCATTTTCTTTGTTTCGTTTCATAGAAGCAATTTGTTCAGATGCTGCATTACGCTCTGCTTTCATTACTTCTACTTGACCAATCAATTCACGACGTTTTGAATCGAATGCTTCAAATTGATTAAAGGTCCCTAAATCTTCCCCACGTTTTTCAAGTTTCACTTTAATTTCTTCATAATTATCTCTGACGCGTTTTACATCTAACATGTCATTTTCCTCCTTTAATTGTGATGATGGACGAGTTTGTATCCAGAAATAGACAACAAAAAAAGCCCTCAATCCCCCTTGGAAAGGGACGAGAACTTACCCGCGTTGCCACCCTGCTTGATTTGTCCCTGCGAACAAATCCACTTGTCTCATAACGGCTTTTCAACCGGCTACAACTTACTAACCTTCAGTTGCGCAACTTAAGGACGGATTCACAAGTGTTTTTACCAGCTTGCACCACCCGCTGGCTCTCTAAAAAAACATCGCTTGTTACTACTTCCCATCATCGTTTCATATGTGAAATTAACCATACTTTACTATAGGATGTGAAATTTAGCAAGATGTCATTCATATTATTTAATAATTTACTCCTACTGCATTAAATGCCGCTTTTACACTTGCAACTTCACTACTGCTAGCACCGTATAAATCTGTAGCCGCTTGAACAGATGCAACGCGGTATTGGCTGTAGTTTGAATTTGGTGTTAAGTACTGCGTTAGAGTACGGTAGAAAATATCGCCTGTTTTATCGTTACCAATGCCTGAAACGCTTATACCATAATGCGTCCCTCCATTAGCAAGTAGGTAAGCTGCTTTATTGCCGATACCAGAGTTCCAGTGTACCCCGCCATTATCTTGTGTTCCTACGTAACGTTTTGAGTAATGATCAGGGTCTCCGCTTAATGTAGGATCCTCCATCGAACGAAGTGCATCACCCGCTTGATTAGGTGTGTAAATATCTTCTCCTACCAGCCAGTCTGGACTATTGTTGAAGTGATGCTCAACAAGTGTTCCGAAAATATCAGACATTGATTCATTAATTGCGCCGGATTCATTTTGATAGACAAGATCAGCTGTTGTGTCTGTGACTGCATGAGTTAATTCATGTGCAATTACATCAAGTGCACCTGAGAAAGCAATAAATGTTGAGCCATCCCCATCACCATAAATCATTTGTGAACCGGTCCAACCGGCATTATTATAATTGCGACCGTAATGAACAGTCGATACAAGTTGTGCACCATTATTATCATAACTGTCACGATTGAACACATCGTTAAAGTAATCATATGTTTGAGCAGCATAATAATGCGCATCAACAGCAGCTGCATCGTTTGAAGCGTTATAAACATTATCAAGATCTAACCATAAAGTTCCTGGAATACGTGTACGAGTTTTTGCATCGTATGTGAAAATACCACTTCCTCGTTTACGATCTACCAAGTATGAACCATTGCTGTTTGTTAACGTATTGAATGACTTCGTATCACCTAGGACACCTTTACCTGTCCCTACAGTATCAGTTCCGGTGATACTTGTTCCGCCATCGCCAGGTTTGGCACCATGCATTTGATTATATGAGTCTAGTACTTCACCTGTATATGCATCGACAAAGTATTGATAGTTACCCGGTGTAGGATATAAGAATTCGAACTCAAATGCATAGGCAAACTTCGCTTGACCATCCTTTGTGTAAACAACAAACTCTGGGTTTGCTTCATGCTCAAGTTCAGGAGCTTCTCCTAATTTTACAGTTAAATCATTTACAGCTATTGCAACTGCATCTGCACGTTTTATTTTCAAACCAGTTTTAAGTGATTGTTTTTTATCAAGGTCGGGAGCAACTTCACCAGATACAGCAGTTAGAATACCATCTATATCAATATGTGCTGTTAAAACTGCACCAAATACGGGTACACTTTTATAAATTTGTTGCAATCTTAAATTTGTATATCCAAGTTCATCTTTTGATTCATCTAATACTTTGAAACTTGTAAATGGATCGTTCCCAAACTTGTAAAGACCTTGTTTTTGTGCTAAGAAACCAAATACGATTTCTCTTGGTGTTTTTTTAGATGGAACCGTTAGTTTACCTGATATAAAATCAGGTACCTTACTTTCTTCATTCTTATGTACCTTTTCAGTAACTTTGCTATCAGGTGCTGCGTGCACTGGGGTAATAGCTGCAGTTAGAGCAACCGTTGTAGCTAAACTCATACTCACTACTTTTTTCTTCCTCATCGACTCCACTCCTTGTTTTCTGAAAATTCCAAACACGGTTTGGTTATTAGTATTCTATCTTTAATATCATTCGGAATATATAGGTAACTATATGTGTTTTAATTAGATAATAGCGGGTTTATTTTCCTGTAAAGGAAAATAAGTTCTGGCTGAGGGGACCTTCTTATGAATCACTCTCTGCGCCTAAAGGTAGAATTTATTGCAAAAAAAGCCTGCACAGTGGCAGGCTTTTCTTAAACAGGTTGTTTTGTAAAACATTCAACTAGTTGAACAAAATAAGCAGTGACACGGTGATCATCCGTTAATTCTGGATGGAATGAGCATCCAAGGAATTGACCTTGTTGTGCCATGACAATACGACCGTTATGTTCACACAGAATCTCTGTCTGTGAACCAACTTCCGTGATATGCGGTGCACGAATGAAGACAGCTGGAAAGTCTTCGGCAACTCCTTTAATCGAAAGATGCGCTTCAAAACTATCAACTTGGCGGCCAAATGAATTTCGTTCCACCGTCACATCCATGACACCGATATGTGGTTCATCGTACCCGACAAGTGAATCGGCAAGCAGAATAAGACCTGCACACGTTCCAAACATCGGATGACCCGCTTGTGCAAATGCACGCAAAGGTTCCATCATGCCATACAAATCGATCAGTCGACGCATCGTCGTGCTTTCACCACCCGGTAAAATCAGACCATCCACTTTAGACAAATCTTCCGCATGTTTAACAACAACCGCTTCGGCTCCACTTGCTTCGATTGAATTGATATGTTCCCGCACAGCACCTTGTAAAGCTAATACGCCTATTTTCACCATCTTACAACACTCGATCCTGCATACGATCTTTTGATTCTAAACGAGAAATTTCAATTCCCTTCATTGGAACACCAAGATCTTTTGAAATTTCAACAAGTAAATTATAATCTTGGTAATGAGTTGTTGCTTCAACGATTGCACGTGCGAATCTAGCTGGGTTGTCTGATTTAAAGATTCCAGATCCCACGAATACACCATCTGCTCCAAGTTCCATCATTAAAGCAGCATCAGCCGGAGTTGCAACTCCACCTGCAGCAAAGTTCACAACTGGCAGACGACCTAGATGTTTGATTTCAAGAAGAACATGGTAAGGTGCACCTAAGTTTTTTGCTTCTGTCATCAATTCATCTTCGTTCATATGAATAATTTTACGTACTTGAGCATTCAATTTACGCAAGTGACGTACAGCTTCAACGATGTTCCCTGTTCCTGGTTCACCTTTAGTACGAAGCATTGAAGCTCCTTCGCCAATACGACGAGCTGCTTCACCTAAATCTTTGTTTCCGCATACAAAAGGAACAATGAAGTCACTTTTAATTAAATGGAATTCTTCATCCGCTGGAGTTAATACTTCAGATTCATCAATATAGTCAACACCCATAGCTTCCAACATTCTAGCTTCAGAAATATGACCGATACGAGCTTTTGCCATAACTGGAATCGTTACCGCCTTCATTACTTCTTCCGTAATGCGTGGATCAGCCATACGTGCTACGCCACCTGCTGCACGAATATCAGATGGAACACGTTCTAAAGCCATGACTGCTACTGCTCCAGCCGCTTCCGCAATACGAGCTTGTTCTGCATTAATAACGTCCATGATGACGCCACCTTTTTGCATTTCTGCCATTCCGCGTTTAACGCGATCAGTACCTGTAAATTGTTGAATCATTGTATGTAACCTCCCTTTCATCTATGCTATTAGTATAATAAAGTATGACCACATTCAAAGTGTCAGATTATTAAAATTTATCAAGGTCAGTTAGGAGCAACCTATGGATTTGTTAATTCAAGTGGATAAATCATCTTCGACCCCTCTATACGAACAGCTCTACCTGAAGATGAAAGAATCGATTATACAAGGTGATTTAGCCGTTGGTACCAAGTTACCTTCCAAACGCAAACTGGCAGAATTTCTAGCCATCAGTCAAACGACAATTGAACTCGCGTATGGACAGCTTGTTGCAGAAGGTTTCATTTCAGCAGTCGCAAGAAGTGGATATTATGTTGCACAGGTGGACGAGCTTGCTTATGTAGAAGAAAAGTATCATCAACCCGAACATGCTGAAGAGATAAGACCGAGTTACTCCATTGACTTTCATTCTGGAAAAATTGACACGGCCACTTTTCCATTTAACCAATGGCGGAAATATGCAAAAGATGTACTCGATGAATCGTCGAGCCAGTTATTGTTACTTGGTCACCCTCAGGGGGATGTGGAGCTGAGAAGAGAAATTGCAAGTTATTTACGTTCTTCCCGAGGTGTACAATGTACGGCACAACAAGTCGTCATTGGTTCAGGATCTGAGCAGTTAATCCCTTTACTCACTCGCCTTCTTGGAAAGGAAGCAATCTATGCGATTGAAAACCCTGGCTATCTCATGATTCATCGAATATTCGCCAATCATGACCGAAAAACCATCCCTATCTCGGTAGATGAAGATGGCATTCAAGTTGCCGAACTCGAGAAACAGAAGGCAACCGTTGCATATGTTACCCCTTCCCATCAATTCCCTACAGGAGCCATTTTGTCCGCATCAAGACGCGTGCAACTGCTCAACTGGGCATCAAGTGAAGAAGGACGATACATTATTGAAGACGACTATGATAGTGAATTCAGGTATATAGGAAAACCAATTCCATCCCTTCAAGGAATGGATCAACAAGAGCGAGTCATTTATATTAGTACATTTTCCAAATCATTGATGCCTTCCTTACGCATCGCCTATTTTGTGTTACCTATGCATTTATTGAAAGCATACCGCAGCACATTCCCTTATTATTCTTCAACAGTACCAAGACTGGACCAACATGTGCTGGCTCAGTTCATGCGAGATGGGCATTTTTCTAAACACTTAAATCGCATGCGGAAGTTGTACCGTAAAAAGCTTGAAAAACTGAAGTCTGCCTTACATGCCTATGCACCCATGGTTCAAGTCTCAGGGGAACAAGCAGGCATGCACATCGTGTTGACAATTGATTGCGCAACCACGGACCTTGCATTAGTGGAACAAGCGAAGCAAGCTGGCATACGTGTATATGCACTGTCCGAATACCGGCAGGCACCACAAATTTTTTCTGCTAAACCGCAAATACTGATAGGCTTTGGCGGATTTCAGGAAGAGGCAATTGAACCTGCCGTGGAAGCTTTAATGAATGTTTGGAACATCAAAAAACCGTGACTTCTTCAATAGAAGAAATCACGGTTTTAGTACGTTTTTAAAATAGTCCACCGACAAAGTCAGTTGCACCATGCCAAAGATTTGCAAAGAAATGTCCAATTGCTTGCATGCCTAAAGAGAACCAGTTTGAACGTTCTACAGCTTCCGTTGTCACAACGTCAGCGGACTTTGTTGCCCCTGTGATAAACCCGTAGTCCGTTCCTTCAGACTTAACAAGTTCCACATGTCCAACTACCTCACCCTTTTTAACTGCCGCTTCTAAAGAACCATCTTTCAATTTCTTCTCGTTCAGCACAAGCTTCGGAGTATATAAATCTTTTTCGCTTGATTTGATTACCATTTCGATTGGTTCTTTTATAGCAATCCCCACTTGATCTTCTTTCCCTTTAATCACAGGGATATCTTTTTGCTTTTTAAACTCATATCCAGCAGGTACAATTTCCTCTTTTGAAAATTGCGCAAAACCATAATTGAATAATGCGGCCGCAGCATCGAATCGTGCTTTGTAAGAACCTACGCCTTTACTATCTACCGCTTTCATTACCACGGCAATGACACGCATGCCATCTTTCTCAGCAGTTCCTGTGAAACAGTGTCCTGCGAAATTGGTCGTACCGGTTTTTAAGCCATCGACTTTAGCGCCTTTATATTCATACACCAATCCAGGTAACATGAAATTCCAGTTTGCCATATCGATTGCATCTTCAGTACCTTCACGGAATACTTTCTTCGGAATGCTTGTCGTTTCCAAAACTTGTGGATAGTCTTTCATCAAATGGTAAGCAAGTTTGGCTACTGACTTCGCAGGCATCACATTTTCATCTTGTGCGCCTGTTCCTTGAGGATGCATCCCTTGTAAATCCGAATTATTCAAACCAGTAGAGTTGACAAATTTATATCCTTCCAAGCCTAGTTCTTCCGCTTTTTTATTCATCATGTTGATGAACTCTGCTTCCGTACCGGCAATCGTTTCAGCTATCGCTATTGTTGCAGCATTAGCTGAGTAAATCGCCATGGCTTCATACAGTTCACTTATACTATACGTACCGTCTCGTCGAAGTGGAACGTTACTTAATACACGGTTCTGTGAGATTTTGTATGTGTACTCTGTCACTGAATATTGTTGATCCCACTTGACTTGTCCATTTTCAATTGCTTCAAACAACAAGTACTCCGTCATCATTTTTGTCATACTTGCTATCCCTAAAGCTGTATCTGCATTTTGCTCATATAAAATCTTACCTGTATCCGCGTCAATTAATATCGCACCATCAACCAATAAATTTAAACTCTCTTCCGCATCTGTAGCAGCCGGTTGTGTGATAACCATACTGACTAGCAAAATCGGAAGGAGCAACCAGCGCACAAGCGCCTTATTCAATGCACTCTTCACTTCCAGAACCTCCGCCATTCTTTTAATTTTCCCTTGCCCATTTTATCACAAAAAAGTGAAATCAGGGACTCTGAGCAGAAAAAGCACCCATTCTGCCTAAGTAATAGACGTTGAATAGGTGCTAAAGTTTCTAGATTTTATTAAATGGAATAATTTGGCGATTCTTTAGTAATTTGAACATCGTGTGGGTGACTCTCACGAAGACCCGCACCAGTCATACGAATGAACTGTGAATTTTCGCGTAGATTTCGTAAATCTTTCGCTCCACAATACCCCATGCCTGCACGAATACCGCCCATTAGTTGATGAATCGTATCTGAAAGTGGTCCTTTATATGGAAGACGGCCTTCAATTCCTTCAGGTACTAACTTTTTCGCATCATCTTGGAAGTAACGGTCTTTCGAACCTTTTTCCATTGCACCGATTGATCCCATCCCACGATACACTTTAAAACGACGGCCTTGGAAAATTTCTGTGTCTCCAGGACTTTCTGAAGTACCTGCCAGTAAGCTTCCAAGCATCACGACATGTCCACCTGCTGCTAACGCTTTAACCACGTCACCGGAATATTTAATCCCACCATCGGCGATGATGGTTTTGCCATGTTTACGTGCTTCTGTTGCACAATCATAAACAGCCGTTATTTGAGGAACTCCAACACCAGCCACGACACGAGTTGTACAAATTGACCCTGGACCAATCCCGACTTTCACGACATCAGCACCGGCTTCAAACAATTCAGCTGTAGCTTCAGCTGTTGCCACATTTCCAGCAATGATATCCAACTCCGGGTATGCTCGACGAATCATGCCGACTGTATCAATTACACCTTGTGAATGACCATGAGCCGTGTCAATAACGATGACATCAACCTGAGCTTTAACCAATTGTTCCACGCGTTTCATCGTATCGGAAGTAACTCCAACTGCAGCACCTACTAACAAACGGCCATGATGATCTTTTGCCGCGTTCGGGAACTCAATCACTTTTTCAATATCTTTTATTGTAATTAATCCTTTTAAGACACCAGATTCATCGACAATCGGAAGCTTTTCAATTTTATATTGTTGTAAAATCTTTTCCGCATCCTCAAGCGTTGTACCAACTGGAGCCGTGACTAATTTTTCTTGTGTCATAACGTCTTCAATTGCTAATGAATAGTCTTGAATGAATCGAAGATCACGGTTAGTAATGATCCCAACCAATTTCAACTCTTCTTCGTTATTCACGATTGGTACTCCTGAAATACGGTATTTCCCCATTAAGTGCTCCGCATCAAATACTTGATGAGTTGGAGTAAGGAAAAATGGATCTGTGATGACGCCATTTTCAGAACGCTTTACAGTAACAACTTGTTCCGCTTGTTCTTCAATGCTCATATTTTTATGAATGATACCAAGACCACCTTGGCGAGCCATTGAAATCGCCATTTTAGCTTCTGTTACAGTATCCATTCCGGCGCTTATGACAGGAATATTCAACTTGATCTTAGACGTTAATTGAGCGGACAAATTAACATCCTTTGGCAACACTTCCGACTTCGCTGGTACTAGCAATACATCATCAAACGTTAAGCCTTCTTTAACAAATTTTGATTCCCACATAATCTCTTACTCCTCCTATGTCCTCTTGAATATTATTGATAAGGTTATCAGCGGCTAATGGGACTGTCAA
>Ga0209013_10004858_pt1 | contig 11701 bp, 9 predicted proteins | sample Cruoilmetagenom2_FD_187291 | JGI IMG/M metagenome (GOLD analysis project Ga0209013, IMG submission 187291) | Oil polluted marine microbial communities from Coal Oil Point, Santa Barbara, California, USA - Sample 2 (SPAdes) (version 2) | ecosystem: Environmental > Aquatic > Marine > Oil seeps ...
ACCGCCCAGCCCGGAAAAGGTAAGGGGATGGGCGCCCAGATGTACCCCGAGGCGGGTAATTTCGGCAAGCCCCCTGGTAATAAGGGCCGCCCTGGTGTTGAGCCCGAAGCCAAGGCCGTCAGATATACCGGCAGCGATGGCCACCACGTTTTTCATGGCCGCACTGAGCTCAAGCCCTATGACATCACTGCTGGTGTAGGCCCTGAAAAAATGGGTGGAAAAGAGTTCCTGGACTGCGCAGGCCGCATCTTTATTGTCAAAGGCGACCGTTACCGCCGTGGGTTGCTCCACAGCTACCTCGGCCGCGAAACTCGGCCCGCTGAGGACGCCAAGGTAAATTGCACGGGAACAGTTCTGTTGGTGCAGGGTGTCCTGCATGACCTGGGTCATGGTCTGTTGGGTATTGTTTTCAATACCCTTGACAGCAGAGACAACGAGTGCGCCCTCCTGAAGTTTCGGTACCAGTTGTTCAAAAACAGAGCGATATCCGTGCGAGGGTACCACCATAACCACGCATTGGGCATTTTCAACAGCTGCGGTAAGGTCATCGACCGGGAAGACAGAACCTGGAAGTTTTGCACCTGGAAGATACTTTTTATTCTCCCTGTCCTTTTCCAGCACGGCAACGTGCGCCGGATCACGCCCCCACAGGAGGACCTTCTCTCCCTTATCGCCCAGGAGTTTTGCCAGGGCGGTACCCCAGCTTCCAGCACCTACAACGGTTGTATTGTTAATCTTCGGCCAGGTCATCTCCAGCCACATCCTCGTCAACATCTGATTCACGGGCAAGAAGAGACATGCCGACCACCTTCTCCCCATCATCGAGGTTGATAAGCCCTACCCCTTGGGTGTTTCGGCCAATGATGCGGACAGTGTCCATGGGCATGCGAATCACCTTGCCGCTATTGGCAATAAGCATGACCTGATCTTCATCGGTTACCTGCAGGGCGCCCACTACCTTGCCGTTACGTTTACTGGTGCTGATCGCAAATATTCCCTTACCTCCTCTTTTCTGGAGACGATAATCTGATACGGCAGTCCGTTTACCATACCCGTTTTCGGTAACAGTGAGGATAGAATCATCGCTGGTGATTGCCAGAACGCCAACCACCTCGTCACCTTTGCCAAGGGTTATCCCTTTGACACCGGCGGCCAGACGGCCCATAGTCCTTACATCCGACTCGTGAAAATGGATGGATTTTCCTTTTTTAGTAACCAGAAAAATCTCGTCATTTCCTGATGTTATGCGAGCGGAGAGGATCTCGTCATCCTCCTTGATGGTCAGGCCGTACTTCCCTTTTCTCAGCGGCCGTTTGTATACGGCAATGCTGGTTTTTTTCACCCGGCCAAGCTTGGTCACGGTCAGGACGGTCTGTGATTCATCCGCATGAGCGAGATCGGCGATCGGCAGAATGGCAGCCATCTTTTCACCTTCGCCAAGTTCCAACAGGTTGACAATGGCCTTACCGCGTGCAGTCCGGCTTGCCATCGGCAACTGATACACCTTACGCCAGAAAACCCTTGCCCTGTTGGTGAAAAAGAGAAAAGTATCAAGGGTTGAAGCAGTATACAGGTTGGTGACAAAATCCTCCTCTACCGTGGTCATTCCCTTGACCCCCTTGCCGCCGCGGCGCTGAGAGCGGTACAGAGAGATCGGGTTGCGTTTGATATAGCCGGTATGGGAGACGGTCACCACCATTTCTTCGGGAGTTATCATGTCTTCGGGCAGGATTTCGTCGGGAGTGTCTATAATCTCGGAGCGGCGTTCATCGCCATAGTCTTCTCGAATCTGCTCAAATTCCTCACGGATGATCTGCATTACCTGGGAGTCATCACCCAAGACCTTGTTAAACCAGGCTATTTTCTCAAGGAGTTCATTGTATTCGTTGATGATTTTCTCGCGTTCCAGGCCGGTCAGACGCTGCAACCGCATATCAAGGACATTCTGGGCCTGCAGTTCCGTCATCTCGAAACGGCGGACCAACCCTGCTTTTGCTTCAGCCGGATTGGCCGAAGACTTGATCAATTCAACCACTTCGTCAAGGTTGGTTAAGGCTATCTTGAGACCTTCCAGCAGGTGGGCCTTTTCCTCAGCCTTGCGCAGTTCATAAGATGTCCGCCGGTAGACGACCGTTTTCCGGTGTGCAATGAAATACTCAAGGACCTGTTTGAGGTTAAGCACCTCGGGCTTGTTGTTGACAATGCACAGCAGAATTATCCCAAACGACCTCTGCAGCGGCGTCATCTTGTACAGCTGGTTGAGGGTAATATCCGGAATTTCGTCCTTTTTGAGTTCAATAACAATTCTCAAGCCCTGGCGGTCCGATTCGTCCCGGACATCGGAAATAGAGGTAACCCTTTTTTCCTTGACCAGGAGGGCTATTTTTTCGACCAGCGAGGCCTTGTTCTGCTGATACGGTATTTCGGTGATTATTATCGATTCACCACCGCTTTTTCTCTGTTCAATATGGGTGCGCGAGCGCATTATCACCACTCCGCGACCGGTTTCATACGCCTCTCGTATTCCGGCCCGGCCGCAAATATAGCCGCCGGTGGGAAAATCCGGCCCGGTAATGATTTCCATCAACCGGTGGACCGATATACTTGGGTCGTCAATCAGGGTAATCAGTCCATTCACTACCTCGGTCAGGTTATGGGGCGGGATATTGGTGGCCATACCGACGGCAATACCGGATGAACCGTTGACCAGAAGGGTGGGTACTTTAGAAGGCAGAACCGTGGGCTCTAACAACGAATTGTCATAATTGCGAACAAAATCGACCGTTTCCTTGTCCAGGTCGGCAACTATCTCCTGGTCCAGCTTGGTCATCCTGGCCTCGGTATACCTCATGGCCGCGGCAGAATCGCCATCCATGGAGCCGAAATTTCCCTGTCCGTCGACCAAGGGGTAGCGCATGGCAAAATCCTGCGCCATCCTTACAATGGTATCATAAGCTGCGGTGTCGCCATGGGGATGATATTTACCTATGACATCACCGACTATACGGGCCGACTTGATATAGGGACGGTTATAGGTATTGCCCAGTTCCCGCATGGCAAAAAGCGCACGGCGGTGCACCGGTTTCAAACCGTCCCGCACATCCGGCAGTGCCCGTCCGACTATTACCGACATTGCGTAATCAAGGTATGATTTACGCAATTCTTTTTCAATGGCAACAGTCGGGCCCTGCTGCTGATTATTTTCAGATAACTCTGTCATTTCTTCATTCCTGTGTAATGCTCAATGTAGCCTATATATCCAGTTCAGAAACCTCAAGGGCGTGGTTCTGGATGAAATCGCGCCTGGGCTCTACCTTGTCGCCCATCAGGGTTGTAAAGATGTCATCCGCTGCTTCCGCATCATCAATACTGACCTGTACCAGGGTCCTGTTCACGGGGTCCATGGTCGTTTCCCACAACTGCTCCGGGTTCATTTCACCAAGGCCTTTGTAGCGCTGCAAGTGGCTTCCCTTAAAGGTCTCTTCCTGAACAGACCTGACCAGATCATGCCAGTTTTCGAGAAAAATCTCCCTGTCCCGGCCCGTTGAAAGGACCCGGAAAAGGGTAATTTTCACCCCAAGGTATGGTTGAATATCCTTATACAGTTCCAGGGCCTGCCGGTATTCACGAATGAGCGGAATATTGGGGCCCAGGGTGGTCATCACATGCGATTGGCCGCGAAAGGCCACATCCACTTCATAACATGATGGGCGCCAGCGGCAGGAACGGATGTTACCTATAATCGCTCCAAGCGGTTCAAGGTTGATTGCCAATTGTTTTAAAAATTCCTCATCCTGGAACTGGTCCGCAGAAACCACTTCGTTTTCCAGCAGAAACAGGGTCATCGGTTCAATAATATTGAGCCGCTCCAAATGAGTGCATATCCGCTCAAATGTAGAGAGTTTCCTTAGAACGGAAACCATCTGTTCTTCGGCAACCTCTTCTCCATTTTCCGTCTTAAACCTTAGAATCTGGCTGGCCTGCTTATAGAGAAAGTTGTTCAAGGTGTCATCGTCGATAAAGTACTGCTCCTTCTTGCCCTTTCCCAATCGATAGAGGGGTGGCTGGCCGATATAGACATGACCGTTCTCGACGAGGGGCAGCATCTGCCTGTAGAAAAATGTCAGCAGCAGGGTGCGGATATGGGCACCGTCAACATCCGCATCGGTCATAATAATGACCTTGTGATAACGGAGTTTTTCAAGATCAAACTCTTCCCTGCCGATACTCGTGCCCAGGGCGGCAATAAGCTGTTTTATTTCCTCACTGCCGAGGATCTTGTCAAAGCGGGCTTTTTCCACGTTCATAATCTTACCGCGCAGGGGAAGGATAGCCTGGATACTCCGATCACGACCCTGTTTGGCGCTGCCGCCGGCAGAATCACCCTCAACAATAAAAATTTCGCGTTCTTTCGGGTCCTTGCTCTGACATTCCGCCAGCTTACCGGCCATCATCACAGACAGACTGCCTTTTTTCCTGGACAGTTCCTTGGCCCGCCTAGCTGCATCTCTGGCCCGGGCCGCCTCAACAGCCTTGGTCAGGATTCTTTTGGCAACAGCAGGGTTCTGTTCCAGATAAATACCCAGTTTTTCATTACACAGCGATTCGACTATGGACCTGACTTCGCTGTTGCCGAGTTTTGTTTTTGTCTGGCCCTCAAACTGCGGTTCGGGAACCCTGACAGAAATAACACAGGTGAGACCTTCCCTTACATCATCACCCCCCATCTTGGCCCTGAGGTTTTTAGGTACCACATCATCACTTGCATAGCGGTTGATACACTTGGTAAGGGAGGCCTTGAAGCCGAAAACATGGGTGCCGCCTTCTTTGGTGTTGATATTGTTCACAAAAGAAAACAGCCGCTCAGAGTAACCGTCAAAATACTGAAAACATATTTCAACCTGAACCTGGTCTTTTTCACCAAAGATGTAAATGGGTTCCGGGTGAATCGGGGTCCGGTTACGGTTGAGATATTCCACATACGAGTTTATACCTCCATCGTACTTGAAATTGTCCTCTTCTCCGCTCCTTTCATCCTTAAGATAAATATATACTCCCCGGTTGAGAAAGGCTAATTCCCGTAACCTGTTTTTAACTATTTCGTAATTAAAAACAGTGGTTTCGGTGAAAATAGTCGAATCCGGCTTAAAATTTATCGTGGTCCCGGTTTTTTCGCACGTGCCAATGGTTTCAAGATCACTGGTCCGCAGTCCCTGTTCATAGGTCTGCCGGTAAATTTTGCCCTCACGTTTTACGATTGCTTCGGCTTCCTGACTGAGACCGTTCACTACCGAAACACCTACTCCATGGAGACCGCCTGACACCTTGTAGGTTGAATGATCAAATTTACCGCCGGCATGCAGGGTGGTCATGACAAGTTCCAGGGCCGACATATTCTCGGTTGGATGCATGTCCACCGGGATTCCCCGGCCGTTGTCTTCTACTGATACCGAATTGTCCTGGTGAATGGTTACCTTTATACTGTCACAATAACCGGCCAGGGACTCATCAATGGAGTTGTCCACCACCTCGTAAACCAAATGGTGCAGGCCTTCCTCGGCCGTATTCCCTATATACATGGCCGGACGTTTCCGTACGGCTTCAAGTCCGTCGAGGACCTTTATCTGTTCGGCGCCATACTCTGACTTTTGTTGTTTGCTCACTTTTTACCTTTTTCTATATTTTGTTGATTTTTGTAAAACTTTTTCATAATTTCATCGGCATAACAATGCTTAAAAAACCCTCATCATCGTCAGATACTATGAGACAGGGGCTTTCGTCCGAACTTATATACGCCCTTATTGGGTTCCCCTCCATTACCTGCAATGTTTCAATAAAGTAACGGCAGTTAAATCCCAGTGAAAGCGGTTCTCCTTTGTACAGAACATCAAATTCATCCTTGGCGCTGCCGAAATCCGCGTTTTGCGAACTTAACAGCATGTGATTCTCATCAATTTCTATTTTAACGGCCTTAAACATATCTTCGGTAAACAGATTAATACGTTTTAAGGATTCAAGAAAACGGAGCCTGTCTATCTCAACAACATTGTCCTGTGAAATGACATTTAAAATGCTATGGAAGTCGGGGAATTCACCTTGCATTAACCGAATGATCAAAAGAGAATCTTCACTATGCAGGACAGCCTGTTTCTTTTCTATACCTAAAAGGAAGGCGTCTTTGTCCTCACAGAATTTCCGTATTTCCTGAATACCTCTCCGGGGTATAAGGGTTATTGGATTAAAGGTTATTTTATCAACTTTTTTATCCACCTCTTTCCTCATGATGGTCAGCCTGTGTCCATCGGAAGAAATCATTTTTAAATACCTTTTGTCTCCGTCCTCTTCCTTCTGAAAAAGCGCCGAGGTAAGGCTGTACATATTCTCCTTGTCCTGGGCTATGGAAAATATTGTTTTATCTATAAGATCACTGAAAACAGACGCATCCATTTCAACCATATTTTCTTCATTATATTCAGGAAACTGCGGATATTCATCACTCTCCATTCCGGCCAGTTTATAAAGGCTTGGTCCTGCCGTTATATCAACCCATTTTTTATCCTGTTCCTGAAAGGATATAATTTCTGAATTTGATTCTCTTGCTATTTCAAAGAGTTTTTTTGCCGGCAGAGTTAATACACCCTGTTCAAATACTTCGGCCGGTACAATCTGTTTCAGACCTATTTCCAGATCAGTACCTGTCAAAATAATTCTGTCCTGTTCCACTTCGATCAGAACATTGGAAAGAATGGCAAGGGTACCTTTTTTACTGGTTATGTTCTGCTGCGCGCTAATGGCACGAAGAAAATTATCCCGGGAAATGTTAAAATGAAAAGCCATAACAATTATTCCTTTTTTTAAATAAATATATTTGTTGTTGTCATTAGGCTTGTTAATTTGTTAGTTTCTAAATTAACCTGTTAATTTTATTTAAAATTTATGGTTATTAAAAAGTTGTATATCTTCTTTGTTTTTTGTTGATTTGAAAGGGAATAAAGTTATTCACATTTTTATCAACAGGCTTTACACGGATTGTTCACATATTTATTAAAAAAATAGTGTATTTTTAAAATGCAACTTTACTCGAAAACGTTTGAAAATACAAAGAAATAAATAGATTTTGCCAATGAAAAAAACAGGTTTTGATTCCCTTGATAAGGCCCTTAAACCTTTATTTAAAAATGCTCTTGAAAAAAAGGTTTTTTCCGGCGCGGCAACAGCTGTTTTTTTTAAAGAAAGAGGTGAAGAAAAAAGACTTATACAATCATTCGGCAAGACAAGAAATGACAGGAAAGGAACGAAAATAAACAACAAGACACTCTTTGATCTGGCATCGTTAACAAAATCCCTTTGCACAACACTCTGTATTTTAAGTTTAATTGAAAATGAAAAACTGGATTGGAAGTTTTGTCTGAAAGACGTAATAAAGGACAAAATACCCCTTTCTTTACAAGAAATAAATATTGAACAACTTTTATCACATTCATCAGGTTTAATAGATTACAGACCCTTTTTCAGGGATTTTGAGCCTGTTTATTGTAAAAAGACAAAAAAAAATATACTTCGGGCTGTCTTCAATGAACCGCTTGCGTACCGGCCAGGTGAAAAATGTCTGTACAGTGACCTTGGTTATATTATTCTCGGTGAAATAGTTGAACAGGTTTCAGGGAAAAACCTGGACAGGTATTTTGAAAGAGAAATAACAAAACCCCTGCGCCTTGAAAAAAAAATATTTTTCAGGCCAATTTCGAGTTCAAAGGAAAAACAGGTAACAAATATTGCTGCAACGGAAAAATGTCCCTGGCGGAAAAAAATTTTACAAGGAGAGGTTCACGATGAGCATTGCTGGTTAATGGGTGGTGTCGCAGGCCATGCCGGCCTTTTCGGCACGGCAGGCGGGGTGTTGACCATGACGGAAAATATTTTGAACCAGTGGCAGGGAAAGAGGGAACACCCGGCATACAGCAAAAGACTTCTCCAAAAGGCACTTGGCTGGAAAAAGAAAAAGCAGACATGGAGCATGGGGTTTGACCGGCCGTCGGCTACTGATTCAAGTGCGGGAAATTATTTTTCTCCCACCAGCATCGGCCATCTTGGCTATACCGGAACATCTTTTTGGATAGATCACGAGAGAGAACTCATTGTTGTATTGTTGACCAACCGGATCCATCCCACAAGAAAAAACGAAAAAATAAAAAAATTCAGGCCGTTTTTTCATGATACTGTTGTTAAATCCCTGGGTATTCAATAAAAAAAGCCCCCGCCAAACCGTCGGGGGCTTTTAGGTACTCTATAAAAATCTCTTTACCACCAGGAGATAGTCTTATCTGCATCCATAATTTTGTCGACCAACTGATCATAATCAGGGTTGTCAACGTTGAGGTCAAAACTATCGGTTTCCCTGTCTCTATTTACTATTTCAACCAATTTCTTGGTATTTTCATCAGGTTCCGAACGATATACATTTAATATTTTCATGGTATCTGCTCCTGAAGATGTAATTATATAATGCCATAAGGGACAATAATATCCATTTCACGCAACTTCTCACCTAATTCTTCAAGAGACAGAGCCTCAAAGCCGTTTTTGTCAACATTTGCCTGAACATTAGAGAAAACCTCTCCTTCCATGTCACGGAGCATTTCCAGGCGGTCCAGATTGTTGTCATCAAGTTTGTCTATTTCGGTATCGAGAAGATGGGCGTATGAGTACATGTTCTCTACAGCCAGTCCTAAGCCGGAACGCATACCATCTAAAACGTAATCTTTATTTCTGATTATAAAACATGCTTTTTTGTATTCCACGGTATACCCCCTATAAGCTCAAATAGCAGTCGTAGTCTTCAATAATAATGCCATGCTGGGTCTGGGTTGCCATTTTGTCAGCCGTAATACCTTCAGGAACATCGTCGGCTTTATATCCCATGTTTACATAACTATCCACACATATTGACACATCGTCAGCTATTTTACAGAGTTCTGGAAACTGTGGGTCTTTTGCCAGTTTAGTGCTGGTCCATGTGAAAAAAACCTTGACGTTTGATCCTTTAGCCTTTGCTGCCTTTGTAACCCCAATTACATGGGCCATATTATTATTATCAGGGTTCGTTACAAAAATCCCTAAACTTTTAGCCATATTATCAACCTCCCTTAAAAGATAATCGGCGCTCCCCTGTTCAGGGAAAAGCGCCGTTATTCGGGTTTTACTGATATTGAATAATCAACCTTTTTTAATAAAGAAGGTGGTGTAGCCATCTTCTTCTTTCAGGCCCATAAATTCATGGCCGGAACGCTCACACCAGCCCGGGATGTCGTTCTTGGAGCCGGGATCGGTTCCATCAACCTGCAGAATTTCACCTGAGTTGATTTTTCCTATTTCTTTTTTTGTGCGAAGCAGAGGCATTGGACAGCTCAGACCTTTTGCGTCTAAATGGGCTGCTACATCAAGTCCATCCGGTGCTATTTTTGCGTCACTCATTGAATTGATCCTCCTACCAAGAGATGAATTGATTTGTTTATGAAAACACAGGATGTTTCATAAACAGTCAGGAAATACACAGTGTCTTTCGTTACCGCAAACTATCCTTAATAAGGAATTTTTATACTGAATAGGTGTTTTTATGTCAAGTGTAAAATGAATAGCAATTCAAAGTATTTTTACATGTTAATATCTTGTTTTTTTTGATAAAAACAGACAAATGGGAACTATTCCCCGTAATATTTATACTCAACTTTCTTGACAAAAAACAGGAGCGCAGGTAAAAATTTTTAAAAGAGTGAGATTCTCACTCTTGCATAGGGATAAAGAATCGGTCAACAGTTTCCAGTTGGGTTGTGACTGGATTTGTAACAACAAAGAAAACTGGAGGAGGGGACAGTATGGCGGAAAACCTGTTAGGATCAAAAATTAAAGAATTTTATAACGTGCTGTGCAAAAAAGAATGGGACCCGATGGTAGCCGGGATTGTGATTGGCCTGTTCAGTGTTCTGATGATGGCCTGGTGGCGTCCCTGGGGTGCTGTTGGAGCTGTACGTAACTGGGGGGACTGGATATTTTACGGTATCGGCATCTACTCGGACCCCGATACCCTGGAGCTTCTCGGTTTTACCGATGACGAGGGCATGCTGCTTTTGAAAAAGTCGTTCTGGTACAACACTGGTTCGGTCATCGGTATCGGTTTTGTTGGGGGAGCATTTCTCTCTGCTTGTCTGGGTGGACAGTTTGCCCTTCGTTTTCCACCAGTACGTGAATGGGTAAAGGCTGTCATTGCCGGTGTCCTGATGGGCATAGGAGCAACCTTTGCCGGCGGCTGTAATGTCGGCGGGATGTACAATGCCCTTGGCAACCTGAGCGCGCATGGCTTTGCCATGTGGCTGGGGCTAATTGTCGGTGTTGTGTTTGGACTGTGGCTGCTTTACAAGGAAATGGAATACATCACCTGGGGAAGCGGCGGGGCCAAAACTATTGAATTCCCCAATGTTGTGCAGTTTGTTATCGGGCTTGTCCTTATCGCCGCATTTATCTGGGGTGCATACCGGTATGTAAACTATGCCGGTGATGACGCGGATACCTATATCACCTCCCTTTCAGGCATCCTTCTTCTTGCTGTTGTCCTTGGCTATACCATGCAGCGGGGCCGCTGGTGTATGGTGCAGGGGTTCCGGGAGCCCCATATGACCGGTAACTGCACCATGGCAAAATCCGTTGCCCTGTCAATTTCAATCGTTGCTGTCGGAGCGGCTGTTCTTAAATATGGCGTACCCGCACGGTTTGATGGGGAACCGGTGCTTGCACCTATTAACTATGTCCGGGGAACATTCGGCTGGGGTGGTGTTTTTGGCGGCTTTGTGTTTGGCCTTGGTGCAATGCTGGCCGGCGGCTGCGGTACAGGAACCCTGTGGCGTGTCGGCGAGGGCCAGATCAAGCTCTGGGTGGTCATGATTGTCTTCGGCCTTTCCTCTTCACTGTGCAGTCTCTGGGTAAAGAGTAATGAGTGGGAAGCTGACGAAGTGCTTGGCAGGTATGTGTATCTGCCCGATGTCATGGGCTACGGTCCTGCTCTGGCACTTGTCCTTTTTGCCATGGCAATCTGGTATATTATCGTGACCTGGAACGAGGAAAGCAATAAGCTTATCCTGCCCATGTAAACAGATAACCGGAAATTCATGCGTGACAAATCGCGGTGTCCTCCAGGGCATCGCGATTTTTTTTGTTCTCCCGGTCAGGTTGTGTATAGTTTAAAAAGGGAATGAGAAATATGGAGTTAACAAAAAGCAGGACATTGCGTGATGTAATTCTGGCCAGGCGCGACGCCCTTTCAATAGAAAACAGGTTGAGAAAGAGCAGGCGGATTTGCAAAAAACTGCTTGACCTTGAAGCGGTGCACAGTGCGGAGACGGTTTTTGTTTACATGCATTTTCGCAGTGAAGTGCAGACCATGGAATTCATCAACCAGTGCCTTGCTGCGGGAAAAGCTGTTACCATTCCCATTACCTTGAAAGAAGAGCGGCGTCTGCTGGCTGTTCAGGTTGTTGATCTGTTCAAGGATGTTGCTCCCGGGTATTGCGGTATCCCGGAACCGACAAAAAAACGGGTCAGTATCGCAACGTATGATCCGGCCGGAATCGATGTGGCTATTGTTCCCGGCTCTGTTTTTGACCGGTTCGGCGGCCGTCTCGGGTATGGCGGCGGCTATTATGACCGG
>Ga0209013_10004859_pt1 | contig 11700 bp, 11 predicted proteins | sample Cruoilmetagenom2_FD_187291 | JGI IMG/M metagenome (GOLD analysis project Ga0209013, IMG submission 187291) | Oil polluted marine microbial communities from Coal Oil Point, Santa Barbara, California, USA - Sample 2 (SPAdes) (version 2) | ecosystem: Environmental > Aquatic > Marine > Oil seeps ...
GCTCGAAATCCAGCAATGTGCCAATTTCTGGAAGGGGCGATTCAGGTGGTAAAAAATGGACGATCTGGCCATTAACAATTTTAACTTTTTCAATAGAGATTGGACCTGGTGGTGGACTTAATATGCCTTTGTCATTAGGTTGCCCGCCACCACCGGGATAAAAGGCTGTCTGGTTCAGAATTAGGCCATGATTATCCAGATCGTGTAGGGATACCTTGGCTGAGAATTTATTGAGATAACTGTCTTCGTGGTACAGCTTAATTGTCATTATTGATCTCCTTCCAATAATGGATCTGGATACTATTACGCCTGAATACGTAAGTATTCAGGCGTGGGCAGTGGACTTAGAATTTGCAGCCTCTAAATCAATCCAAGCTCTTTGCCAACTTTTTCAAAAATTTCCAGGACTTGATCAAGCTGCTGATCTGTATGTGTTGCCATATAACTGGTCCGTAAAAGCTGCCTGCCGGGAGGAGTAGCTGGACTGATAATTGGATTTACAAAAAGCCCATTTTCAAAAAGTGTTTTCCAGGCTTGTAATGTAAGCGTATCATCACCAATAATGATCGGGATTACGGGAGTTTCTGAGAAACCGATATCAAACCCGAGGTTTTTATATTCTTTACGCATCCGATCAGCAATTTTGTTTACTCGCTCAATCCTTTCAGGCTCGCGCCGCATGATATTAAGAGCTGCAATGGCAGCGGCTGCATTGGGGCCTGGAATGCTGGCGCTGAATATTAAAGAACGAGCGTTATGTTTAACAAAATCTATAATTTCGGCGTCGCCTGCCAGATAACCACCAATAGACGCGAAGGATTTACTGAATGTTCCCATGATCAGATCAACTTCATCTGTTAGGCCGAAATGGGCGGGAGTTCCCCGACCTCCCCCGAGGACGCCAACGGCATGAGCGTCGTCGACCATAAGGCGTACTCCAAATTGCTTACAGAGGGGGACAATTTCTGGTAAACGCGCAATATCACCTTCCATGCTGTATAAACCATCAACAACGAGCAGTTTTCCTTTGTCGGCCGGTAGGCGCGACAATTTACCCTCCAGGTCTTCCATATCATTGTGCTTATAACGGATTAATTTTCCGTAACTCAATCTCGCGCCATCCACAATGCTAGCATGGTCTTCCCTGTCCAAAATGATATATTCTTTTCTGCCAACAAGCGAGCTGATCGTGCCGAGATTAACTTGCATTCCCGTTGAAAATACCAGGGCTTTCTCTTTTTGAACCCAGTCTGCTAATTCATTTTCAAGGCGTTCATGTAGCTCTAGTGTGCCATTGAGGAACCTGGAACCTGTGCAACTGCTGCCAAAGCGGGAGATAGCCTCTCTAGCGGCTTCCTGGACCTCTGGGTGGGTGGTCAAGCCCAAGTAGTTATTTGAACCGCACATTATCAAGCTCTTGCCTTTGTACTGAGCAACCGTTCCTTCACTTTCTGTGAGGGGGATAAAATAAGGATAAAGGCCCGAAGCTTGGGCATCACGTACTGCTGAATAGTTCTTGCATTTAGTAAAGATATCCATAAATATGTCCTAATAAATACGTTAAAGGTAAAAATAAGGAACTGATATTAAAATTAAATTTGAGAGAATTAGGGTTTTCTCAGCTGTCAGTTATTAGCAAGGTGTGTTGCTTGACACAGTTATACCATTATGTTAACCTTTTTTAGGTAATTTCAATGTTTATGAGCTTTGCGAATTTTAAGCAAGGAGAGTGACAATTGCCTGGATCCAGATCCAAACAAATGGTTGAAGAATTGAAAAAATTGCAAATATCATCCCCTGATATTCAGGCGTCTGCAGTAGTTAGTATTGATGGGTTGATCATCGCGTCTGCGCTTCCTGAAAGAGTTGAAGAGGATCGGGTATCGGCTATGTCCGCTGCAATGTTATCATTGGGGGAAAGAATATCAATTGAGCTCAAGCGTGGTGACTTAGATCAGGTTTATATCAGGGGTGATAATGGTTATGTTCTGCTGACTTCTGTTGGTCAAGATGCAGTATTAACAGTGATGGCCAGCGTTAATGCCAAACTTGGATTGATCTTCCTGGACATTAAAAGGACCGCTGAAGCGCTAACTGTATTGATCTGAAAGGCTTCTCTCGATTATGAAAAATATTCCTGATAGTGGGTATTTTAATACCAATAAGTTTGCCAGGAATTATCTCGAGTCAATCCGAGAAATTACCGGCAAGAATGGCTTATTGACAATATTAAATTTTACTCATTTATCTTCATTTGGTAAAGAATTTCCTCCAGATAACTTGGACAGAGCTTTTGATTTTTCCCATTTTTCTATGATTAATAGATCTCTTGAAGAGATTTATGGAGAAAGGGGTGGAAGGGGGCTATCTTTAAGGATCGGAAGAACTACTTTTGATGATGTTCTAAAAGATTACGGCACATTAGCAGGCGTAGGGGATCTGGCATTTCGGATTCTTCCTATGCAACAAAAGATCAGATTTGGTTTAGATGCAATGGCTAGTATCTTTTCAGAAAAAAGCGATCAGATAACTACTCTTGAAGAAACAGAAGAGAATTTTTTGTATCACATCAAGCGCTGCCCAGTCTGCTGGGGAAGAAATGGGGAGGATCATGCCATCTGTTATTACATGGTTGGCTTATTGAAAGAAGGACTGCATTGGGTTTCGGGAGGAAAAGAATTCAATATAACAGAAACAAAGTGTATTGCCATGGGAGACCAAGTTTGTGAGTTCGAGATCTTAAAATCTCCTTTAGATTAATATATTTTTTGAAAACGAGGATATGAATACATCGATAGTCATCCCAACTTATAACGAAAAAGAAAACTTGCCACTGATCATTAGTTCTCTGTTTGATCTGAAAATATCTGATTTAAATATTCTTGTGGTTGATGATAACAGCCCGGATGGAACAGGTGATATTGCCAATATGCTAAGACAGCAATATCCTGGAGTGATATCTGTTTTACACAGGGAAGGAAAAAAAGGATTGGGCACGGCATATTTAGAAGGTTTCAAATATTGCCTGGATCGAGGCGCGGACCAAATAATCCAGATGGATGCTGATTTTTCTCATAATCCCGAGAAAGTATTAAATCTTCTTGCGGGGCTTAAAGAAAATGATATGGTCTTGGGATCAAGATATGTTTCCGGAGGAAGCCTGGATGATCGATGGGCTTTTTGGCGCAAAGGACTATCTTCGTTTGGAAATTTTTACGCCCGGGTAATTCTTAGGATGCCCATACAAGATGTTACCGGGGGATTTAGGGCCTGGAGAAGGGATACATTGCTGGGAATTCCCTTGAATCGTGTAAAATCTCAGGGGTATGCATTTCAGGTTGAAATGGCCTACATAACCTACTTGAGTGGTTTTTCAATCAGTGAAATTCCAATTTACTTTGCTGATCGGATTAGAGGGGATTCTAAAATGTCAATAAATATCCAAATTGAAGCTGCACGGCGCGTGTGGTCTATCTTATACGAATATAAAGATCTAAGAAAAAAATAAATAAAAAACAGGCCATCGGGATTCTAGGCCTGTTTTTGATTCTGGTAATAGGATTAACTTATTCCGAATCCATTCTTTCGAGAATGCTGTAAAGAAGTTCAAGTAGAGCGTTTTTGACGGATTCTTTATCTGTTGCGGTGCACGGAAGCAGCTTGACATCGGGAGCAAGTCGGAGAGCGATACGCATATCCTCGGGATCCCAGGCATCTTCTAAATCCTGTTTGTTAGCGGTCACAACGTAGGGGGTGGGGGCATAAGCCCGAAAAGTTTCAAGGATGCGTCGGGCCTCCCTGAATGTTTCAGGTCTGGAGCTGTCAACCATCACAACAAATCCAAGCATGCCTTCTGAAAGTATTTCCCACATAAAATCAAATCGCTTCTGACCGGGAGTTCCAAAGAGGTATAAAACCAGATCGTCATCAACTGTGATCCTGCCAAAGTCCATAGCAACCGTTGTGGTCTCTTTAATTCTTTCTGATTCGGAAGAAATCTTCCGTTCGGTAGCAACAACGTCAATTTCACTCACTGTTTGAATGAATTGAGTTTTGCCGGAGCTAAATGGGCCGGTGACAACCATTTTAACGGTTTGCATAGGGTGCTTCCCTTTGGAGCGATAATAACAATTTCTCTACTTATAAAGAACGTATTCGGGTGATAAGCCGAGTGACGAGGGATTTCTGTTCTTCCGTTCCTTCCACTGGGAGAGTAGGAACTTTGGGCGTAGGCGGAGCAACACCTTCAGGGCGAATGATCTCAACTAATCCAGCTTGGATCAGACTGTAAACAATCCTTCTGAATTCAAAATCGTCAAGTTTTGTGGTTTTAGCAATTTGCTTCATTGAATTCTTGGGATTGATAAAAGAAACAACTCGCCATTCTTTGACGCTTAGATTTACATTGCGGATGTTTGTTCCGGGAGTTTCAGTAAACTTTAGAGCCATATCGAGACTCGGAAGTTCATCCTGCAGGCGTTCCATTTCTTGCAGCTGTCTGGAGCCTTCGATAATGATATTTTCCAAGCTAATTAAGAGAGAGATCTTGGTTGCAGACGGCTTCAGGTTATTTTCGAAATGGAAAATGCCCTCTTCCCAAGTAAAGAGATCGTTGGCAGTAGAAACGAATTCCTGGTTAAGGCTGGCAAGGATCTCATCCTGGGTGACATAATTCGAATTAATTAACATCAATCCCAATTCCTTGTCTCCAATATTATTGGCTTTATCCTTGATAACCTGGTATTGTTTGTCGGTGAGCTTTTCGCTGCGGAGTAGGATTGCAGCGAGTCCATGGTCTTTTTTACTATTTTGCGCATAGCTTAATTTACCGGAATCAAATGATATCGACGCGGCTTTTTCAGGACCGTGGACTTGAAGAGTCCCAGTCTTTTTTGCCAGACTGATTAGATTCAAAAGCTGAGAAAATGAAAAGTCTCTCAGGTTCCCTTTTAATGCCATTAATACCCCAGTTGGTTTTGAATACCTAAGGGATTATACATTTAGACAAGTTTCCCGTCAAACATGAGGTGTTATCATAACTGCAAAATCAAATCAAATGTTTATGAAATATATTTGATTTACCAACAGAATCAAGGAGAAATATTTATTCCCTAATTAGATTGGCTTGACACACATATAATCTCTGTTTATAATCTTGCCGCAGTAAAAAATCCCCGGTAGCTCAATGGTAGAGCAATCGGCTGTTAACCGATAGGTTGCAGGTTCGAATCCCGCCCGGGGAGCTGATAAAACACTTTCTTGCCGAAAGTGTTTTTGTTTTAAGAAGGACTAGTATATGCAAGTGTGGCAGACTTGCTTTTATATTTTAACCAAGCAGCCTGACAGACCATACCTAAAGAAAAACCGAAAGCGCCTACGTAGATTCCTGGATATTTGCCCTGCAGGATACCTATTATGTATGTTGCTATTGTAACTAGCAAGAAGATACCAACTGCTTCTGGGATACCCTTAGTATTTCCAGATTGCAGAAGGATTCCCTGGTACCAGCTCTGGAGCGCAGTAGCACCTGGGATCAATAAGCTAAACCAGAGGGCAGTATTTGCAAGAGGGATCAACGTATCAGGTAAAGCGGATATTTTGATATACCAGATCGAGGAAAGTGGAGTGATTGTTATTATGAACAAGAATATTGATGTGGCTGAAGTTAAGTTAATGGCATATCTCCTTAACTTGCGGTAAGAGTTAGGATTGTTGAGCAAGGTAACCACGACTTCATTATAAGCAACACCTGGTGAGCGAAAAATAAATAGAAGCCCGGAAAGGACCGGCCAGATCGCCAGCGAATCCAGGGCCATGGGCATTCTGCTAAGCGCAGCGCTTATCAATGGCTGTGAAATTAGAGTGATTAACGATGTAAGAGCGAGGGGGATGTAATATCGAAGAAAGGAAGCTTTCGTTAGAGGTGGACTTGCTTTAGGCTCATGGCGGAGCTGGTTATTGATTACGGGTTTGACTTTAATGCCGATAAAAATTGCTTCGCTTACAACTCCGACTGAAACAGCTGCGGTGGCTACAACGATCCCAGGAATTGAACCAATTACATATCCAATTGAGAGGACAGCAATGTCGGCAGCCAATCTAATAAAAGTGCCCTGACCTACAACAATCGAGTGGCCAAAGCGTATCAAAACACCCTGATTAAAGCGTCTATAAGCAATTGACCAGGTCCAAGGAAGCATGATTGCCAGTCCGTATCGGGCAGGGATAATGATTTCTTCAGGAGAGCCAATGACCTGTCTGGTTATTAGAAAATATAATGGAGTACAGACAACGACTAGATGGAGCATTGTGAGAATTCCGGCCGTTGTGTGCATAAACTTGCGGATTTTTCGATATGAGTCCCAGTCTTTACTCAAAGCAGTGGAGGCAGCTAGGAGCATTATGATCGGTGCTTCTATGATCAGCGCTAAGGGGAAAACGATCCCCCCATACGCTGCTAGGTTGATCTTGGGGTTGGCGAGACGAGCGATAATTGCACTTAACGCAGGTAATTCAAGCGCCATTAAAAACCAGCTTAAAGCCAACGGCCACCATGTAATCAATATGCCTCGTATTGTGAGCTCAGGTTTGTTATCCATTAGGGATCTCGTCTGGATTGAATGAGGGCAATAACTGCATCACAGGAATCGATAAAAGAGCTGCAAAAGCGCTTATCCAGTAAGCAAGACTGAGGCCGAAATTGTCCCCAATCAAACCAATGACAATTAGCATCAAGGCGTTTGACAGGAAACTTAATAGAATGTAGATGCTGTTTCCTGTAGCACGATGATGCTGGAAATTATCTTGAACAAGGGCTAAAAACATGGTACCGGTTGAGATACTGAAAAATCCAATCAAAATAAGGATCGGGAAAACTGCCCAGCCAGATAATTGCAGGAATATTGGTACGAGAATAGCTGAAATTATTATTGATATGATGATGATCTTTTTGCGGCCGATTTTATCGCTAAATGGTCCCAGGATGAGGGCGCCAATAACCCCCGAAATTTCCAGAATGGAAAGCGCAGCTCCAGCTAGCCAGAGTGGAGTGCCTGATTGAACCATGAACACGGGCAAATAGGTGCTCAGGCAAGCGGTCAAAGCTGAGCGTAAGATCAACACAAAAGCCAGGGGAATGAAGAAGCGTTTGAAAAATGGTAGATCTTCGCGAAGGGAATATCTTTCTTTGGGTTTGAATTCAAAATTTCGGAACTGAAAGAAGAGAATGATGCTGACTCCCCACCCCAAAAACATGAGCCGCCAAAATCCTGATAAACCCCAAATAGACACTGCCCATACTGCCAGCAAGGGACCGAGCCCTCTGCCAATGCCGCCACCAGCCATATAAACACTCATTCCAAAACCTTTTCTGGTTTCTGAAGCCTTGGCTACTAATCCTGGTGATGATGCATGAAAAATTGTGGAGCTTGCTCCTCCAAGAAATAGTATGACCCCTAATGCTATTGGTGAATTTGTGCTTCCAATCAGGCTCATAAATGTTGCTGTAAAAGCAGGGGCGAATATGACAAAATAACGAGCCCCCGTTTTGTCAGCTAAATATCCGATTAGTGGATTTAGGATAGATGGCAATCTTGATAAGCTGGTAAGTAGTCCAGCAACAGTTAAGTTTATGGAGAGACTATCCATCAAGGTGGGAAGGAGCGGTGCTAAAAAAGATGTGTATAAATCATGAAATAGATGGCCGCCCGCGATTGAATATACTTGCTTTTCAGTTAATTCTTTTGAATAATGATCGGTATTCATTTATTTGTCTCGATTGGTGATGATTTATAAAAAAATAGAGAGCACCCTTTCGGGTGCTCTAGTATCAGTATAATGAAAACGCAAAGCTTACTGTTTTTCTAGATTGACTTCGTAAATCTTTACTTGCCCTTTTCGTCCTTTGATGAGGATCGAGTCTAGTTTTGACATATTGAAATCTTTGGAAAGGGTTTTATAGACTTTGTCGCCAACTACTATGCTGTTGGGACCAGCAAATGGATTCATGCCTTTAGCAACATTGACCATATCTCCCAAAACGGTGAACTCAACTCTTTCACTTGTGCCAACATAGCCAACAACAGCTCTGCCTGATTTTACACTAAGGCGAAGGTTAATTGGCTGATCAAACTCGCTAGACAGATTTTTCATTCGATTTATAATGGCAATTCCAGATTCAAGAGCTTTGAATTTGTGATTTAGCTTTTCATCTGACATGCCAAAAACCGATAATACGCCGTCTCCCAAATATCTGACTACGCCATTATTTCCGAAAATAATATCGGTAATTCCAAGGTAGTAATTATTGAGCATTTTGCCGAACTCCTGGGCACCCATTGCTTCTGCCAGGCCAGTGGAATCGGCAATATCAGCAAACAGGACTGAGATCTCTCTTTCCTTCAATCCTGGTAATGTGCCATGAAGATCGTAGTCACGGAGAACGTAATCAACTTCCTGGGGAGAGACAAAACGCTGGAACATTTGTCGTAGGCTTTGTTCCTGCTGGACCTTATTGAGCAAATTAACTCGTTGAATAGTAAGTGCTGCCTGATGGCTGATGGCAATTGCGACCTGGAGGTCTGTATTTGTGAACGGTCGTGAATCAGGCCTGGATTTGTACATGTAGATCAAGCCGATGATCTCATTTTCGGTCATGATAGGAACACATAGGGCGCTTTTGATCTTTAGGAGTGTAGCACTTTCGCTATCTTGAGCGGCATCGCTCTGGGCCATATCCGGAATTACGACAGCAGATTTTTCCGTAATAGCTGACTGAGCGAGGGTTGACGGGAAACCGAAATCTTCCATCTCTTCAAATTGTTCCTCGAGGATTACTTTGCATTTGTCAGCGCCCATGGCTTGTTTCATCAAAAAGGCGATTTCCTCTAGGCAGTCAGAAAGATTCATGACTGTATTGAGGCGTTCTGAAATTTGGTACATTAGAACGGTATGATGATCAAGGGCTTCGAGCAACCTCTCTCGAGTAAATTTCTGGGGACCTCGTACAGTATCAAGTGGTTCATCAGTGCCGCGAATGACTACATTGATGGTTGAACTGCCAATGCGGATCATATCTAAATGCTGAAGTCTGTAAGTATAAGAGAGTCGCCTGCGGTTGATGTAAGTTCCGTTCGTGCTTGTGAGATCCTGCAAAAGAGCTGTATCGGTACTGCGGTTGTAATCAATCCTGGCATGCTGCCTTGATGCAGAGGGCTCGGCGATCACAATATCATTATTGGGATGCCTGCCGATGGTATTTCCCCCCGGTTTAAGAGTATATTTCTGGGGTTCTTTGCCAGGTACGCGGATTGTTAACAACCACATAGAAAATTTCCTCTGAATCAAAGAATATTGTCAAAAATATATTATAACCCAGGTTGTCTTTCGAAGATGTTGAATATACGGATTTGTAGGTTTTACGAGATTTGTTCAAAATGCTCCACAGCAAATACCATTATAGTTGCTCGTTTTTTAAATGGATTGACGCTGGGGCTACACTCTTGATTGATCAACTCTATAACATCATCAACATCAGCCGCATCAACGCCGGCGATTAAAGTGCTGTTTCCCCGACGCAATAAACCACCCGTTGAATCAATCAACGTTAAGGGATGGCCTGCATCATGCATGGCACGCATCACGGATTCGGATTCGGCATCTTCTAATATAGCAAAAATCATCTTTTTATCCATATTAAACTCTCTCAAAATCTTTGGCAGGCATAACGTAGATCGTTACCCGCGCATGAGCTGCATCTGTAGGATCAGAAGTAGGAACGAGATTTCTAATCAACTCTAAGGCATTTTCTACTTTGTCATGATCAGCAACAGCCATTATTGTTGTTGTACCACCAGATAAAAAACCAGAAGTTGAAGCGAATTTTGTGACTCTGTAATCAGCTTCCAAAAGTTCAGCTGAAACAACTTCGCTGAGACTTGTGGGCATTATGGCTAATATCATTTTCATAGTTATAGTTCCTCGTATCGCTCAATATCTAGGCTGAAGAACGTTGCGCCATCATGAGCAAGCTCAGGTGATATTTTCGATTCAACGGAATCGATCTTAAGATTTGAAACATTGGCGGATGCAAGTAATTTTTTGATTTCAAGCCGTTTGCCTTTTGGAAGCCCGATGAGAACTGTTGCATTCCGGCGACCTAAAAAACCACCAGTACTTGCTATGTGGGTCATAGGAAATCCATAAGGTTCAAGAAGTTTCGTGATCTTTTGGACGTCCTTATCTTGGATGACAATGGTCATTAATACTTCAATGTTCTTGGCGGTATGTGTCCTCAGTAAATGGACAAGTTCTGATTGATTTTCTGTTAAAGCGCCGTCGACTTCGTGAACCAGATTGGAAAAAGTCTCTTCTGAGATCCTTCCATCCCGAAGCAGAGAGCGCAAGGTTGCTCTTTCGGATGTGAGTACGGCTTTTATGGCTGATTCTAATTCTTTGGCTTCTACATCAGGATGAGCGTGCATGGTATTGGCAGCGGTGTCTGTCAGGGTATCCGCATGCGTTGTTAGAGGTTTGGAGAGAACATTCCAAACATGTCTGGAAAGCATACCGTCCTTGTACATTGTTTCAATTTGCTTGTGAGCTGATCTAACCATCACTAATCGTGCATTTAGTTTTTCGTATTCTTCTTGAGCAGGGTTTTTTTCTATTAAGCCCATGCGGTTAATAAAAGGTTTCATGGTCAGACCCTGAACAAGCAGGGTGAATAACACGACTCCAAATGCCATCGACTTAATTATCGTGCCCTGTTCACCAAGGCTGGCGGGTAAGCTGAGAGCAAGCGCGAGTGAGATAGCACCTCTTAATCCGCCCCAAAACAAGACATGTTTGTATCGTCTGGGAATACCAGGACCGATCCATGACAAACCGTAAATTGATACGGCCCTGGCTACCAAAACAGCTAAAATAGCCCAGAGAACTGCTTTCCAATCGGTTAATAAAATATTCAGATCGATTTGGAGGCCAATTAATAGAAAGACAAAAGAGTTAGCTAGGAAAGCTGCATATTCCCAAAAGTTAAAAACAAGAATACGAGTTGTTGGCGCCATTCTACGGGGGCCGAGATTGCCACTGATAATTCCGGCAGCGACAACAGCCAATACTCCGCTAACGTGAAATTGTTCAGCAACAATGTAGGAGCCAAACGCAAGAACAGTCGTGAGCGTAGTTTCGATCAATGAGTTGTCGATAATGCTGATCGCTAACGAGATAAGTAATCCCAAAACCAAACCGATTATTAATCCCCCGCCTGAGACAACAATGAAATTCAGAACACTTTCGCCAAGATTGAAATAGCCCGTGACGGCTATTGCCACCATCATGTTAAAGAGCACTATGGCAGTCCCGTCGTTAAATAGGCTTTCACCTTCCAAAAGTAATTGCAGTCTGTGAGGGACTCCAAGAGACCGGAAAAGTGCTACAACGGCAACAGGATCTGTTGCGGCGATCAATGAACCGAATAAAAGGGCTGTCGTCAAAGAGAAATCGGTTCCCCAGTATAGAACACCTCCCACTAAGAAAGTGGTTAATAAAACTCCCGGAATTGCCAGGCTGAGGATAGGAATAATATCCTTCAATAAATCCTTGGCTTTGACCTGGAAGGCAGCCTCGAATATCAATGGCGGCACCAATAATCCCAAAAAGAGTTCAGGGCTTACGTTGATATCTACTCGATCAACCAGA
>Ga0209013_10004860_pt1 | contig 11698 bp, 11 predicted proteins | sample Cruoilmetagenom2_FD_187291 | JGI IMG/M metagenome (GOLD analysis project Ga0209013, IMG submission 187291) | Oil polluted marine microbial communities from Coal Oil Point, Santa Barbara, California, USA - Sample 2 (SPAdes) (version 2) | ecosystem: Environmental > Aquatic > Marine > Oil seeps ...
CCCCGGCTTTGATCTCTCCCCTTCTCCACACGGTTAAATCCCGATCCCTCTCCCTCAAGCACCAACTTATCCTGGGTCGAAAGCAGTGATTTATACTTCTTCCTGGCCAGACTGGGTAACAGAATAAACTGCTTCAGGTCAGAGGGTAGTTTTAAATCGTTTTCTTTCGCAGTTTCACTCTTTTCAACTGCCGATCTGGAGTGGGCCAGACGGGTAGTGATCCTAAGCATAACAGGCAGTGCAAATTTTTCCGATAGTTCAAATGCATAACGGGTCAGGTCATAAGCCTCTTGCTGACTGGAAGGTTCCAGTACCGGGATCATTGCAAATTTTCCATAGAACCTTGAATCCTGCTCATTCTGTGATGAGTGCATGGATGGATCATCGGCCACCACCACCAGCAAACCTCCGTTTACACCTGTCATTCCAGCATTTACAAAGGCATCAGCTGCCACATTGAGTCCCACATGCTTCATACAGACCATGGCGCGCTTTCCGGCGTAGGACATTCCAAGTCCGGCCTCCATGGCTGTTTTCTCATTGGCCGACCACTCCGAATGCACACCTCTTTCATGTGCATCTTGCGAACGCTGAATATATTCGGTAATCTCTGTGGAGGGTGTCCCCGGGTAGGCATAAACTCCCGAAAGTCCTGCATCCAGTGCTCCCTGTGCAATGGCTTCATCCCCCAGTAATACAAGCTTTGACATGAACAACAAAATTTTAATGTTGCTCAAAATTATATAAAATAAGTACGGGCGTAACCTATTTTATAACATTATAAGCAATAGATCGCAGACCCTGCAATTCATCAATGGGTCAAATTTGCGTATCTTTGAATGAGACATAAATAGAATGACAGACAAGAACTCAAATATCGATGTAGAAAAAGCAGTAAATCATTGGGTTAATACATCCAATTACGATTTTCAAACAATGCTTACACTTTATAATTCTAAATCGTATGGATGGTCTTTATTTCTTGGTTACATCTCGAATGAAAAACTTCTTAAAGCATTATACGTGAGACGTTTTGAAAAACATGCCCCATTTACACACAACTTGTATAGGTTGGCAGAGTTTCTGGAATTAGACCTTACCGATGAGTAAGCCGATTGGTTAGATGAAATTACCTCATTTAACCTTCATGCGAGATATGATGATTATAAACATGAGTTTTACGCGCTATGTACTTCTGACTATACAAAATCATGGATTGAGAAAATGAAAACAATTCGATCATGGATACAGGAGATGCTCTAAATATTGCCAATAAATACGCCAACGCAGTAAAATCAAAATATGATTTTGTTAAAATTATATTGTTTGGTTCATATGCTAAAGGGAACTTTCACGAAGATAGTGATATTGACATTGCTGTTATTCTAAAGGATTATAAAAATTTGATTGATATTCAACTAGAGTTGATGCGATTACGACGTAAGATTGATAGTAGAATTAAACCGCATCCATTTAGAGAGAATGATTTTAATATGACAAATCCTATTGTCAGTGAAATAATCAAATACGGGCGAGAAATCCACGTGGTCTAACATATGGTAAAAATTCAGGCATTCAGGTTCCTTACATCCTGCAATTTGGATTTCTCCTCCCAGAGGCTGAAGAAGACCTCCTGAACAACACCCTCGGCATCCTCCTTGTTCTTCAGGTTTTTCAGGGAGAATGCATAGACTTTTTCATTATACCCTTGAAAAATCTTAGCAGCATATTCCGGATTCTTGCTAACCTCGGTAGGATGCATGTAGTAGCACCCTGTGTAATAACCGGTGTGCAGCTTGGCCAGGAGATATGGAAGGATTACTAAGTCCGGCAATTAAGTATGATCACGACGAAGCCTATGTGTGGTTTGAAGAGAATATGATTCCATTGATTGATTTTTTACTTGATAATCATATAGATAATCAGCCATTCCGCCATTGGAAGCGGTTAGTGTTTTTCCATATTCTTTTGTACTTTTAACTTGACTTGAACAAACTTTGGAGGTACGAAAATAATGTTTTTCGATACCACTGAAATCCCAGTGTTTTCAAGGGTTCTATTAACAATTTGTTAATCTGTCAAAGTAGAACTATTTATCAATAAGAATTATAACAGCTTAAGGTAAATATTATGAACAATAACTCTTCAGTTTATCTACAACATATCTCGTTAAAAGAAGACCCACCTAAGAAGGAATACCCTTTTTCAATTCCGGCAATTTCCAACCTGAATTTACGATTGAATAAACATGTAACCTTTCTTGTAGGAGAAAATGGTAGTGGAAAGTCAACTATACTTGAAGCCCTGGCAGACAGAATTGGATTTAATGCCATGGGCGGTACAAAACATCACCGTTTTATCGAAGAATATGAAACAGAATTGGCTAAATATCTGTTGCTGCAAAGAAATAGCAGATTACCTGTTAGCCAGGGATTCTATTTCAGAGCAGAAAGCTTCTTTAACCTTTCGGAATATATTGATGAACATGGAAATCCAAGATATTGGGGAGGCAGAGAATTGTTGAAACAATCTCATGGAGAATCTTTCCTGTCAGCATTTAATCATCAGTTTCGTGAAGGCCTATTTTTGCTTGATGAACCTGAAGCAGCGCTTTCACCGCAACGTCAGCTTTCTCTACTTGCGATAATGAATGGGATGGAAAAAGAAGGTAAGTCGCAATTAATTATTGCAACTCATTCTCCTATATTGCTTGCCTATCCCAATGCCGATATTTTTTTACTCGATGAATACGGGATAACGAAAGTTAAATATGAAGAAACCGAGCATTATCAAATTACAAAAAGCTTCCTTGATAATCCGGATAAGTATTTTAAATTATTGTTCTGTTCGTAAATTACTTCTTACATTTGTATTCTTTACGAAGACCTATTTAAGCTGATTACATCAAATCATTAAAAATGGAAAAACAAATCACAGTAAAAAACACTAAGAACGAGATCATTAAAGCTTACGAAGAACTTCTTCAAAAGGTGAAAGAAAAGAAAAATGAAGATCCTAAAGTAGTACAACAAACAAAAGTAGAAAAGGAAACTGTCACCAAGGCTAATTCACTTTCTACAGATGGAATTGTTAAAGACATATCTTCTTTAAAAATGAACCTTGGTACTTCATTGGATAAATTGGAAGAAAAACTGGTTAATGAGTATAAAATTCTTGAAAACCTGCAACAAGCCATTGCTGTTGAAAAGAAGAACTTAGAAGAACTCTATCAAATTGCAGCCAATGCTGATTCACTTTCTGCTTTAATACTGGCACAAAAAGAAAAAAAGGAGGCTTTTGAACTGGAAATTGAAGTATCAAATGAAAAATGGACAAAAGAACAACAGCAATATACAGAACAAAATAAAGAAGCAAAGGAAAAACTTGACAAAGAGAGAAAACGTGAGGAAGAAGAATATAATTATAACCTTAAACTAAAAAGAAAAAAGGAATTAGATGATTATGAGCAGAAGAAAGCTCAATTAGATTTAGAAGTAAAAGAAAAACGGGCATCTTTCGAGAAAGAAATAGCAGAGAGAGAAGCAAAAGTATCAGAAGCGGAGCAGGAATTATTAGAATTAAAGGTTAAATCGGAAAAATTTCCAAAAGATATTGAAAATGCTGTAAAACAAACAGAAAAGGAAATTACTGAAAAATTAACCAGAGAATTTGATTTTGAAAAACAATTAACCAAGCAGCGTACAGAAGGTGAAATGAACCTTAGAAATCAGACAATAGATACGTTAAAAACAAAAAGTAATGAACAAGATGCTTTTATCAAGGAGCTAACTTCTAAATCAAATACAGCAGAATCTACCGTAAAAGATATTGCTATTAAAGCATTAGAAAGTTCGGCAAAAATGGGGGCAGTTAAACAAGAAACTGAAAAAAGGGATAAAGAGTAATCAAACGATATAATATGAATCAAATTATATTTTGTATGGCATAAAGTGGTATCACTCTGATATTTGAAAAGCTGGAAAAATTCTCAAGTGATGTTCTGATTCCATAAGGAATTTTCCTTTCATTCATAAACATATAAAGACTTTGCATTTGTCCTCTGCTGCCGGCTTTTACTTCAATGGGAACAATATTGTTATTAACCTGGATGATGTAATCAACTTCAGCATTGCTGCTGCGGGCTTCTCGCTGCCAGTAATACAGCTCAGGCTTCTCATAGGGAGAGGATGCCTTAATAAGCTCAAGGCCAGCGCATACCTCTGCCATATTTCCACGGTTCAGGGCATTGAAATCGTTCGGGAATAAGGCATCTGAAAGTTTCAATCCAAGGATACGAAACATGAGCCCAGTATCAAAGAACAGCATTTTAGCTTTTTTAGTATTTACTGAAGCTCTCAGCGGTAATCCCTGGCCAGATGTGTGATAAACAGGGTGAACCAGACCGGCCAGTATTAACAGCTCCAGAACATCCTTCACCTGTCGTGAAGAATAATCCGGGCCTGCATGAACATGTTTGAATTTGTTTCCAGACTGGTATGCAACGGACTTGAACACATCAAATATTCTGATGGATGGTATCCTTTTTTTGTATTTCGGAAAATCGGACTGCAAAGAAATGATGATGTCATTCTGTGCATCCTGGCATTTCAGAAGGTCCTTGTCTGCAATATAAGATTTGACAACTGCTGGCATGCCTCCTACCAGGATGTATCTGGAATAGTACAGGAGGAGTTTCTCATGAAACGCGTTATTCAGCGGGATAGCTATTGAAGCCCTCTGTTTTATCTTGATCAGTTGTTCCTCTTCCAGTGCAATCAGAAACTCATCAAAGGACATGGAATACATAAACAATGACCTGATCCTCCCTACCCCGAAACTGGCGAGTTCCCTGAATGCAAATTCCAGCAAAGATCCGGTGGCAACAAGGTGTAGCCCTGGTCGTTTTTCGTAAAAATAACGCAAAGCCCTCAGAGCTCCCTGGCATGCCTGAACTTCATCAAAGAAAACCAGTGTTTTATGATCCTTTACAGGAATTCCATAGTATGCTGAAAGATTTTCACATATCAGGTCCGGATCCAGATTTCCTTCGAAAAAGGAGTGAACTGCAGCAGTTTCATCAAAATTTACCTCAATGAAATACTCAAAAGATTGTCCGAATTCTCTGACAATATATGTTTTACCCACCTGCCTGGCTCCACGGATCAACAACACTTTCCGCTGTTCTTCCAGTTTCCAGTTATTTAGTTCCTTGAGGATAGACCTGTACATAATGCACTTTTTACAAGGCAATATTAACTATTATATGCATATAATGCAAGGCAGTAAGGCGTTCTAACTGCACATATTTCAAAGCAATCTCCACACCGCCAGTTTTGATGAGTGTAGCCAATTACACGGTCAGGAGGTGACGGTGATCACAAGCCGGCGGGACCCACCATGGTTCCTGAACTCACAGAGGTAGATCCCCTGCCAGGTGCCCAGGTTTAGCCTTCCATGGGTGATGGGAATGGTCACCGTGGCGCCAATAATGGATGACTTCAGATGGGCAGGCATATCATCGTCTCCCTCATAGATGTGGGTATATGAAGGATGGTTTTCAGGGATCAGATGGTTCATAAACGATTCGAAATCATACCGTACTGAAGGATCTGCATTTTCATTAAGGGTAAGTCCGGCAGAGGTATGCTGGATCAGGAGATGCATCAATCCCACCTCGGGAAGCTCTCCAATGGCATCTACCACGTTTCGGGTGATCAGGTGAAAACCCCTTGGCAAAGGTGACAATGTGATGGCTTTTTGAATAACCATAGCCGTAGATATGTGTTAATATTTCACAAAAATAGCCCATTATTGGAGCTACGGGGTAATTTGCCCTCATTTTTTTGTCTATTTTTGCGTGATGTTTTCCGGGATGTATAGGTTGCATTTTAAGCTGTTGCTGGGAATGCTGGTAGTCATGACATTTTCCATTGATCTTGAAGGTCAGTGGAAAAGTGATAAGGAGGATGAGCTGGTGCAGTTCTCGGGAATGGTGAGAGATTTGCAACATCGTCCCCTTCCTCATGTAAACATTATCATCCTCAATGAAAGACGTGGAACTACCTCCGACCGGCGAGGGATGTTCTCTTTCGTTGTGAGGTCTAACGACACCATCCTGTTCAGCCACATGGGACATAAGGGAACGATCCATGTGATCCCTGATTCCCTTGGTGGACAACAGTACCCGGCAGATATTTTCATGGTGAGTGATACCTTCCATTTGGCCGAAGTCAGGATCTATCCCTGGAAAACTTACCACGAATTTAAGGAGGCTTTCCTGGCGCTGGAATTGCCAGACGATGACCAGAAACGTGCCTACCATAACATAGCCCTGATCAAGACCCAAATCAAAATGAATGATTTCGGACCCAGTCCCAACATCAACTTCAGAGAAGTCATGAAACAGCAATACAACCAGTTATATACAGCCGGTCAATATCCTTACTACACCATCTTCGATCCCTTGCGTTGGGCTAAATTTTTCGAATCCCTGAAGAGTGGTGATTTCAAACAGGATGATGATTAACAGGGGATTCCTGTTATTTAACGGATCATTATTCTAATCCCATTTTTTTCAATAATTCAATAAATCTCGGATCCGAACGAAGGCTATCAACCACTGGGATTGTTTTCAGATAACACAGAAAGGGCTCTCTGTCAATGAAAGCCTTATCAATATATGTGAAAGCTTTATCGTTATTACCAAGACCCATAAAGATGAGAGCTTTGTTAAATCCAACCTCACTTCTCCTGTTCCAGAAATATCTGCCTTTTAAATAGAGGTCATATGCTTCCTTATCTGGTTCAATGGATTGAGTTTTTACAATACCTTTCAGGCTGATATCAAATATCCATGAAAAAATAACGGCAAAGGGAAATCCGATAGCAAGAATTACGATCACCATAGCAGGTGTCCAGTCCGGCAATCGCAGAGGTTCAAACACATTATTTACCAATTCAAGAATCACAAATGCAGCAGTGGCATATACAATGATTACCTGAATTACTTTACGGCGTTTCAGTTCTTGCCAGAACCGGGCAATATTATTAGGACCTGAGGCCATGATGATTTTGAAATGAACATCAAGTTATGAAATTTGAATAGGCAAATCAAGTTAGGGGAATATTTGGACAGACCCCGAAAAAGACCTTGAAATTCTCTGAGTTGTACGCTGGACCTGCAGTACAGGCTTTCAATAAGTGATAAGTACAAAAAAATGGGGATACTTTCTCAGGATTTTTCTTAACTGAACTGAGAAGCACAACTGAGTAGTATATGAAAACAGGGTTGTCCATTTCGGAAAATCCGGAAGTCACAAACTTGTGAGTTCTTTCCCAATGTGTGACTTTTTAGATCATTCGCATATGCTTAACTGCTACTATAATAAGCTGTATAGCAATGCCATACAAGGCTAGGAAAGATGGGTAATTATTATTCATGAGTCACCACCCTGTGAAGAAGTCACCACCCTGTGATTTGCGGAAAAACCAAAAAAGGGGTAGGCAGAAGGACTGAAAGTGACATCGCAGGTGTTCCGATGCAGCTCAAAATGGGGTCCAAAGGGGAATATTGGACATGCCCCAAATAAAAACCAAACCCAAAACTAAGGTGAGGATCAGTAATTATGGCCGCATTGTTGATAGGAAGAACATAATTTGATATTTTACTTAACAATCATAGGCTGGCGCTGCCAATATGTAAGTGAACGCCATACCCATTCCATCGGGCCGAATCTGAAATATTTCAACCAAATTGGGCTTGCAATTAACTGAAACACCCAGACAGCGCCTACCACCCATAACTGTTCTGTTTTGGCCATAGCCCCGTACAAGCCGAATCCATAGCTGTAATACAAGAATGTACCGATCAGGCTTTGCACAATGTAATTTGTAAAAGCCATTCTGCCTACTGCGGCAAGGGATATTTTCAGCCAACCCAGAATATTTGATTTACAAAACAGGCATATCAAGCCAATATGGCCTAATGCAACGGCTGTTATTTCTGTTTGCCACACAATCCCGGCAAGGTCAAAGGAAAGTAAACTGAAATTGTTGGCTAGAGAATATCGAATCCTGAAGATTGCCAGGGAAAATCCAATAATATAGCCTAAGGCCATCAGCATCAAATAGGTTCTATTCTTCGATTTTGCCGACAGTATTCCGGATTTTATCAAAGCCATACCCAGTATCATCATCATCAATGTTCCAAAAAAACCTTTTTTATAAAACCATTCTGTATGTCCTGAACGAACCCAATCCTTTTCAGATTTAATAATTTCAAAGTAAGTTCCTTTGCTCATGGTTTCTATTTTCTTCTGTAAAGTTTCCTGATCAGGATGAATAAAGGCATCTTTAATCTTCCATTCTTCAAATATAACTGTTTGCTCTTCTGTCAATTCTTGACCCTTCTCCTTTATTGCATTGATTTCGGTCACTTGCTTATGCAATGACACATCATTCTTATAATCCAGGTAAGGCATTAATGTGGAGAGAATAAGTAAAATCGCAACTGCAATGAACATTCCCCGAACTGACAATTTCCGCACGGGGTACAGGAACAAACCAACAACAGCATAAAAGAACAAAATGTCACCACTCCATATTAAATAGGCATGTATCAGTGCAAACAGAAGCAACCAGAATAGTCGTCTGTAGTAAATATCAGCAATACCTGCAGCCATGCCTCTCTTTTCTGCACGTGTAATGAGTAAAAAAGCTCCGGCGCCAAACAGTATTGCAAATATCGACCACATCTTTCCTAAGTAAATAAGCTCTTTTAACAGCCAGATATAATAGTTTAAGCCCACAAAATCAGTGCTTAACGCCGGATTGATTAGATTCTGCAAAGGCTGGGCAAAAAATTCAATATTGATCATTAGAATACCAAGCAGGGCCACACCGCGTAAAACGTCCATTGAGTGCAGGCGATCGCTTTTACTTACTGGCCGGTAAGTCGGCTCTTTTAAGTTGTTTTGAACCATGATTTTCACCTTTTGGTATTTACTTATTATTTGATTTCTTCTTCGCCAGTTGTTCAATATCGTGGAGCATTTTCTGCAAATCGGCTTTGTCAAACAGTTTTCCGTCAAATATTACAGCCCGGATTTCTTTTGTGTTTTGAATATCTTCGAGTGGATTGGCATCCAATAGGACAAGATCGGCAATTTGCCCCTGCTCAACTGTACCCATGGAATCGAGAGCATTATTAAAAATTGTCGCATTTATGGTGGCGGTTTGCAGGGCCTCTAATGGAGAAAGTCCTGCCTGTACAAAAAAACCAAGTTCATCATGCAAACTGAAACCGGGGAAACAAAAAGGATTTAAAACATCTGTTCCTGCAATGAATTTTACACCATTTTCATGCATTGGCTTAATAATATCAAGTTGTTTTTGGAACACTTTTTTAGCAAACAGCCACTCTTCGTTTTTCCTGGCTTTTAGTCTGAAGTCTTTTAGGGAATCCCAGCTCGACTTTATTTCGTCAGGCATATATTTGAGCCTGGCGTCTTTTGTAAATGTTTCATCATCTATAAATGCCATTGACTTATTTACAACCAATGTGGGACATTGCCAGGTATTATTTGTGGCAAAAGTCTTAAACAGAGCCTGTGCCTTTATTTTATCGTAAGTATCGAAATGAATTTTCTTCTGTTTTCTCAAAATATTGAATATTGAATCAAAAGGCTCCTGCCTGCTGATCGCTTCCCTTATTTGTTCCCTATAAACACTCTCCCTGCTTGAACATGCGTCTAAAACACCTAAGAAATGTTCAACACTTTTTTGTCCGGCATCAGACGCTTCAAATGCAGAAACCGTTTCCGGAATATGACCGGCAAAAGGGATTCCGAGTTTTTTTGATTCATCTGCAATAGCAAAATATACCTCTTTTGGCAACAATGAATAGATCTTGAGAAAATCGACACCCGACTCCTCCAACTCTCGAACAATTTCTCTTGCCTCAGATTCGTTTCCAACACTAATAGAACTAGGCCAGATGGGATTTGGACCGTCAATGATAGGGCTGGGAATAATCATTCGTGGACAGAGCAGGTCGCAGGTTTTTCTTCGTTTACGCCAGTCAAAATGTTCCGGAGCACCCCACATTAGACGGATTCCCAAAACTCCGTTAGCGATAAAGATGGGTAGATAATTTTCATCATACCAGTGGACATGCATATCCCAAAGCCCGGGGATTAAAAATTTACCCGAGCCATCAATTTGAGTAACGTCTTCTGTCAGAGTGATTTTATCAGTACGATCGATTTTGCTAATTCGATTGTTAGTGATCAGAACTGTCATTTCGGATTTTAACGGACCACCTTTAACATCAATGATGGTCACATTAGTAATAGCAATATCTGCTTTTTCCTGTCTGTTGCAGGATGAAACAGACAGTATCATAAAAACAGCGGTTAAGAGTCTCTTTTTCATATTTCCTCCATTTCTATATGTCTGTCAGATAAATAATTCAGAATGAATAATGAATCCTGGGAGCGCATTGACTGAGGTTATAATTAGCGCAGTCCAATCTTCTTAAGAAGGACGTCAAATCGAGGATCATCAGCCCGAAGGGCCTCAGAGCCTGCCCCGTACCAACAGATCCATGTGTCGTGTTCTTTGGCGGCTTTTTGCAGCCAGAGGAATGCTTCATCGATATCATTTCGAGCTGAGTAGATCCATACAAGAAAAGTTGCCGGCACGTAAGTGCTCTGTGATCTCTCCCTTAAACTTTCTAATAGCTCCTCTCCTCTTTTTGCCCGGCCAGACAGAAAACAAGCAGAGGCAAGAACCGCCTTTGCAATGGAGGCTCCTCCTGAAAGCTCCACTGCCTTTTCACCCGCTGAGACTGCCTCATCGAACATTGATTCAGATATAAACGCAAAACAGAGCCAGTGTTGGGGCTGCCAGAAGCCAGGATCCTTTGAGATAACCTGCTGCAGTCCCTCGATTGCTTCCTCGCATTGACCCGCAAACATCAGAATCATCGAAACCCATGTATTAATCATACTCGAAAGAGGATCAAGTTTTTGGGCCCTTCGTGCGTAGACGAGTGCCTCCTCGAATCGTTTCTGATTTGTCAGGATTATGGCATAGTTTGCGTAACCCAATGCATTTGCCGGGTCCAATTCTATGGTTCGTTTGAACTCCTTATCAGCAGCAAGCCAGTTCCAATCATACACTGCATAAATGACAGCTAAAGAGTTGTGGGCATCGGAAATGGAATCATCAAGCTCAATTGCCTTTTGTGCAAACTCCCGTGATTTAGGGATCGCCTGACCCGGTGGCACATCTCCCCAGAATGCAAGACTCTGATGCCAAATAGAGAGTCCCACATATGCTAAAGCGTAGGTCGGGTCGATCTCGATTGCTTTCTGATAACATTCAATGCTTTTTTCCCATCCTTCCGGAGTCAGGCTGTTCCAGTAATAGCGGCCCTTCAAATTGAGGCTGTAGGCTTCCAGATTGTCTGTGTAACGCTTCACCAGTTTATCTTTTTCTCCTCTCAATAGTTTTACTTTCAAATTGTCAACAATAGCCAGTGATATCTCATCCTGAATGGCAAAAATATCCTCCATATCCCGATCATATTTCTCCGACCAGAGATGGTACCCGTCCGATACATTAATAAGTTGGACAGTAATTCGTAATTTGTTTCCAGCTTTTCGAATACTCCCTTCCAGTACCGATTGAACATTTA